>WNFJ01297767.1_pt1 | contig 42590 bp, 47 predicted proteins | sample 5400461 | NCBI WGS metagenome assembly WNFJ01 (sample SAMN13153349, study PRJNA577476) | soil metagenome | isolation source: 115 cm saprolite on Douglas fir-dominated hillslope | place: USA:California | collected 2013-09-17
CACGCCGTGCGTGGGCGCATAAACATCAAAGATGAAGAGGATGATGGCGAGAGCGATCAACACCAGCCCGGTCACGTTCACCGGCAGGACCGCCGCCATGTAAAGGAAAAGGAGCAATGCAATCGCACCCGCAACGCCGGGCAGGATTGCGCCGGGTGTACTTACCTCGGCAATAATTCCGTACATGGCGATGAGCATGAGAATAAACATTACTTCTGGCCGCCAGAGTTTTTGAAAGATTTGTTCCGCTGGCGACATCTTGATCTCCGAAACCTCGGCGCCTGCGGTCTTGAGCGTCTTCCCGTCCACTACGCGTCCGTTCAATTTTTGTAACAGATCGGTGATATCGATGGCGATGAGATCGATGACTTTTAACTCGAGAGCTTTCGCTGCCGTGATCGATGCGCTCTCCTTCACAGCTGACTTGGCCCATTCGACATTACGCTGGCGCTTGCCCGCGATTGTCTCGATGTAGCTCACAGAAAAGTTCTCCAGTTTCTGCTTCATTGTTTCGTCGGTCTTTTCTTCTCCGCCACTGGGAAAGCCGCCAATGGAAACCGGATGCGCTGCGCCAATTGTAGTGGCGGGCGCCATCGCGGCGACACTTGCAGCAATAGTGATGAAACAGCCCGCGCTGGTGGCGGTTGCGCCGGTCGGAGCCACGTAAACAACGACAGGAACCGGTGAGCCGAGAAAGCTTTGCACGATCTTTTGTGTCGAATCGAGCAGACCGCCCGGCGTGTTGAGTTGAATTACCAGACACTGCGCGTTTTGCGCGCGCGCCTCTTCAATGCTGCGCGAAATGTAACTAGCCGTCGCCGGCCCGATCGCTCCATCAATATTGATGAACGAAACCTTGTCAGCAGCGATCAACGTCGTGCACAGCAGCCAGAGAGCCAAGCCTGTCCACGCAGTCTTCATCCCGATTTCACCGGCTGAATCTTCACGGCCAAATCTTCGATCTTTGGCTTCACGATTCTCTCGTAATCGCGATAGCTCATTTTGATCGCGTCGGCATGCGTGCCCGCCTCGAACACGATGTAGTCCTGCTCCGCCAACTGTTTGTCCACATACGTGGGCAAATTATAGAGGTTTCCAAATGGCGGCATCGCGCCGATGGCGCAGTCGGAAAACAGCGATTTGAATTCCTGTTCTTTACCAAGCGAGACAGCCTTGCCGATTGTTTTCTCGGCCTTCTCGAGATCAATTTGGTGATCTGCCGGAAGCACGATCATCAGATGCTGGTCACCAGATTTAGCCATCACAACCTTCGCGTGATGCCGTCCTTTCACATGTTCGGCTTGCGCGATTCGTTGCGCGGTAACCGCCTCAGGATGACGCAGGATTTCGTACTGCGTCTTCTGTCGTTTTGGTATTTCCATGACCAGTCTCCGAGACAAAAACTATCACTTTCCTGAGGTATCTCTACTTTCCCGAGTTGGCTGTAATCTGTAGGGCAAGCTGGTAGTTTCCCCTACAGCTGTGGGCAGAACATGGCAAAGCAGTACCTGAAGACAGAATTTCTGCTTCTCGAAAATCAAGTGAACACCGCCGCGAAGGTCATGGCGCGCGAAAGATTTGTGTATGGCTACATGTGAGGTTTGCGAAAACGAATATGACAAGGCGTTTGAAGTGGTCGTCGGCGGGGAGCGTCACACGTTCGACAGCTTTGAGTGCGCCATCCACGCGCTGGCGCCGGTTTGCGCGCATTGCAACTGCCGGATCGTCGGGCACGGCGTTGAAGCTGACGGAGAAATCTTCTGCTGCGTCCACTGCGCGCGCAAGGCCGGGCAAAACGCAATTGAAAGATCGCGTCTGAGCGTCGTACCGCCGAGTAGTGGGAACGAACTGGTTTCGTTTGCGGCGTAATGGAGAACTTTAGGCTCACGTGCAAGTGGCCTCACGAACGTCAAAGCCACCGGGCGTTGACGGATGCGGCTGGACTTATCTCACGTCGCGAAATACAGATGTTACCATGAATTCATTCCGCGTTTCGCTAATCGTTCTCGTGGTTTTACCTTTTGCGGGATTCGCCGCCCAGGCGCAGACACCCGCAGAAAAACCGTCCGCTCCGCTAAAGGCCATCGCGGTGCTTCATCCCACAGCCGGCAGCAAGGTGGGTGGTACCGTTACGTTCACCGAAGTTGCCGATGGCGTGCAGGTTCAGGCAGAGATAACAGGACTCGCGCCGGGCAATCATGGTTTTCACGTTCATGAATTTGGCGATTGCAGCGCGCCTGATGCGAGTTCCGCCGGCGCTCATTTTAATCCAACCAACAAACCACATGCGGGGCCGGACGCGCTGGAACGGCATGTAGGCGACATGGGAAACGTGGAGGCAGACGCTTCCGGCAAGGCGAAACTGGATTATGTGGACCATCAAATCTCGTTGACGAACGACCAGCAGTCGGTGATTGGCCGGTCCGTTGTCGTGCACGCGAAAGCGGACGATCTGAAGTCTCAGCCATCGGGCGACTCTGGCGCACGCATAGCTTGTGGCGTTATCGGGCGGGCAAAAAATCAGTGACAGCAAAGGCCTGCCGCCGAGCTTGATCATTGATGCCGTTTCACCAAGCCCTCATCAAGCGAAGCGTTATCAAAATCTCTTTACTCGACACGCCACGTTCCGTCTGTTCAAATGGGAAAGAACCTGCGGCTTATGAGACAAATACCGAAAACTGAATTGTCGCCGGACAACGGCTGCATCATTGACATGAAGTGGAAACTTGGTCCGCTGAGCTATCACGCTTCCGCGGCTGGGAAGGAACCAGTGCCGCTGGTCACAGAAATCATCCGCCTCCCGGAGCTGGTGCTTTACGATCATACCGGTTTCAAGGGGGCCTTCGCTCGGACGAACCTGAGCTTCCATTATATCGGCGATTACTGGAACGACCGGATCAGTTGTCTCATCGTTGTAAGCGGCGTCTGGCGTTTTTACCGCGACGATTACTACAAAGGTCCGTACTGGGATCTCGGCCCCGGCTACTACGAAGGCTTTTTTGCTGAAAAAGGCCCTGACGACGTGGTCAGTTCCTTTCAATGCATCGCGCTGACGTAATCGTCGTGCGCGGGCTTCTTAAATCTGCCGCTGCTTGACACAAGCGCCGCTACGACGTCGCAAGATCGACAACTTCGCGCGCGCAGCCCCAGGAGAGTGTGAATCCGGAGCCGCCGTGACCGTAATTGTGAATGACGGTGCGGCCGTCGCGAAGATGGTCACGTTCGAAACGAACGCCTGATTTGCGGAATGGGCGAAGCCCGACGCGCTCGTCCAGGACATTCGGTTTGTCGATGTTCAGAACCCGGCTGCACTCAGCGACGATTCGATTTGTTGTGGCGGCGTCGGCGCCGAGGTCGCTGCTCAGGTCGTTTGTTCCTCCGAAAACGCAATCATTTCTGCGAGGGATGGCGTACATGAGCGGCGCATCATCACAAACAATCGCGCACGAAAGATGTTCGAGTCTCGGCACGATCGCGACCTGGCCGCGATGCGGCTCGAGATCAATATCCTGCACAAGTTCGCGCGCGCCAATTCCCGCGCAATTGATTACGAGATCGAATTTCTGATCGACTTCTTCGAGGCTTTTAAGATGAACATTGGCGAAGATCTCCCCTCCAGCTTTGAGAAAACGATTCGCGAGATAATCGAGATAAACGGTTGTGTCCGTCAGTGGTACCCGCAGCGAGAAACCGCTTTTGAAGAACGAATTGACAGCTAGAGATGTCTCGACTTCGCTCGACATGACAGAAGGGAAGCTGTGGACGACAGATTGCGCGCCGAGTGGAATCGCCCAATCCGGAATTTGAATTTCTCCGGCCCGGGAAAGCTGCTGCAGATCAATCATTGAAACGCCGCTTTCTCTAACGCGAGCAAGCTCGGCAAGCACATCAAACGTTCGGAGCGCCCAGGGGATCACTCTGTTTGGTGGTTCGGCGTCATAGGGAAACCAAAGCGCCGCGGCCGCGGCGGACGTTGTTTGCTGTCCGGTCTCTTTTGCAAAGATCGCTGTGCGGTACCCGCGCTCGGCAACAACTACACCACATGTCAGGCCCGAAACGCCTGCGCCAACGATTGCGACTGTTGGATCCATTTCGAAATGGTACGGACGGATCGCCGCGCCGTCCGAACGTACGTGCGAAAGCCACCAGCACCGTCTAAGGTTCGAGCGACATGGTGTCTGTGAATCGAGACGTGCTGACGGAAAAAATCCTCGCGGGCGAACGCATTTCGGCAGACGACACCCTCGAATTGTATCATCGGCCGCTGGAAGAACTCGGTGCGCTTGCTAATGCGAGACGCGATTTGGCAAAGGCAAAAAGCTACGGCGGACGCGGATGCGAGATCGTGACTTACATCGTCGATCGCAATATCAACTACACCAACGTCTGCAATGTTTACTGCAAATTCTGTGCCTTCTATCGAACGGAGAAAGACGAGGATCACTACGTTCTCTCGTTCGAACAGATCGACCAAAAGCTCGACGAACTTTCCGCCGTTGGCGGGGTTCAAATCCTGATGCAAGGCGGCCATCATCCGAAATTGCCATTCCAATGGTATATCGACCTTTTGCAGCACATCCGGGAAAAATATCCGCACATAAACATTCACGGATTCAGTCCACCGGAGTTTCAGCATTTCGCGGAGACCTTCGGGATACCGCTGCGGGAAGTGATTTCGGAATTGAAAAAGGCCGGACTCGGATCAATCCCGGGCGGCGGCGGAGAAATTCTCGTGGACCGAGTACGGAAGAAAATTTCCCCGTTAAAAATAAACAGCGACCAATGGCTCGAGGTGATGCAAGTGGCGCACGAGCTCGGATTAAAATCGAGCGCCACGATGATGTTCGGCCATATAGAGACAATTGAAGAGCGAATTGAACATTTGCGGCGTATTCGTGATCAACAGGACCGCAGCGGCGGATTCACTGCGTTCATTTGTTGGACCTTTCAACCGCAGCATACGGTGCTGAAAGTGAAGTACCCCACGGGAGTGTCTGAATATCTACGGACACAAGCGCTGGCCCGGATTTTCCTCGACAACATCGAAAACGTGCAAAGCTCCTGGGTCACGCAAGGCCCGGGGATCGGCCAGATCGCGCTCAGATATGGCGCAAACGACTTCGGCTCCGTGATGATGGAAGAGAACGTCGTGAGCAGCGCGGGGACAACATTTCGGCTAAATGCGGCGGAAATTGAATCACTCATCCACGACGCCGGCTACGAAGCGCGCCAGCGAAATAATTGGTACGAACTTTTGAATTGAGAAGTTCAAGCCAACGTTGTGGACAAACCGCCTCGTTCTGTGGAAAATCTCGCCTTGACGATCCTGATCTTCTTCCCGATATAGCTCGCCTGTCCTGCGTGGGTTTGTTCGCGCGGGGTTGCGTTTCTTAACCTATGAGACATTTTTCCGGATGGATGCGCCCCCCGCCGTTTGCAGTTTGGGTCGCCTTCATCTGTGCGTTGGTTGGTGCGGTAATCGCCCGAGCACAGGCGCCTCAGGCGGCACCGGGCGCTCCCATCATCCACTCCGTCGACGTGCAATACACGGGGCCTCAAACAGTCAGCAAAGAACGGATTCTGGCGCAAATGCGCACCAGGGTGGGCCAACCCTATTCCAACCAGGTGGTCGAGAACGATATCGCGGCGCTTTACAAGACTGGCTCCATTCAGAACGTTCGCATTTTTGCTCAGCCTGAAGGCGATGGCGTGAAGGTGATCGTGGCGGTGCAGACGCGGGCGATCATGCGCGAGATCGAAATCGCCGGAGCCGAACGAATCAAGCCGAAGAGACTGCGCAAAGAAATCAAGTTGAGACTCAACCAGCCGGTTAACGAACAGCAACTGGAGGAAGCGCGCCAAAAAATTATCGAAGTTTATCAGGGACGAGGATACAATGACGTCAGCGTCCAATTTCGTGTCGATGCAATTGATGAGAAACGCGGGACGGCGCGCGTGGTTTTCACTGTCAACGAAGGGGCGAAAGGAGCTGTGCGCGCGATTCACTTCGAAGGAAACGCGCATCTCAGCGAACGGGTGCTGCGCAAACAAATGAAAACGCGCGGCAGGACGCCCATTTATTTCATGGATAAATCCGGGCGCCTCGACGAGGTGCAGTTGGAACAGGACCTGGACAAACTCCGCGAGTTTTACCAAGACCACGGCTACATCGATGTGGAAGTCAAAGAGGTCCGCAAGGAGCGCACCGAGAAGGGTCCGATGATCATTACCGTCGTAATTTCCGAAGGCCCGCAATATCACGTACGCAAGCTGACCGTTTCCGGGTACCACGTGGCCAGCGAACCCAGAATTCGTGCCCTTCTAAAAATGAAGGAAGGCAGCGTCTATTCGCCAAAACAACTGCGCGATGACGCGAAGGCGGTGGCCGACGCCTACGGCAGCGGCGGATACGTCGATCTCGTGATTTTGCCGGAAGGCGAGCCTGCCGGTCCCGCGCAGATCGACGTGACCTATAAAATCGAGGAGGGCGTCCGCTCGTTTGTAAACCGAATCAATATCGAGGGCAACACGCGCACCAAAGACAAGGTAATCCGCCGCGAAGTCCTCGTCGCGCCGGGAGATGTCTTTAACACTGTTCGGGTAGATATAACGAAGAAACGTCTGGAGAACCTGGGCTACTTCGCAAAAGTCGAGACGTATCCGGAAGAGACAGACATACCCGGCCGGAAAGATCTGACGATCCAGGTGCAGGAAAAACGGACCGGCTCGCTCAGCTTTGGCGGTGGGTTCAGCACCGTCGATCAGTTGGTAGGATTCGCGGAACTCACCCAGGGCAATTTCGATCTCTTCAACTGGCCGTCGTTTACCGGAGGCGGCCAAAAATTCCGGCTGCGCATCCAGTACGGTACGCAGCGGAAAGATTTCATCCTGGCCTTGACCGAACCGTACTTCCTCGATCGACGCCTTTCCCTCAGTGGGCAGCTTTTTTATAATGAGGCAAATTATTTGAGCGCCGACTATGACCAGCGCAATTACGGGTTCTCGACCGAATTGCGGAAACCAATTAATTCCTATATCTACGCGACTTTGGGATACCAGCTGCAGGACGTCGATATTTTTAACGTGGCCGCCAGCTCGCCTGACTTCATCCTGTCGCAAGCAGGTTCAACTTTGGAAAGCAAGATCTTTAGCAGCGTTGTGTTTGATTCGCGCGACAATGCCCTGCTCACGCGCCATGGACAGCGCATCACCTTTTCACCCTTCATTACCGGTGGTTTCCTTGGAGGCGATACGCAGATTTATGGATTGGACCTGGAGGGGTCCCAATATTTCCATCTGCCCAAGGACTTGATCCTGCTTATCAATGGCGAAATCGCGACTGTGAACCAATGGGGGAGCGGAACCGAGGTGCCACTTTTCGAACGGCTCTTCCTCGGAGGCTCAAATAATCTCCGCGGATTCCCGTTCCGCGAGGTCGGTCCGCAGCAGAACGGCGAGCCGATCGGTGGCCAATCAATGGCGCGCACTACTGTGGAACTTACTTTTCCCATCATTGAAAAAGCGCGCGGAGCAATTTTTTACGATACCGGTTTCGACAACTTTAGCGCGTGGTCTTTCGGCTTCAATCACATCGCTTCCGATATCGGTGTGGGGCTTCGGCTCGATTTGCCAATTGGTCCGCTACGCCTCGATTATGGATATCCGATACAACGCGACGGGTACAACGGAGGAGGTCATTTCAATTTCAACGTGGGGTATCAATTTTGAACGAATATATATGGTTGCAGTCTAACGCGATTCCGCTCACCGTATCGTCTGTTTTATGAAAAAATCTCTGTCCACACTGTTTGCGCTGATGCTGGGTTTTCCGCTTGCGGCTTTCGCGCAGGGCACACTGAAAATCGGCACGGTCGATATGCAGCGCGCATTTAAGGAATACAACAAGACCAAGGAAGCCGAAGCAAAGATCAACGATGCCAAAAATTCCGCCAGGAAAGAATATGACGACCGGGCGGAGGATTACAAAAAAGCGCTCGACGAAATTAACAATCTAAACAAGCAGCTCGAGTCGCCGGCCCTTAGCGCCGATAAGAAGACGCAGACGGCCAAGGAACGCGATGATAAGATTGCGAAAATTAAGAACATGGAGCGGGAGATCAGCGACTTCCGTCAAACGCGCGAACGGCAATTGCAAGAGCAGTTGATGCGTATGCGCGAGGGAATCGTAAAGGAAATCACCGATGTCGTGATGGAGAAGGTGAAAGCCAATAACCTGGATTTGGTATTCGATAAATCAGGCATGAGCATCAACGGCGTGCCCGTTTTGATGTACTCACACGACAACATCGACTTTACCAACGACGTGATCGCCGTGCTCAACAAGCCGGGCCGCGCCGCACCTCCGGCTGTAAGAACTTCGGCCAGTGCCTCTGCCACGCCGGCAAGAGCTTCGAAACCTTAACTGACATTCGAGATTCCAAATAATACACGCGGGCTAAACTCGCGTGTATTTTTGTGTACACATATAAGCAAGTGCCCGCAGCATGATTTGTGAGCGGCAGTGAACTGCGACAATGCTCATTCGAACCAAACTTCGACCAACACATTGCGTGATCATGACCTGGTTCGCGTTTTGCACAGGTTCTCTGGCCGCGAATTGGCAGGCGACGCTAACTAAGGACCCGCCGGGGAATTTCCCGGCCCTGCGCCCTCTCCATGCGTCCTATCGATTCGGGTGGTCCGGATTTACCGCAGCTACCGGAGAGGTTCACTTTGCCAAGCCCTCCGGGGACAGATTTCAGTTTGATGGGACGGGCCGAACCATTGGGTTGGTTAAGGCGCTATGGAAATTTGATGTGAACCATCGCGCGGTCGCCAACGCGGAAACGCTCCACCCAATCGAAACTCAGCAAACAGAGAGTTATCGATCAAAGAGAATTGTTACCAATCTCACTTTTACAAACAGCGGAGTAACTCGGACGATAACAGAAGGCGAAGGGGGAACTGCCGGAACAAAGACTCGCCAGTTTAGTTTCCCTAACCTCTTCGACCTCCACTCTGCGGCGCTCTATTTGCGCAGTCAGCCGCTCAGAGATCGCAGTGCTTATCGCATTGTGGTTTACCCGACGACCAATGCTTATCTTGCTACCGTCACAGTCGTCGGCCGTGAGAAAATTTCCGTGCGCACCGGCACCTACAACGCCATCAAACTTGACTTGCAGCTGAAGCGGATCGGCAAACATCTCGAATTGGAGCCCCACCGGAAATTTCGTCGTGCAACAATCTGGGTATCCGATGATGCGGAGCGACTTTTACTTCGGATCGAGGCGCAAATTTTTGTCGGCACAGTCTTCGCCGAACTACAATCGGTGCATTTCGATACTCCGCGATCGTGACGGACTATGACGACTCAATCTGCGGGCGAGATCAGCTAGTATTCAGGAACCCATTCACCGCGAACTGGTGGCCGGGGACGTCCATGGCGCGGTTGAAGAAAAACCGGCGAGCGTGCGCCCGGTAACAATTGGAGCGCAGCGAGTGTTTCCAAATCCAGCCGACCGGTTACCGGAAGCCCTGTTCGTGATTGATAGGCGCGCAGGGAAAACTGCATTGCTGGCCCATAGAGTCCGTTAATCTCTTCGTGAAAGAGACCGCGGCGGGTCAGCGCTATCTGGGCCGAGAGCACCACATTGCGTTGCACGGGAGGAGGGGCAGCCTCGAATGGGGTGCCAGCAAGTACTCCTCCTCCGGATGAAGTGCCCGGCGCCACGGGATTGGAGGGATAGATTTGTTGGTCTTGCGGTGCGTTGTCGAATGGTTGAGCCGGTGACGCAGGGTTCAGGCTTGGCGTCTCGTGGGGAGATCGTTCGTCAGGTTCGACAGGCGCGGAAGGCGCAGGCGATACCGCCTTCGTGGCCGGTCGCGCCGGCGCAGAAGAATCAACTCCAAGCGAGTGAAGCGTCTCGCTATTGAGCTCGCCGCTAACCTGCAATCCATTGCGAATTTGGTAGCGGCGAATCGCTGCCGTTACATTTGCATTCATCTCACCGCTGATTTCGCCGTAGTAAAAACCCTGATCTTTCAACGCCTGCTGCACACGTTCAACCAACTGATCGGCGCGCATCAGCATCATCGATCCAATGAAGATCAGGGCAGTGATCTTGGTTTTCATCCCGAGCCTATTTTGACGCTCTGCTTCCCCGCATATTCAGCGCTTCTCTCCACCTGTCGCGGCCAAGGTCGACGTCCGTTGGCTCGCCGCGTCACGATAACGCAGAATGCCGTCCGCGACGGCCGCGGCAATCTGATTCCGATAATCCTCGGTCGCTAGTTTGGAAATGTCCTCCTTGTTTGTGAGAAATCCTCCTTCAATCAAAACCGCAGGAGAAGTTACGTTTGCTATCACGAAAAATTGCCTCGCTTGTGTGCCCCGATCAATGGACCGGGTGCGCGCGACCAGAGCTTCCTGAACAAGTGCGGCCAGGTTCTGGCTTTCGGGATTCGGCGAATCCGAAAGGGGTCGCCATAGAAAAGGCAACCACGAAGCCAGAAACGAACCCGCAGTTATTTGATGTGCGGCGTAATACGTCTCGACGCCGCTGGCCACCGGCTTGTTATCTTCGTTGAAGTGAATACTGCCAAAAATGCATTTTCTGACTCGATTGGCGAACGCTGCGCGGTCCGCCAGCGAGCCATAGGTGTCCCCCACGCGGGTCATCAATGTGGCGATCCCTTCGGAGTTCAGTAGCCGGTCGACTCGCCGCGCCACGTCCAAAGTCAGATCTTTTTCCAACATGCCGCCGCACATGGCGCCGGAGTCTTGACCGCCGTGGCCGGGATCAAGAACAACTACTGCAAATGGCTTGGGCGCAGCTGAACTCTTGGGCGTTGTGGATTCGGTCCTAACGACAGGGCGCTCCACGCAATGGAGCTGCAACCACACAAAGGACGCGACCATCAACAACAACCCAGATAGGGCCAGCACATTTTGAAACGCTCGTTTCATCGGTCGCGTGTGAGAGAAGATTTCTTCTCTTCATATTCTTATTCGTGAATCAGGGACCGCAATTCCGTATCCGATAACGACCGGTAACGAATTGCCCTGCTCGAATCGCGCTCGAGCAGTGCTGCTTCGATTCCTCTGGTTGCGAGTTGGTCCTGTCGATATTTCAAAATAGCAGCTCGCTCTGGCTGGCCGTTTGCATCGCCGGCATGCAAAGACATATGCCCGATACTCCATGCGTCGAGCGCAGAGTTCAGCGCCACTTCGAAGCTTGCATCCGGGGCATGTTGACTCTTTAGGAATGCCTCCATCAGTTCTCGCGATTGTCGTGTGCCGCTGAGCGCTGCGAAGTCCTGCCGCGCTTGCGCGTAGGTCGCGCCATTAGTTGCAATCTCGCCGTCATACTCCACCCGCAAAAACAGATCTTCATTGGGGCTTTCACCTACCTCGGCAAACAGCATCCGCGCCAGATAAGGCGCGCCATAAACCTGTTCAAACGCGCTTTTCATTACGGGACTGAGCGAATAATGCACCAGCCGCCGCAGGGAAACATCTGCAGCCGAGCGGGTGAAACCTTCCGTGCTGGCGAGCTCAATAGCCGCCATTCGCAACCGCTCGATGTCCCCGGGATGACCAATCGCACCCATTGCGATCCGATCGTAGATCTCAAAAAGTTTCTGCCGCGTCTGACCGACGGTAAGAAACAAAATGCCGTCGCGATAACCGACCGCCGCGATGGGGCTGCCCGGGGCGAGCTGCGTTTCGATATACTCGCGGCGATTCGCGATCGCTTCGACCCAACGATACGGCTCTTCGATCATGCAACCGTTTCCTTGAATACGGCAGCGATTTTGCTCTCCGGCAAAGTGGTGATGCCCTCGCGCGACACAATCTTGATGATGGGATAAATCTTGCCGCTGCGGTCCACGCCGCCCGTCGCTGTATCAGATTCTGCCGCGGTATCCAGCGCACGCAGCGTAATCGATACCGCTTCCTCTTCGCTCAATTTATGCAGCGGTTTCGCGCCCCAATTGTTCTCGTAATAAAGAATGCCGCGCACGGCCGGCGATCCCGATCCCGTTGCAGCGTAATCGGCCGCTTCAAATTGGGCACCCATCGCATCGTAAAAGTAAAGACGCGCCTCGGGGTTTGGATGAGAATCGTAGGTTGCGAAGATCGGCACGACTACTCCGACGCCTTGCATGACGAACCCAAAATTATCACGCAACAGTTTCGAGAGAGCGCGCACCTTTCCATCGACGCTCATCTCCTGCAGTTGAGTCCGCCGAAAGTATTGGAATGAGTGCTCCAGCACGCGCGCCATTTCCCACGCCGTCGCAGGCACGCCTGCAATTGCCATGATCGAGTGTCGATCGATTTCCAGAACTTTGTCTGCGCGATCATAGACGACGGTGTTGCCAGCAGTTGCACGGCGATCACCCGCCACCAGGACGCCGCCTGAAAATTTGAATGCAAGAATTGTTGTTGCCTCGGTCGGTTGCCACGTCTTTTGCGGGGTTCCAGCCTGTGGCATCGGAGGGATGACCGCAGAGGCCAGCAGGCCCTTGCGTCGCAGCAGCGCGGGAAAATCCGCAGCGCCAGAAGAATTCTGGTCGAACGCAACCGATGAGCGTTCCATTACTGACCCGTGCGCTGGCGATAGCGCTTCGATTGGTTGGGATCGACCTTCCGCATTTTTTTCAGCAGGTCCTTCGTGTCGGGCCGCGATACATCCGGTGAACGTGGACCTCCGCCATCGCCTTGTTTTGGACCCCACGGAGCCGGTTCGACCGGCTTTTGAATGCGCTCAGGCATGAAAAAATCTAAGAGCAAATATTGGAAAGGCAAGCCGCGCATCTGCGTCTGTGCACGATGTGCAACTCAAAATCGGATGCTTGCCAGACAAATCTGCTAGTGGCAAGGTTTCGCGCCAATGAAGCTGCCAGCGATTTTCTGTGCAACATTGGTCTTGGCGTTTTGGAGTGCTCCTGGCGAGACGCCCGCGCCGGAGTCCGCGAAGTCAGCTGACGCGTCCCAACTCGAAGCACTGGCAAAAAAAATCGACGAGCAGAATGCAAAGATCGATGCGCTTTCGCAGGAAATCCTCAAGCTGGAGCAACAGGTCTCACACATGCGGCCAGGAGTCTTGATTGGAGAAAGTACGCCCTCCCCAGCGAGTGCTGCCGGTCCAGCTGCATCTGCGTTACATCCGGCAGCGGGCAATACGCACACCGTGGCACGCGGGGAGACACTGACGTCCATAGCCAAAATGTACAAGGTGACCATTGATGAATTGCAAAAAGCCAACCACATCGAAGACGGTCGTAAATTGCAAGCTGGCCAAACCATCTCGATCCCGACGTCTGCGACACCGACGCCAACGCCCGCCGGATAGTGGATTTCTCTTAGACCGGTAATTGCTCCTCTCGCTCGAGAGTTTCCGATGTAACGATTCCAGCCGACGGCCCTGCCTGCCATGAGGGCGACGCCTCTAGGAAACTTTGCTGGCACAGGCGCGCATATTTTTCATCCAGCGCCAGCAGTTCATCGTGCGTGCCGCGCTCTATGATTCGACCGTGATCGAGCACCAAAATTCGGTCTGCATGTACGATTGTGGAAAGCCGATGCGCGATGACAATCGATGTGCGGTTCGCCATCAGCCGTTCGAGCGCTTCCTGAATCAGGCGTTCAGTTGCCGTGTCCACGCTTGCGGTGGCTTCGTCCAGAATCAAAATCGGCGGGTCCTTCAGCAGCGCCCGCGCAATCGATAAACGCTGTTTCTCACCCACGCTCAATTTTACCCCGCGCTCGCCTACCACGCTTTCCAATCCGTCCGGCAAACGTTCGATAAACTGTCGCGCGTTCGCCGCATCCACGGCACGCCACAATTCAGCATCTGTCGCGTACGGTTTCCCCATCAACAGATTTTCGCGAATCGATCCGTTGAACAAAAAACTCTCCTGAGTCACTACGCCGATGGCTTCACGCAAGATGTGTAGTCCATATTCACGGATCGGCTTTCCATCGACGTAGATTTGTCCGCTGGTGAACTCATAGAAGCGCACCAGCAGATTCACCAGGGTCGATTTCCCCGCACCAGTTGCGCCCACCAGCGCGATTGTTGCGCCGGGCGGCGCATGAAAGGAAACGTGCCTCAGCGCGGGCAATCCTTCCACATAGCTGAAGCTCACGTTTTCGTAGCGAATATCTCCGAGAATTCGGATGCGGCCGGGATCGGCGATCTCCATTACAGCGCCTGGCTCCGTCGGTTCATCGAGAATTTCAAACACACGTTCGCCGGCAGCGCGACCGGCTTGGACAAGTTGATTGAGTTGATGCAGCCGGCTGACCGGATCGTACAGAAATGCCGTCAACATCAGAAACGCGACCAGATCGCCGATTTGCATCGCGCCCGTCAGCACCGCGTGACCGCCAAACCCAAGCACGAGCAGCGCGCCGATTGCTTCAAACATCGACATCGATGGAGAGTAAATGGCCCATACCCGCATCACCACCAGGGTGGCGTGCCGCAGTTGATCGCTTACTCGATTGAACCGCGCGTGCTCTTCCCGTTCGCGCACAAAACTCTTAATCTGCCGGACACCGGCGAGATTATCGTGCAGCAGCGCGTTCATGTTAGATGAGGCCCTGCGCTGTGAACGGTACCGCCTGTGCGCAGTCAGCGTGTATGTCAGTGCGCCGGCAATAAGCAACGGAAATGGCACCAGCGCGAGTAACGCCAGCTTCACATTTAGATAGAACATCACACTGATGACGATCACCACTTGCAGGATGGCGACTACACCCTGCTCAATTCCGTCGATCAACACGCGCTCGACGGCGTTCACGTCTTCGATCACGCGCGTCATCAGATCGCCCGTGGCGCGATTGTCGAACCAACGCAATGGCAGCAGTTGAATGTGCGAATACAAATCGCTGCGCAAATCGAAGATGACTTTTTGCTCGAACGTGTTGTTGAGCACCAGGCGCAGCGCGTTAAATCCGTGTTGAACAAGAAACGCGCCGGCCGCCAGCATGATCAACGGTAGCAATTTATCCGGCCGCTGAGCGCGCACCACATCATCAATGATCCACTTGGTTGCCGCCGGGAAAACGATCACCATCAACGTGCTCAAGATCGCGCATGTCAACGTTCCAGCTGCAATCCATGGATAGCGCTTGAGATAGGAAAAAACGCGCCAGACCGTTTTCATTGCCCGATAAACCTCGACGCGCGTGTCACCACGTCAAGGCGGGCACGATTGTGTCCGATCGTCCATCTACGTCCGAAAACACATTGTCGTTCTCACCCGCGCTGCATTAATCTTGCCCGGTGTCTAACGAATCCCATCGTTTTTGCGACGAAGTTCACATCGAGCAACTCGAAGTTTCCGCTCGGATCGGAGTGCCGGAAGAAGAGCGCGCCGCTCCACAACGATTAACCGTCAGCATTTCCTTCTGGCCGTATCAGCAGACGCGCGACCTGGCCGACAACATTCACAAGACCATCAACTATTCAGCGGTCGCCGAGGAAACGAAGAGTTTCATGTGCGATCAATCGGTCAACCTTATCGAGACGTTAGCCGATCGGCTCGCAGCGCATCTGTTGAAAACTTTTGCGATACAGAAAGTGACGGTGGAACTGCGGAAGTTTCCTCTCCAGGACGCGAAATACGTCTCTGCGACCGTAACACGAACTGCCTCCGTTGGCTAATTGCCCCTCGGTCAAAGCATTAACCACGAATGGACACGAATGCTAAGAAGCTGCTGTTCAGAGACGAAGTTTTTCAAATCGTGGCGCAATCTGCCGCCAACGGAACCCCGCTCAATCAGGTTCCGCTTGCTGAGCTTAAAAAGTTTTCGCCTTTCTTCGATAGCGGTGTTGCGAAAATTTTTGACGTTCGCAGCGCGCTGGCAAAAAGGCGCGCGACCGGCGCGCCGTCAACTGAAAACATCGCGGCGCAGATTACGCGGTGGCGCTTAGATCTGGGACTTAAAAATGAATCCGCCTGAGAATACAGTGGCCTTTGGTGCGCCGGGGATCGAGCCACGCTGGACTTCCAGCGCAAAAGAAGGCGTCGGCACCGCCTACCACACAAGTTGCCGTCTCTGGTTCACGCTGAGTCATGGAATCCTCAACGAGATTTACTACCCGCACGTCGATCAACCAAACACGCGCGATTTTCAATTTCTCATCAGCGACGGCGAAACCTTTTGCCACGAGGAAAAACGCGATCTCGATCATCTGATCGAATACCCGGCGCGCGATTGCCTCTTTTATCGTCTCACGAATTCGGAGCCGCGCGGTCGCTATCGCGTAATAAAAGATGTGCTTACCGACCCGCACCTGTCGGTATTGCTTGTGCACACAAAACTGGAGGTATTCGATGAATCGCTACGAGGGAAGCTGCGCCTTTACGCTTTGCTGGCTCCTCATATAGCCGGACGTGGCGCCGGCAACTCCGGGTGGTGTTCTGAAATCGGCGCCGTCAAACTCATCCACGCTCAGCGCGAGAACGTTCACCTGATCATGGCATGCAGCACCGGTTTCTCTCGGCGGTCCGTCGGTTACGTCGGCTTCAGTGATGGTTGGCAGGACTTAATGCACAATTTCAAAATGGATTGGGAGTTTCAGGAAGCCATAGATGGCAACATCGCAGCTAGTGGCGAAGTCAATCTCGTAGATGACGGCGAGTTCACAATTGCTGTCGCGTTCGGTCGAAGTTACCAGAGCGCAGCCACGAAGTTGTTCCAATCAATGGCGGAGCCGTTTGAGTCCCATCGCCAGGACTTTATCCGGCAATGGCAGCGAGCAATGGTGAATCCCGAATTCGACTTCAGCGCTGATACATCCGACGGCGGCGGAATGTACCGGCTGAGCCGTTGCGTGCTGCTGGCACATGAAGATAAGGTTTTTCAAGGCGCGATCGTTGCGTCGATGAGCATTCCGTGGGGCGAGACGAAGGGCGATACTGATCTGGGTGGTTACCATCTCGTGTGGACCCGCGATCTGGTGCAGAGTGCAAGCGCACTCCTTGCCACCGGCCAGGCGAGCACGCCGCTGCGCGCTTTAATCTGGCTGGCTGCCATTCAGCGGCCCGACGGCAGTTTCCCGCAAAACAGCTGGATCGACGGCACCGCTTATTGGTCGGGACTGCAACTCGACCAGGTTGCGTTGCCAATCTTGCTGGCGTGGCGATTGCACAAACACGACGCGCTCGGTTTGTTTAATCCCCGCGTAATGATCGTGCGTGCCGCGGCACGCCTGATCCTGCAAGGCCCAGTCACGACTCAGGACCGTTGGGAGGAAAACGCCGGTTATTCGCCCTCGACTCTCGCCACGGTTATTGCCGGTCTCGCCTCCGCTGCGGAATGGGCCAAAGAATTCGGCAAAATGGATGTTGCAGATTTTATTTTCGCCTATGCCGACTGGTTGGCGGCGCACGTCGACGAATGGACGGTGACAACGAAGGGGGAGTTGGTCGAGGGTTTTCCTCGCCATTACATCCGCATAAATCCAACCGATCCTAACCCCCCTGACCCGCACGCTGATCCCAACACGGCAATGATTCAGATCGCCAACGGCGGCGGCCTGCACCCGGCGCGGAATATCGTGGGCGGGGATTTCCTTCTTCTGGTGCGATTCGGGATTCGCGACGCGAACGATCCGCTGGTGCGCGACTCGATCGAAGTGATCGATCGTGTGCTTAAATATGATCTGCCGCAAGGCCCCGGCTGGCGTCGCTACAATCACGATGGTTATGGCCAAAAGGACGACGGCAGCGCCTTCGACGGAACGGGCGTAGGCCGTTGCTGGCCGATTTTGACCGGTGAACGTGGCCATTACGACCTGGCTGCCGGGCACGACCCCAAGCCGTTCATCAAGGCGATGGAAGATTTCGCGAACGAGGGTGGGATGCTCACCGAACAATTATGGGACGGACCTGATTTGCCTGATCGCCATATGAAACGCGGTTGTCCGACCGGCGCGGCAATGCCGCTTTGCTGGTCGCATTCCGAATACGTTTCCCTTGTGCGCAGCCGGCATGACGGTGTCTGCTTCGCCCGCGTTGAGCCGGCGTTCCAACGGTACGTATTAGATCCGGTGCAAAGCCATTACGAGATTTGGAGTCTGCGCCATCCTCTGCGGAGTGTATCGCACGGAAAAATTTTACGGATCATTCTTGCCGCGGAAGCCACCATCGTCTGGTCAATCGATGACTGGGCGCGGAGGAACGAATCGCACACGACTCACCGGGACGAGCTGAATCTTTGGTTTACAGATTTTCCGACTGGAGAATGGCCAAGCGGTTCGATGCTTGCATTTACATTTTTTTGGAAACGCGATCAGCGCTGGGAGGACCGCAACTGGCAAGTGAGCCTCTTATAACTCTGGTCGACGTTAAAGGCGTGTCGGTCGCGCTGCGGCCAAACGCAACTGATCGCGGCTCTGATCTTTATCTCGAACGAGGGATTACGCGCAACCCCGCGAGAGGTACCCGAAAATCTAGCGAACGCCACCTACCGTTGCTGTTTCGAGGACGCTTATCGTGAACCATGAAAATAATCGAGTCTCTAAAACCATTCCCGCTCCGCACGTTGATGGTTTGTTTCACAATTTGGCTCGTCGCTACCGAGATCCTCGTCTTTGATCAGGTTAGATTTAACGCCAACGCCGCGTTGCTCCAGCAAGCTGCGCGGGCGCTTCGCGCACCAGAGGGTCTCGTCCCAACCGAACGGCCAACCCATCGCCCGAGCGACGTAAGAATGCAGCAGCTATGAAAACGACTCGCCGCTGCGGATGGCGGTCGGCCAGTAGTGGAGGCTTGGAAACGTCATCAGCTCTGCGAAGAAAGCACTTGGTAAGCAAACAGTTTATCACAAGGGCGAGTTCGCCGATAAGTAACCAGTCATGGCGAGTGAAATCTTTCCCGTAATTTATCTCGTGCGTCACGGCGAAACCGCTTGGAGCGCTACGGGCCGGCATACTGGGCTTACGGATTTGCCACTGACCGAGCGCGGCGAACGCAACGCCAAAAGTCTGAGGGAGCGTCTGGCCGGAATGGTTTTCACGAGGGTTTTGACGAGCCCGTTGCAGCGCGCCGTTCGAACCTGTGAACTAGCGGGTTTCGGGGCAGTAGCCGAAGTCGATCCCGACTTGGTCGAATGGAACTACGGCGATTACGAAGGTCTTCGAACCGCGGAGATTCAGGCGAAGCGACCCGGCTGGCAATTATTTCGCGACGGTTGCCCGAACGGAGAATCACCGGAACAGATTGGCGCCCGGGCCGATCGTGTTGTCCGCCGAGTGCGCGCGGTCCAAGGCAATGTGTTGATTTTTTCGAGTGGGCATTTCCTGCGAGTGTTCGCCGCCCGCTGGCTCGGTCTCGAACCATTCGCCGGTAAGTTTTTCATGTTGGACGTAGCAAGCCTCAGTGCGCTCAGCTATGAACATGACCCATCCTCTCCAGCGATGCGGTTTTGGAATGACACTCACCACGCAGCCGATTAAGGGCAAAGAAACCAAGAAATCCCGCACGAGGCCGATTGACCCTATGTGAGCATTCGCTTTTCCGCGCCGCGTTCATAATCTTCCCGCGTGAAAGAAGGCAACTGGGAAACCATCTCGATCGAGCGGCACTTTGCCAACGCGCATCTCGAAGTCGTAACCGATAAGGTCCGAACGCCATCGCGATGCGAACCGAGCACGTGGACGATTGTGCACCGGAAAGCGGCCGTGATTGTCGCGCCGATGACACGAGACGGTAGAATTGTTCTTATTCGCCAGGAACGCATCCCGATCCGGCAGGCGATCTGGGAAATGCCCTCCGGTCAAATCGACAACACTGTAGCCGGGGGCGTCGACCCCGGCCGGCCAGCAGAAACAATGGAACAAGTTGCAGTGCGTGAACTTCGCGAAGAGGCCGGCTACGAGCTGGCCGAAAACGGCGAGCTCATTCCGCTCGGCCATTATTTTTCATCGCCGGGATTCACGGATGAGCGCGGCTATTTTTTTCTAGCGCGTCCAGTTCGGCCGTGTAAAGAGGGCCCGGCGCGAGACGAAGGAGAATCGATTCTCGATTGCTGCGAATTTACCGTGGAGGAAATTCGCCGAATGATCGCGGAGAACCAAATTCGCGACGCCAATACGCTGGGTATTTGCGCCGCGCTCGCAGCGCGCGGTCTTCTGTCGCTCGCGCCACGCTGATTCTTTTATCACAATGGTGCTGCGAGACATTTTCAAATTTCGCGATCTTCCAGAGAGCGAAACTTCCAAACCGTTTCTCGAACATCTCGAAGACTTGCGGTGGACGGTTGTGAAGATTGCAATCACGCTGGTGATTGCGATGATTGTTTGCTTCGCCTTTCGATCGGCGCTCGTGCGGATAACGCAGGCGCCGTTGCGCGAAGTAGGCTCACAAATCGGGACGCTCAAGGCGCTCGGGATCACGGATTCAATCGTGATTTCATTTCATCTGGCATTTTACGCCGGCATCGTTCTCTCTTTTCCGCTGCTCCTGTATTTCATTGCGGAATTTGTTTTGCCGGCGCTGACTGCGATAGAAAAGCGCTTTGTGTTGCCCGCTATTTTAGTCAGCTTCGCGCTATTCCTCCTGGGCGTAACGGTTTGTTATTTTTGGCTGCTGCCGAAAACGATTCTCTTTTTCTTTCGCGACACCGAGTCCCTGGGATGGGCGCCGACCTGGACCGTGCAACAGTATTATTCGTTCGTGACTCGATTCACCCTGGGGTTCGGGTTGGCGTTCGAATTGCCAGTGGTAGTTCTGGCGCTGGTCCGATTTGGCTTGATCACCTACAGGTTCATGGCGCGCACCCGGCCGTACGCGGTAGTGCTGATCTTCATCCTGGCGACCGTCATCACGCCGACGCCAGACATCCTGACCTTGATCGCAATGGCACTGCCGATGGTTTTGCTTTATGAAAGCTGCATCTGGATCGCGTGGCTGATGGAGCGTCGTCGTCTGAAGCGGATCGCTGGCTAACGCGTGCACGACCCAATCTACAAATTCCTCTTCGGGGCGTTTGCGTTTGTGGTTGGCGCGGCGGTCGGCTCATTTTTGAACGTCTGCATTTATCGGTGGCCTGTTGATCTCTCGATTAACCAGCCTCGCCGGTCTTTTTGCCCGAATTGCAAGCAACCGATTCCGTGGCATCAGAATCTGCCGTTGGTCAGCTGGATTGTGCTTCGCGGCCGCTGCGCAAACTGCGGCGCTAAAATTTCGTTTCGCTATTTCGCTGTGGAATTGGTTACGGCGCTACTTTTCCTCGCAATTTGGGAAAGCTTTCCATGGCAGGTGGCGATTGCTTACTGGGTTTTTGTTTCCTTCCTCATCATAGGAACATTTATCGATTTTGAGCATTTCATTATTCCGGACCGGGTAACAATCGGCGGAATAATCGCGGGCGTCGTTTGTAGTGTGGCGGTGCCTGCCCTGATGCAGACGGATTCCCGGCTTGCGGCCGGTGTTCGTTCTTTACTCGCGGCTGCCCTCGGTTACGTGATCCTTTTGATTGTCTTGGAAGCGGGCAAAATCGCCTTTGGAAGGAAACGGATTCGATTCGATGCGCCGACGCCGTTCACGTGGACAAAACGCGGGGATGACGCTGATTTCGTCGTAGGCAGTGAAGAAAGTCTGTGGAGCGATTATTTTGCGCGCGAAAAAGATCGACTGTTGCTGACATGCGATGAGGCCAGGATCGACCACCACACGTATGGGAATGTAACGCTGCACTTTCGCTACGATCGCGTCACGGCCGAAGGCCACGTGATGACGCTCGACGATGTGACGCAGATTTCCGGCGTAGCACGGGAACTGGTGATTCCGCGAGAGGCAATGGGACGCGGCGACTTAAAATTCCTGGCCGCGATTGGTGCTTTTCTGGGCTGGCGCGCCGTATTGTTTAGCCTTTTCGCTGGATCGCTTCTGGGTTCGATCGTCGGATTGATCACGCTAGTAGTGGGAAAACCTGTTTGGTCGGCCAAACTGCCCTTTGGACCTTACCTGGCGTTTGGCGCAGCTACCTGGATGTTTTTTGGCGAGATTTTCCTGCGCTGGTACGGAACGCTACTCAGCCCGTAGCACCCACGGCGCGCCCGGCGGTCGCCCACTACCATGCTTCTGTTGGAACGGTTGCTGAAGCCGGCGTTGCTGCCCGCCTACGCAACATCAGTCCTAAATTGATCAGCTCACATTTCCACCAGCGCCGCAATCCACGCCAAATCTGTTTGCGAATTCGGTGGTCCGGAACGAATCCGTCATACAGCTCGCGCCAGCCGGCATTTCGTTTTCCGTAGCAACCAGTCGCCCACCTGCGATTCGCTAACGCGACGAGACGTCGGCTATAAAACGTCATCGTGTTCCGGGCGAATCTGCCGCCGAAACCAGTGAAGGGCAGGTTAAGAAATGCACATTCAGGATCCCGATAAACTGCACGGACCAAACCGAGGTAGTAACTGCTTACATCGAGAAGAAGCGCGGCGGACATCAGCTCGGCGTCGCCCATGTAGAAGTATTTGTCTTTGTACAGACTCTCAAACCAATAACGGTAAGTAATCGGATATTGCTTGTTGTAATGACAAAGCCGCTCGGTGACGTCTTCGCCGGCCAGACTACGCGCCAATAAATCTGCCACATAGTGCGAAGTGTAAGAACAAAAATCCAGACCCGGACTGTAAAGTGGATCGATGAAGCCAGCTGCGTCGCCGACTGCGGCCCAGCCGTCGCCACAAACTTTTTCGCTGTGATACGGCAACATCGATAAAGCGTGCACGTCGCCTTCGACCACTTTTGCTGCTCCAAAAATTTCGCGGCCGACCGGATTACTGAGAATGTGTGCATGCAATCGTTGGCCGAGACTCGGTCCTTCGGGAAGTTTGAAGATGCGACTGTCGTAAACAATGCCAGCGCTGACATCGCCACCATGCAACGGAATGATCCAGACCCACCAGCCGCGCCCGAAAAGATGATTCGTGGCCCATTCACGCGCCGTGAAGCAAGCATTCGCATAATCGGGAAAGCGTTCGCGCCAATCATAACTGTCCCACTCTTTGACGCCGCTGAATCGCGCCCAGACAGCGTTGATGGGGTGCTCCGTGTTCCGACGAAGATGGCCGAGTTTTCGCGCAAGCATGGTAGCTCGCCCGGTAGCATCGACGACCCAACGCGTGCGGATAGTGCGTTCGGTTGCATTTGGAGGGGCGATCTCCTGCGAGCCCGATCGCGCCGTCATCGCAGAGCTCCGCGCTTCATCGACGACAATCGCGTTCACAGTTTGCCCATTTCCACCGTTTAACTCGAGGTTTGTTACTTTTGCCGGACGCCACAACTCGCAGCCCGCTTGCACTGCGAGGTCGAGCATATGTGAATCAAGTTTTGCCCGGTCAACCTGAAAGCCCGGCAGCCGGCTTTGATAACGTGTGCCAACCTCGACGCAATCATCAAAGCACTGGTCCGACCGATTCGAAAACCAGAGGCGCAGTCCCTGCTTGGCCAATTGGTGATGACCGAGGTAGTGAGTGAGACCCAGAATCCGGGTCATGTAACAACTGCTCACTTCTGTAGTCGATTCGCCGACCTTGCGATCGAACTTGGCTGTTTTTTCGATAAGCAGGATGCGCGCTTCGGGTCGTTTGCGTTTAAGCATGAGCGCCGTCGCCGCGCCGGAAAACGCGCCGCCGATGATCACCACATCGTAATCGAAGTACATGGTAATGGAGATAATGCGCTTGGCGGCATTCAAAGGCAATTATATCCGAGAGCGACGGACTTTTCTGGAGCGGTTCTCTTTTGTCTGGAAAACACAGGCTGGCAGCCTGTGCTCCCCAGAAGCGCGTTGGGACGTCGCGCGATATTGCGGAGGTCGATTGAGCGTTGAACGTTACGCAAAATGATCTTCACAAATGCGCGTTTGATTTTTCCAGATGAAGTTCGCGACGGGCTTGAGCTTGTTGTTCACGAGGGAAAAATCGCCGCGATTCGCGACCGAACGCAGGCGCGAGGCGAAGAGATTGTTGATCTTGCCGGAAATTACCTTGCGCCCGGTTTCATCGATCTTCACGTGCACGGTGCACTCGACCGCGACACCATGGAGGGCTCTGCCGAAGCATTTCGCTCGATTTGCGATTTCCACGCCAGCGGCGGGACCACGTCGCTCCTGCTCGCAACGGCTACCGCGCCGCTGGAGAGGATTGTCGATGTCTTGAATGCCGTGCGTGATTCTACTCAGCGGCGCCCCCAGCGGTCGCGCCCTACCAGCGCGATTGCGGGCGTTCACGTCGAAGGACCGTTTATCTCAAAAGCGAAACACGGCGCGCAGCGCGAGGAATTCGTTCGTGACCCGTCATCCGCTTGTGTGCAGCAGTTGCTCGAGTACGGGGATGCGATCAAGCGCATCACGATCGCCCCAGAATTGCCGGGCGCGCTTGAGGCGATCAAAAATTTTCACATGCATGGAATCAACGTAAGCGGAGGACATAGCGACGCTTGGGACGAAGACGCCCGGGCCGCGTTCGATCACGGCATGCGCAGCGTAACGCACACGTTTAATTGCATGTCGAGCGCGCGCCGTCGCGGAGTGTATCGTGTCGGCGGTTTGCTTGAGTTTGCGTTAAGCGAGCCGCAGATCAGTTGTGAACTCATCGCCGACGGTCATCACGTTTCGCCGACATTGATAAAAATGTTGTATCGCGCGAAAGGCCCGGGCGGGATTTGTCTGGTGACCGATGCAACTGCGGGCGCCGGACTGCCGGATGGCTCGCACTTCTCGCTTTTCGGGAACGACTGCGTTGTGGAAACGGGCGTCTGTCTGCTCGCTGACCGCTCCGCGCTCGCAGGGAGCCTCTCGCGCATGATCGACCTCATTCGAACGATGGTAAACAAGGTCAACCTGCCGTTGCATGAAGCTGTCGGAATGGCCACACAGAATCCTGCTCGCGCGGTTGGCCTCGAAACTAAAGGGCGATTGGCGGTCGGAGCCGATGCAGATTTTGTCGTTCTCTCGCCAGAATTGGATGTGCTGCGAACCTTCAGTGGTGGCCAGGAAATTTTTTCGAGGCGAAACGCTACTTAGTCACTAGCACGAAAGTGCTCATGATCTGTTCGGTCATCTTGATCTGGGCAGCGCGATTGTATTCGGCCGGTCGCTGTGCAGGATCGAAGTTGTAGATGTTCACAGAGCGAAGTTCGAAGTCGAAGTGCAGATTTTTGCTCTTCCACGTGTAGATGATGTGCAGCGTTAAATGTCCGGCGCTGCCTTCTTCGAATCGACCGCGTTCGAAAGTCACATTGCCCGCGGTGAAACGCCCAAAACTTTTTGCGCTCTTCAGCAAGTCGTAATCACCAGAAATAATGAGTAATCTTTTGCTCCGAAGGTTTGTCCTGGGTGGAACAGTGAAACCGGTGAACACGATTGAATCTTTCGGATAATCCGCGACCGCGCGTTTGACCTCAGCCGGCAGACAAATCCGAAAGCCGTGCGCGGGATCGGCATACGCAAGCGGATACTGCGGAGGACACCCCGGCAAGGAGTTTGGCTGCGTGCTAGAACCGCCGGTGGAGCTCGCCATCAGGAGTGACGCCGAAGCGATGCGACTCCATCGGCGAAACATTGCCCTGTTCAACATGGAATTACGGTTGAGGCTTCGACTCTGGAAGAGGGACTCATTGCGCAAAAGTAATCAAGCTCCTATCGGCACGGCCGCAATCCAAGTATCGGTCAGGGATGCGTTGAGTTTCGAAGCAATCAGATAGGCCGTTAGATAGACAGCAAGAATTCGGCGATATCGAGCGCAGCGCGTGGGCGACTTAGCTTTGCGATGTTCGCCGCCCATTCGCGCCATTGTTTTGCATCGTCGGCGAACGCGCGTTGACATCGTTTGACAACTTCCGCTGGTGAAAGCGCAATCGCGCCTGAGTTGGTTTCGACAATCAGCCGGGCATTACCTTCCTCCTGTCCGGCGAAGACGTGATTGATGATCATTGGACAGCCGGCGGCAATCGTTTCCTGCACCGTCGCGCCGCCGGCTTTCCCGATAAGCAAATGGCTCTCCTGCAGCATGCGAGGAAGTTCATCAGTCCAGCCAACGATCTTTGCGTGTCCATCTGCCGCTGCTTCGATCCTCGGCCGGAGTCTATCGGCGCGGCCAATCGTCACAGTCAGATCAACGCCAAGCTCCGCGAGTCGCCGTACGAGATCCGGCGCGCCGTGGGTGGCGGCATGGATCATGTACAAGACACGGCGCTTGGACTTATCTGAAGGCGACACTCGATTCGACTCTACGAACTCTGCAAATTTTGGGCTTACGGGAAATCCAAACACCTTGATTTTTTGCGGCGCGGCTCCGACTGTTCTCAAAACGGAGGCGCTTTGTTCGTTTGCAACGAGGAAATAATCGGCGGCGCACCGATACCAGGCCGCGTTGATGGTAATTGAATCCGTGACAACAACCACACTCTTGCAGGGCCGAATACGGCCGGGATTTTCTTCTGCAATTTGCCGGAGCACATTCGGATATGCCGGAAAAGTGCAAATCACGACGTCGGGTTGAAAACTGTCGAGCAACGCGGTGAAATGATCTTTAAGCCGGGAGAATGGCGCGAATTCCTTATCGAAATTCTTTTTGTGATCTAGCCATCGGTAAACAGTTCCCCACGCGAGCGGCGCAAAATTGACCAGCGCGAGATAGCTTCTTCGCACGAACTCGTTGATCGGCCCATACGCTTCGGCAAACAAATCGCGCAATTCCACTTCGGTTCCTTCCGGTGCGACACGGGCCAAGCCGTCGCGAATGCCTCGCGCGGCGCTATTGTGACCCTCTCCGAAGCTGGCCGTGAGGATCAGGATTCTTTTTTTCACAGTTTGTCAGGTGATGCGTTCGCCTAGTTTTGCTCTTACTCATATTCTTATTCATGTCCCTGTTTCAGAGTCGCTGTGACGAGCAAGAGCAGGAGTAAGAATAAGAATAGGAGCAGGAATTAGAAAGAACGCGGGAGTTTTCAACAGTCCATCCAATCAGGCCTCAAAGGCGAGGCAATGAGGACGGAAGTTACTCGCGAAAGCATTCGGACTTTAATGGATATTTACGCGGGGCAAAGTAAACTCTGCCGGAGATGAAGTACCTCGGATTCATCTGGCGCGTTTTGCGCCGGCTGGTTTGGGAATCAGCGATGGATAATACCACCGGGCTGGCTGCGCAGATGGCGTATCTGCTGCTTTTTGCGCTGGCTCCCGGTTCGCTGTTTCTCTGGCATCTGCTGGGTCTTTTCGGCACCGATCCGAGCAAGTTGCATCGGATGTTCGTTCTCTTGAAAGGCTTCATGCCGCCGGACCCGAAAGTGCAGGACATTCTGGATTCTGCGACGGCCAATGTGGTAGTGACGGGCTCGAGTGGTCTGCTCGCCAACGCAGGAATCATTCTCGGCATCTATTTCGGGACCGTTTTCATCGCGACGATCTCAAGGGCCCTTAGCCATACGTACGGGATGCGGGAAGACCCGTATTGGTGGTCGAAATATATCATCTCATTTTTTATGCTCTTCTGGTTTGGGATCGTCATCGTGTTTTGCTTCAACGCGATTGTCTTTGGTGAAAAGCTGGCGGGCATTGCAGAGGTAAATTTTCAGCTCGCGTTCCCACTGCAGGCATGGATTGCAGCGTTGAATCTGCCATTCACCGGACTTGTTTTAATCATCTTCGCGCTCGCGCTGTATCTCCTGACACCGGAGAATTATTTAACCGTCCGTCAGGCGTTACCGGGCGCGATTTTCTTTTCAATCGGCTGGATAATCGCGACGAAACTCTTTCAGATCTATGTGGGAAGATATGATCGCTATAACCCTACATATCTCGCGCTTGCGTCCATCGTTGTGCTGCTCACCTGGATGTACCTGACTTGTCTGCTGCTGTTGCTGGGAGGTAAATTAAACGCCATTCTTCGTCGAGAAGCCGAATGGATGCGCAGGGCTGCGCCTCTCACACCCGAGCCTTCCACGACGGCGGCGTGAATCGAAGTAGAAAAGTTACCAGGTTAAAAAGGAAGAGATCGTCAGTCCTTTTTAAATTTTTAACAAATCATCACTGTAAGCATTGATCGCATCGCGCGCTCTGTTACGCTCCGCTGCAGTGTTGCGCTTTCGCATTTGGCTTGCAACTGCACTCGCCGTTGGCGCAATCATCACAGGTCTCCTTCACGCGCAAGTCAGTGAAGAACAACAAAGCGCGCGCGATAAATCCGACACAAGCGTCTCACGCGCCACATCCACTCCAAAACCAAAGAAAAGTCCAAGCCCCGGTGCAAAACGAGCAACTGGCAAGTCGGCGAAGAACGGAAAAAAATCTGACGAAACAGAGGACACAACGCCATCGGCCACGCCGCGCGAGACACCCGAGCCTGGCGCTTTAGCGAAATCAAAGCGGCGGCACACACCGACACCTAAACCGGCGAAGAAGAAATCGCGTGCGAAAGAAACCGCACACAAAACCAAGAAAACTGGCAAATCCGAGTCGGCGCGCAAAGAAGAGGAAACACCGAAGCCGGGAAAGACGCCTGCGCCTCGCGCGGAAGCAGAGCGCGCTGCGGCATTAGAAAGCTCACCTCCACCGCCACGCGCAGTTGCGGCTACGACGCCAACTCCGGCACCTCAATCAAAATCTCCCCGTCCGGTTTCAGCCAGCGACCGAGCCCAGGTTGTGATCGAAAAGTCGGGTGTGGAGGAAGACCAGGGCTTCGAGCCTCCACCATCGCCACCGCCTCGCAGATTCGGTTTCTGGCCCTGGTCTCGTAGTTCGACCAATTATCGTTACCTTACGAGATCAGTTATCGACGCGATCCGGCGCGCGCCGGTGAAACGGCGGCGCTGGCAATTCATTGTCGTGCATAATAGCGGCACGCGGCAGGGCAACGCGCGCGTGTTTGATTATTATCATCGGCATGTCCGCCGCATGCAGAACGGGCTTGCGTACCATTTCGTGATTGGGAACGGAACATCAACTGGTAATGGCCAGATCGAAGTAGGCGATCGCTGGCGGCGTCAGATCAATGGCGGCCACGTGCACAGCGATTATTTGAACAACATTTCGCTCGGCATTTGTCTGGTGGGTGATTTTAATCGCGACCAGCCAACGCGCGCGCAACTTGAATCGTGTGAAGAACTCATCCGCTATCTGCGGGAACGCTGCGGCAAGATTGACAGGGGCGAGATCCCTGTCCGGCCGCACCGTGAAATGAACCCACCGCGATGGGCGACTGATTGCCCGGGAGACGACTTTCCTTATTCGTGGTTTCGCAGATTTTGACGGCGAGCGTACGGCTATCTGTCGGCATCACTTGCGTTCCGCGACCATCAAGTTTGCTTCCTTGTAATTCCAGCGATAACCAAATCCGAAATCGAGTGGCGGCGGATTGCTTTGTTGGAAGAGTTCCTGCAATCGGGGCTGGTAATGTTGTTTGAACAGCTCAATCGGGCCGAGGTAAACACCGAACACGCGCAGATTCCATTTGTTTGGGCCAACGTACGCCACGGGAACTCCGGAATCGTCCTGCACAATTCGATTGCTATGTTCGAGAATGAAATTGCGGATCGTAGCGAAGCCATTCTCAAACATCAGATATGACGATGACTTGAGAAAGCTCGAGCCGACCCCTAATCGTTGGCAAAATTTTAAGAAACCTGGAGTCGCTTTGATACCGCCATCAGAAATGTCAGTGGTGAAATAATACAGCGTTTGTGAATTGCCCGATTGATTGTCGGTGTACCGGATTCGCACTCCGGGAATGCTGCCGCCTTTCTTTCCCCGGCCGGACTCTTCAAACGCGCCGCTGCTATTGAGAGCGCCGAAGGTGACGTTCGTAATCGACTTGTCGGCGCGCACAATGAAAACGTAGAGAATCGGCAACACACCATTGAGGTTCTGCTGTTGCAGATCGATTTTCATGTCTTTAGTGATGAAGTAAGTCGTGTTGAGCGAGGACTTCAGTGCGTTCTCGAGATTTCCCAACGCGCCTGACAGGTTGGGGATGCGTAGCGGATCGGGCGGCGGCCCCATCGATTCTTTTCCGCAAAGAACATAGACCGAAGCTCTCGGAAAAAACTGATCGACATACAAGAAATCCGGACCGCTGAACATGTAAAATGCGACCGGAACCGGCTGCGTTACTTCGGGAAGATAAGTACCTTCCCACGCGTGCAGTTTTTCAAGTTGGCGGAGATTAAGCTTGGAAAACTCTCTTTCAAAAAATGCCGAGTGTTCCTGCCAAGCCGGATCGCGTGTGAGCGGCGCAAGCGGGGAATTCTCCGGAACCGGCATTCCTGCAAGAAAACGCGCGACATCGTTAGTTCCGGCAGCTACCGGCATTGCGCGGGGCACAATCTGTGGATTCTGTTGTGCAGAGACGCCGAGCACGCTTGCGATCGCCAGCCCTATGACGGCAGACAATGTATAGTTCATTTTCATGCTGAGCCACTGGGGCGTTTTTTCGCGCAAAAGTAGAGCAGCAAACCCAAAAGCGCTGTTCCCAAGCCAGCTAGGGACTCGGCGGTATGCCAGCGCAGCAGATAAAACATCATCCACATCGTGATTATCGAGAACAGAACAGGCGGGAGCGGATAGAGCCAAACTCGATGCGGTCGCGCCATTGTCGGACGCATGATGCGGAGGACGATCACCCCGAGCACAGCAAGCAGCGAGCAAATCAACAAACTGAATTGAGTAAAATTGACGACGCTTTCGAAACTGCGAGTGAATAAAAGTAAATTTACCATGAGTAGTTGCAGGACGATCGCATTCGTCGGGATACCGTGCCGGTTTTTCCGGCCAAGCAATCGCAGCAGCCAATGATCTTCGCCCATCGACATGGTGACGCGCGGCCCGATCCACGTCATTGAGCTGATTGCCGAAATCAAGCCGAGACAAATCACCGCGCCGGCAAGTCGCCCGCCGTTTGTGCCAAAAATGTGTTTGCCTGCGATCAAGGCCACGTCGAGTTGACCCTTCAATTCCTGAGCAGGCGTGGTGGCGAGGAAGACCGCATTGAGCAGCACGTAAAGCACGATTACAACGCCTGTGCCGACAAGTAATGAGCGCGGCACATTTTTTTCCGGATGCTTAATCTCGCCGGTGATATAGACCGCTGCGTTCCAGCCGGAATAAGAATACATCACATAAACAAGTGCCACGGCGAAGGACGCGCCGAAGATTGACGTTGTGTCTCCGGGGGAGGGAAAAAAATCTATTGCCTGCTTCGGGTAAACAAAAAAGCCAGCAACAATTATTGCGGCGATCAGGAGCAATTTTACGAGTGTGGAAAGATTGTGGAACGCACTGCCAACTTGCAGATTCTTGAGATGAAACAGCGCTACCAACCACACCGCCGCAAAGGAGAAAAAGACCGGTGAGCCAAAATCGAGCACGCCGTTCAGGTACTTGCCGAACGCCATTGCGGCCAGTGCGATAGGCGCTGCAAATCCGACCGTTGCGGAAACGAAGCCGGCCATGAACCCGAGCGCCGGATGATAAATCTGCGACAGAAAATGATACTCGCCTCCGGAACGCGGCAGCGCGGCGCTCAGTTCGCCGTAGCAAAGCGCGCCACAAAGCGCCGCTATTCCGCCGACGATCCACAACATTAGCAGAGCGAATCCCGAGTGAATCCCGGCTAATTGAAAACCAAGGCTCGTGAAGATGCCGGTACCTATAATGTTGGCAATGACGATGGAACATGCTGTGAGAAAGCCGACGCGGCGCGCAGACTGTGCGCTTCCTGCACGAGAATATTCAGCGACGGTTTTCATCCCAGTATGGACAATCGCCAAATCAGCGGGACTCGCGAATGGTTTAGGAGTTACGCTTGAATTCATGTTTCGTCTCATAGCGATAGCGTGGCTGTAGCCGCGGCCCTGCGGGCCGCGCGCACGCGCCTCACACAGGCGCGGCTACAACACAGAGCTGTAATAGTAATTTGTCAGAAGTCATTCCCGGCATCACTTTGAAGCGGCATGGATCCATCTCCCAAGCCCTCCCTTGAAACAGCCACCCAGCTCGCGGTCTTTCTTGCAAATCGTCCGGGCGCACTTGCGCGCGTGTGTGAAGCGCTGGCCCAGGCTGAAATCAACATACAAGCGCTCGCTACGTCTGACACAGTCGATCATACGGTTGTGCGCATGGTCGTAAGCGATCCCACCAAGGCGCTCATGCTCTTGGGCGAAGCGGGCGTGCTCGCGCTCGAGACCGAAGTGCTCACCATCGAGACGGCGAGCGAACCCGGCGTCCTGGCCAAAATCGCCGAACGCCTCGCAGAGGCAAACCTCAATATCGAGTACGCTTATCTTGCCGGCGGTCGCATGGCTGAAAAAGGGCTGATCATTCTTCGGCCGTCAGACGTCGAAAAAGCGCGGCGCGTATTGCAGGACTTATAGTGAGCGCAGGCGTACATCTGAGTCGCGCTTACATCCCTGGCGCGATGGCGACTTGGTACGGCGCCACCTGAGCTTGCTCGCCGTGGCGAGGGCGCGCGAGAATGGCGCACGTTGAGTCCTTACGGGCGAATCTCGATTGTCGTGCCATCGGGCGTCACGCCCCAGAGTTCCTCGATCTCTTCATCGGTGAGTGCGACGCAACCTGCAGTCCAATCCTTCCAACGGTGAAAGGCGCCAATCCAACCCTGTCCGTTTTGAATTCCGTGTATCATGATGTCAGAACCGGCTGAAACTCCGCGCGCAGCCGCACTCTTGTTGTCCTCATCTGAGGGATAAGAAATGTGGAGCGCGAGGTGAAAACTGCTTTGCGCATTTCGGCTGTCGATTGTGTAAGTGCCCTCGGGTGTTTTCATGTCGCCTTCTTCCCGCTTTGGCCCCACCGGGTTGTTCCCTAGTGCGATTCGATAAGTTTTGATCTGCTTGCCATCGCGAAAGATCGACAATCTCCGCGCCGATTTTTCGACGATAATCCTGTCGATTGTGGTTGCGGGCGATAGCGGTTGCCAATTGTGATGCGCGTAGAAGTAGAGCGCCAAAGCGCAAATCATGACTGATGCAGCGAAGATGAGCCTGCGATTCACATTGCGAGGTTTCGATTGCCTTAGCCAAAACGCAAACGAGCCGACTCGAAGAGCCCGTCGAAAATTAGCCGGTGGCGTAAGCCACCGCTGATCGACACTAAAAAATGATGAGCCCCGGAAGGGGCGCTGGATCAAACCTAACGTTCGTCGCGAGGATCGACATCTGGTTTGCACGAGCGGCCAAATTCCCGTGATCGCTCGGCAATCGCATTTGTCTCCACCGTTCGTGATTGCCAATGCGTACTCGATGCTGGATAAATGCGCGGCGCGTTTATGACTCCGGTAAGAACCTGGCTCGGTTATCCATACCCTTTGGGCGCGACGTGGATGGGGAACGGCGTCAACTTCGCCATCTTTTCCGAACACGCTACCGGTGTTGAGCTTTGCTTATTCGACGATATTGAGGCGACCGAAGAAAATCTTCGTATCCCGGTCACCGAACGCACTGATCAGGTCTGGCACGTGTTTTTGCCTGATGTCCGGCCCGGGCAATTATACGGCTTCCGCGTTTCGGGCCCGTACGATCCAGAACACGGATTGCGTTTCAACAGCTCGAAACTTCTTCTCGACCCTTACGCGAAAGCTATCGCCGGGGAAGTGATTTGGGGAGATGAAATGTTCGGTTACGTGGTCGGCGACAAGAAGGAGGATTTGACGCAGGACTTCCGTGACGACGCATGGGGCGTGCCGAAGTCGGTGGTCATCGACACCGGATTCGATTGGCAAGGCGATCGCAGACCCGGGACCCCGCTGCCTAATTCCATGATTTATGAGGTGCACGTCAAAGGCTTTAGCAAACTCTGGCAGGAAGTTCCGGAGCGATTACGTGGTACGTACGCGGCACTCGGCAGCCCGGCGGCCATCGATTATTTGCAAAAGCTTGGCGTGACTGCGGTCGAGCTGCTGCCAGTGCACACCCACATTGACGACAAAAATTTAGTCGATCGCGGCCTGACGAATTACTGGGGCTATAACACAATCGGATTTTTCGCTCCGCATGCGCAGTACTCAAGCAGCGGGCAAATGGGCGAACAAGTTTCAGAGTTCAAAACGATGGTCCGCACCCTGCACGCGGCGGGGATCGAAGTGATTCTCGACGTGGTTTACAATCATACTGCCGAAGGAAATCAGCTCGGCCCGACGCTTTGCTTCCGCGGAATTGACAATCCCACTTACTACCGGTTACAGCCGGAGAATCCGCGTTTGTATCTGGATTTCACCGGCACCGGCAACACTTTCAATCTGTTGAATCCCCGTGCGCTTCAGCTGGTGATGGACAGCCTGCGTTATTGGGTTTTGGAAATGCACGTGGACGGATTCCGCTTTGATCTGGCGGTCAGTCTGGCCCGTAATGGGGGTTTTAATAGACTGCATCCCTTCTTCCAGGTGATCCAGCAGGACCCGATTCTTTCGCAGGTAAAATTAATCGCCGAACCGTGGGACGTAGGCGAGGGCGGGTACCAGGTTGGGAATTTCCCGGCGCCGTGGTCCGAGTGGAATGGCAAATATCGCGACGCTGTTCGCGGCTTTTGGAAGGGCGATGAGGGCCGCATCGGCGAAATGAGCTATCGGCTGACCGGAAGCCCCGACCTCTATCAACACGATGGGCGCCGCCCATACGCCAGCATCAATTTTGTCACCTCACACGATGGTTTCACGCTTAACGATCTGGTCAGCTACAACGAGAAGCACAATGAACTGAACGGCGACGGGAACAACGACGGCGACAATAACAATCTCTCATGGAATTGCGGTGTCGAAGGTCCAACCGACGACCCCCAGATCAACGCCCTGCGCGAACGGCAGCGGCGGAATTTCCTGACGACACTTTTTCTTTCGGAAGGCGTCCCCATGCTTTTGGGTGGCGACGAGTGGGGACGAACGCAGAAGGGCAACAACAACGCTTACTGTCAGGACAACGAGATCAGTTGGTTCGATTGGAGGCACGACGAAAAGCAGAACCAATTTCTGGGGTTCACGCGAAAGTTGATTTCGTTTCGCAAGGCGCATCCAGTATTTCGTCGGCCAAAATTTTTTCAGGGCCGCCGGATACGCGGCTCCGAAATCAGGGACGTAATGTGGTTCAATCCTGGCGGAAGCGAGATGAGCGAGGAAGAATGGGCGTCGCCGTTCGTCCGCTGCGTCGGCATGCTGCTCAGTGGCGACACGGTGGACGTTGCTAATTTCGAAGGCGAACCAATCCGCGACGACACATTTCTGCTGCTGATTAATGCCCATCATGAAGCGATACCTTTTGTGCTTCCCGGCCAGGAGAATCTCGAGTGGGAATTGATTCTCGACACGATGGATCCGAACGGGTTTTTGGCGGAGCCGAGAACATTCGCATCTGGCGATGATGTCGATATTGCCGGGCGAGCCTGTTGTTTGCTGCAACTGGTACGCGGGGCACAAGCTCAGGCGCGCGAGGAATCCTGGAGAAAACGGCCTGTCCAATTTCCACCGTTTAGCGCAGAGGAAGAACGCGCTCGCCGCAAATAGCGCGCTTGCCAGGGAGGCAAAATTCAGGCAACGCAATCTTGTTGCGGGAAACGAATTAGTTTATAGAGATACGAAGCGCGTGTTATCATGCGCGGCCAATTTTTTGGTCAGTGAGTGTTCATGACAGCGAGTTCTCTTATAATCGTCACTGATCGCGGCAGTTTGAAAGCATACCGGGTGAATGAGACGCCGACGCGCGGCCCGAGCCTGCAACTAGTGCAGGCCTTCAACATCACGGACGCGCACGGAAGGCTGGTCGATAAAGTGAGCGATTTTGCCGGGCGCTTCCCCGTGAGCGACGGCGCGGGCGCTCATCATGGGGCTTCCATTGCGGAACGGACGCAGATCGAGGTGGAAACCGATCGCCGCATTCAGAAAGAGCTCGCCGATCAAATTACGAAAATCGTCTCGACCAACGGAAAGGAAGGCTGGTCGTTTGCCGCGCCCGCTGAAATTCATTCGGCGATTGTTGAGCTTTTGCCTCAGTCAGTGCGCGACCGCATCGTCGAACATGTGAAATCGGATTTGGTGAAAATGGAATCGGCGAAACTGATTTCGCGGTTTCGTTCGTTGCAGCAGATTTGATGACTCAATGCTGGAATATTTTTGTTCCCTCAACGTCTGGGGGCTCGCTACTATCTAATTAATTATGCAACTGCCTGTTAAGCTCTCGTACCGGGGTCTGGAAAAATCTGACCAGATCGACAATCTCGTTTTGGAATATGCCGCGCGACTTGAAAAATTTTGCGACCACATCAACCGCTGCGACGTGGCCGTCGAGCAAACCAATCACACGCATCACAAAGGCAATCCGTACCGGTGCCGCATCGATGTGACTGTGGCGCGGGGCCACGAGCTGGTCGCAGATGAAAGGCAGATGGACAACGGCACGCACCAGCCGCTCAACAAAGTGATCCACGACGCTTTCAAAACAATGGAACGCGAGTTGCGCCGCGTCGTGGACAAGCAAAGACACGAGGTAAAAACGCACGCCGATACCCGTTCACCGAAGTAGCTCGCAAGGAAGTTCGCAATCAGGTAGGGGCGATTGACCTCAATCGTCCCTGCCTTTGTTTTAGTAGTCCTGTCGCGCCGCTCATGATCACGAGCCAAGCGCTCGTCAACCAAAGCCAATACCCCACGCCGTAGCCGATGATTTTTGCGTAGGTCGGCGCCTCGCTCGCAACGATGGTGTGGCGAAAAAGAAACGCGACCATCAAGGCTGAAGCTACAATTCCGAGCAGCAATGCGATCTTATTCTTTCCGGCAAAAGAAAATACTCAGGCGGCAAGCAACAGTGGATTGGCCAGCCATTCGAAGATCCCGTAGAACACCCCGATCGGACCGATCAATAACAAATACAAACCGGGGGACGACGCCTTGGGATTGTGCGCCTCAATATTGTAACAATTCTGCGTCAGCGACGCTGCGAAAACGACGACGCTGAGGAGCGTAATGATTTTCGGAAGTCGCATCACAAGATCGAGATCGAGGATAATGACCGCACCGCGCGAACAGAAGCGCTATTTCGAAACCGGGAACGCGGACAATGAGTCCACAGTTTTCGCAGATTCAGAGTTGCAGAATCCTTCTGACCAAAAATAATCTGCGTAATCTGCCTACGAATTAACTTTTCTTCGCGTACTTTTCGGCGCCTAGAAAGTGCAGCGAGACATACGGCTCATCGCCAACAACCCAGCTGTCATGCGGAATCGGCGGAATGTAAAAAAACTCTCCCGCTCGTAATTCAATCACGCGCCCATCATCCAACGCAGCCGTCGCAGTGCCGGAAAGCACCAAGCCAACATGTTCAACGTTGCACCGCGTCGCACCGACAGTGGGGCCGACGTGCTCGCTCCACTTCCAGCCCGGCTCATACGTGGCGCGGCCGATTGTCATCCCACCGAGGTGCACCAGCTCGAACCGACCCTTTTCCATCACGCGAACTTCGTCCGGTGCCTCGAACGATTTAAGAATAACCTCTATCTGTTCGCTGCTCACGGGTGGCTACGATCCAACGAGAAACAAGATCAGTCACCGCCAGGAAGAGCGCAACATCCCGCTCTCTGCTATCATCTCTCAACCCTCAACTTTCTTAATACAACCGGCTCCAGTATTTGCTTAGACTGCGTCGTCATCTGGGAGCAAGCGGCCTGTCATCAAATAATGGTTCAGTGCTTTCTCCCAAGCCTGCATGGATCTCTGATAATGATCGGCCGTGAATGTGGTTACGAACTCGTCGCCAACGGGACCCATGCTGGTGTGGCTGTAAGTAACGTCGGCAAAACATCCATCGCCATTTTCGGAAAGCTGAATCTCCAACCGACAGGCTGTCACTGCGGGTAAAATCTTCAACATCTCGACAAACCATCTCGTCGGCTCGTGACGTGTGACATACCAAATCGCCGTTCCGAGTTTGTCCGGTGTGATGAAAACGCAATCGCGCTCGGCAAAGCCGGATGAGCTGATGACCAACTCCGGCAACCAACCGTACGCCCAGTCTGCTTCCCGTACCGGGCACAAGAGCGGGAAGACTTTCTCAGGCGCCGCGTGCAGTATTTGTCTGTAGGTGTGTTGCGCGATTCGGTTTGGTGATGTGCATAGGCGTGACGAGAAAAAGCTGAGCGATCCAGCACTTTGAAAATTAATCTGCGCGTGAAGGCCATATCGTGTTCATGTCGAAATTCTCTCGTTAAAAGAATCCGTGCAGGAACGCCGCCGCTTGATCCGAGATGCCCGCAATCTTGTTCGTTGCCTGACGATAGAATTTGAAATTGAGCTCGGTCTCGGGTCGACCGTCCTTCCAGTCGGAAAAAACTCTGAGCTCGCTCCGCCCCAGGCGCCGCTTTGCGAGCGCGGTGCGTCTGATGGTGATGCTCACGCGCGGCGTTTGCCGGGCGATCCCGCGTTTTTTTGCGATCGCTTTGGTCGAGGTGACGACGCCGCTTGCGATGAGACCTGGCCCGCCTTCGTTCTCGCTCGCGAAGACGAAAATCGTATCGCCTTTAGCCATATGCTTGCCACCATACATCGTCTTCTGCGCGCTGAACGCGAAAGTCTCCGCCCACGGATCGCTAACCTCGGCTTTGATCGCGAACATCATACTCCTCATCTCGCACCATTAATTTCCATGGCCGTCCCGTGGGGCTAGGCCTAACGAGACAGAGCTCAGCCACCCAGCACTTTGAAAATTAAAACGCGCATGTTTTCAGTGGTTGCAACAAAGTGCTGGGTTGGCTTGGTTAGACCTTATTCAGAGATCGACTGCGTCGAACTCGGCAAACATGTTCTTGCTCTCGCTCAGATTCTCCAGACTGATGTATTCGCACGCCTCGCTGTAGCGTCCACACATTGCCTGCCAAACGGGATTTTGGTGGGCCTCCGCAATCGCCTCCGCAGATTTCCACTCGAAGACTTCGATGATGGTACCGTCCGCAGATTTCATCACGTACGATGGGCGATCTGTCGCCAATCCCTGACTCCGCAGGATTGGCAGGTGCTCCCTTGTCAGTTGCAGAAGCTCCTGCTCCTTACCCGGACGCGGCCGATAAGCAACGATAACGAACTTTCCCATGTCAAGTCGCCTCCAGTGTATTAGCGGTCTAACGAAAATAAGATCAGTCACCGCTGGCGAGAATGGCGCCCGCGGTTAGGCGGCAGGCCTAGCTCGCTCGAACCAGATCTCGATCTCGTAGCCATCCGGATCGGCGACGTAAGCGTAGGGAAAGCCCGGAGCGAACTCGCCACGACGGAGCAGGCGGCCTCCGGCGCGTTCGACCTCGGCGATGGCACCGTCGATGTCGTCGGGGTCCACGAGCCGAAAGCCAAAATGTGCGACGCCGCCACTGAGACCGGCAGTGGCGGGGTCCTCTGCGAAGGTGACGATGTCGTGCCTACCGGACGCTTGAGTATGGACGAGTCCATCTCCGCGCCCGTACTCGCGCAGACCAAAGACCTGCTCGTAGAACCGCAGCGCGCGTCCGAGGTCCCGGACGGCGAGATTGATGTGCGTAAGGCCGTAGGTCTGAATCATTGTTACTTTGAAATTTTTTCGGTTTAACGAGAGCAAGCTCAGCCACGGCTCCCGAAGGCGCAAGTGGCGGCCGGTTGAATCACACTAGCTAAGATCGACATCGCCCGGTTAGGCCTTTTGTGGTTTGCGGCGGGGTCGCTGCTTTGCTGACACCGAACGAATGATCAGTCTTCCGCGACCGCTGTCCGGCAGTGGCGTCTTCGCTCGGTCTGCGGCAACCGTGAGGAGTGCCTGAACCGCGGGTTGATGAAGAACCTCCGCGGTAGGCAGACGAACAAACCGGGTCTGCTTCCCGGAACCGAGGAGCACGTTTGCGGGATCTGGGAGGCTGGCGCCGCGGATGAAGCACAAGCCGATCCCATTTGCTGCGGCGGCGATGGAAACGATGCAGTCCGAAGGCCGTTCTGTCGGTCCGAACCCAATCACAAAGAAATTGTAGTTGTCGTAAGCGAGTTCCGTCGCGGTGGGAAAGCTTTTTCGCACCGCTTTGCGAGCGGCGCGAATGACCGCCTGATGCTTCGGCTCGAACTTATCTATGAAGGTCCGCAGCTGTTCTTCTGGATCGGTTGACTTGGTCGCAGTAGCGCGTGTCATAAGGTCTAACGAGACCCAAGATCAGCGACCGCGCCCGGGAGCGCGCGCGGCTGCAAGCTGAATGTACTAACTACATGCAAGCTATGCATCGGGCCGGGGCGCGGTTCGCTGCATCGCGTGATTAGATGCTTGGTGTGCGAGGCTCATCGGGCGAACGCAACAACCAACAATGTAACGGCGACAATAACAGTCAGAGCTGCGCCCAAGACAAAGAGTGGCGCGGCGAAATAGTAGCGCGTCCCCATCAGCGCGAAGAGAGCGACCGGCAAGGTTGCAACCGAGAGGGCGATCGTCCGCACAACGACCTGCGCCCAAGATGCACCGCTCACCGCGTGCGGAGCCGCGTAAATCGTGAGATAGCCTAGAGGAATCAGGAGCACTCCCACTAAGATGTGATTAAGGAGCATTGGCGGCGTGAGCCAGCGCGCAGAAGCCGGAGAAGCTGAGTCTCGAACCAAAGTAGCAATGTGCGGCGTCGCTAACAGATGAACAATACCGAGGGTCACCAGCAGTATGCCAGCGCCGCGGAGCAATCGCAATCGAGTCAACGAACGCTTTAGCATCTAACGAGACAGAGATAAGCCACGGCATGGTGCTGTGGCAAGCACGCTGCGCTTATTTCGTAATGGGGCCGTTGGCTTCATCGATTGGTTAGATGCAGCACTCGAACTACGGGCGCGGCGGGGGCGTTGGTTGACTCCTCGGGGTCGGGGCTACTCTTGGTGTAGGTGCGTTACTCTTCCCGGAAAGCCCTTTCTGCAACTCATCTGTGATTCTTTGTTTGACCATGTTCTGAATGGCATCGGTAAGCGAAGGTGACGCAGTAGCGCTCGGTTGAGGTGCTGACGTCGCTCTGTTCTTATCAACCGAGCGCATGATCGCCGGCGCGACAATCACTGACACAATGGCAAGTGTGAGGAGCGACGCCGCGATGATAAAGATCGCGCGCGCAACCGGAGAAAGTCCTTTGCGCGTTGTGGCGCCAGGCTCGGTGCGTCGTACCACGGCGACACACGCCGGCGGCGCGGGATTGCCAATCCTCTCGGCATAAAGGTTGACCAACGAAACAACAACTCCGTGTTTCACTTTCACATCACCTAATTCATGCAGGTAACGCTGCCAACGACGATGCTGCGCCAGATCATCCGCGAAGCGTTTGCTCACCAGAATGTGACCTGCGTCGCCGCAATCCATCACCCGACGCGCGATATTGATTCCTACTCCGGAAATGTTTTCGCGCGCGTTAGCATCCCTGACGTGATGGACTGGCCCGCTGTGGATTCCCATCCTTACCGGCAGGCTCGGTTGCGCGCGCAGAGCCTGGCTGACTTCTAAAGCGCACTCGGCAGGTCCCTCCACTGAACCGGTGAAGACCAGGGCCATACCGTCACCGGTCGGCAAAATGATCAGCTGCCCCGCTGCTTCTGCTTCACGCACTGCTTCGGTATTGCGGACAATCTGATTCAACTCCTGAAGCGCTTCTGATTGTTCGTCGGTCAACAGCTTGGAATACCCGACGATATCGATGAACAAGACATGCCCGATCTCCAGGCGCGGCTTGGTTTTCTCGTCATCCTGCATTTGCCCGGAAACGTTAAGTGCAGTCCGTCGACCGCTCTAGACGATTTTTTTCGCTCGCCATTTCGCCGATGGCAGGTTTTGCGAACAGCGCACTCACGATCTAACGAGAAAGAGATAAGCCACGGGCGAATGTCGTGGCAAACACGCTGAATGGAGCCAGCGGCAAGCCGTGCGACATAGATGGGAAAGCCGAAGACCGAAAGAGCGAGAGTGAATGACTCAACTTGCCTCGAAATGGGGCCAGCCTGCTCGCGAAAACTTTCGGAGTTGGCTTCATCGATTGGTTAGGGAGCATTAATGCGGATCCACGTATCGGTCAGTTCACCCGGCGCAGTGGCCTGAATGATGTCTCGACTAAAGGCACTCAGTCTCTGCTTCTGAATCTTCTTCTCCGGCACTGGTCTCTGCTGCATAGTGGCGCTTAATTCTGCAGTGACGATCATCTCGAGCTGTCCGTCGGGATGCAAAATCCATTTGCCCGCAGCACCACGTGGTAAATCTGGACTCTTCATCGTGAAGGTATGTTCCTTCGTGAAAACGAGATCGATATTTTCGCGCGTCTTCCAGTGACCGATCAGCTGCTGCTCGTCGATCGGACCTGCGAAGCACGCGCCAGCAACCAGAACTAATCCGATGGCAACAGATGTCTTCATGCGATCTAACGAGAAAGAGATAAGCCACGGCAGGGTGTCGTGGCAAACACGCTGGACTTATTTCGTGATGGGGCCGTTGGCTTCATCGATCGATTAGGCAGCTCGCGACTTCAGTCGGAGCTCTTGCAAGGCGAATCGTGTTCATGAGATGCGTTCCCAAGTCAAAACGTACTCGAATGATTGCCCATCCCA
>WNFJ01443975.1_pt3 | contig 42490 bp, 39 predicted proteins | sample 5400461 | NCBI WGS metagenome assembly WNFJ01 (sample SAMN13153349, study PRJNA577476) | soil metagenome | isolation source: 115 cm saprolite on Douglas fir-dominated hillslope | place: USA:California | collected 2013-09-17
AACATGCCGACGGCCGCGGGCAGCGGGCTCACGCGTGTTTGAGCCGCTCGAGGTGCTGTAGAAGTTTGGCGTGCTGGCGGCCGAAGGAGGCCCACGCATTCGCCTCGAACGACTCGCCTGGCCTGGCCGCCGTGACAACCCGGGTCGCGGCAGGCGCCGAGAGGCCAGGACTGGTTCGCGGGCCGGAACCGGCGATTGCCCGCAGCGCGTGAATGTCGGTGACAGACAAGCGCTCGGCCCCGGCGCCGATCACGCCGCCGGAGCGCCACGTGGCCAGCGTGCGGGTGACACACGCCCGGCTGGTTCCGGCCCAGCTGGCGAGATCAGGCTCGCGCAGCGCCAACGGCACGTGGCTGGGGCGCTGCGCGGCCGGGTACCGGTCGGCCAGGTTCAGCAGCAGCCGGGCCAGCCGCTGCGGGCCGGTGGTGGTGGCGAGACTTGACATCCGCCAGGCAACCTCGACGACCCGCTCCTCGGTCACCTTGCGGATCGCGATGACAGCCGCCGGCCGGTCGCGCAGCAGTTCGCGGAGGGTCCCGGCGCTCATGGACAGGGCATGCACGCGGGTCAGCGCCAAGACGGTGGCGCTGCGGCGGGCGCCCTGGACGGCGCTTGCCTCCCCGAGGATGTCCCCGGGACCCCTCAGCGCCAGCACGACCTCACCGCCGCCCGCGTCCGTGGCGTAAACCTTGCACCACCCGGCGGCCAGCACGAACACTTCCGTAGCGGGAGCGCCTTCTGCGCAAAGCACCGTGCCAGCGGGCAGCACGCAGGGGCTGGCGCCCGCCCGCCACGCGGTGCGGTCTGCGATCGCCAGCGAGCCCCAGAACGCCGATGGCGGCGGGTCGGTGACCGCCGCAAGGAAATCTCCCGGCACCGCGGCGCGCGGGCGTGCGCCGATCCAGCGGGCCGCGATCCGGCGGGCCACGAGCCGCCGCGCGGCGATCCGGCGAGCGGCCGCGTCGATCGCCTCATCCAGGTCCGCTGGCACATCCCGGCGGGCCAGCTCGCCCGGCCCGAGCCGGGCCGAGCCGGTCAGCGGCGGCAGCTTCGCGACCAGCCTGCCGAGCGCGGCCTGCACCTGTTTGCCGATACTGGGCATGGACACCCCTCCATTTCCTTACCCGGGCGGTCGGCCCAGGAGCTTGCGCAACTTGGCCCGGCCCTGGTGAGCGTGTGCTTTGACCGTGCCTACGCTGATGCCGAGAACCGCGGCGACGTCGGCTTGGGTCATGTCGCCGAGATAGCAGAGGATGATCACCTCGCGCTGGCGATGCGGTAACCGGGCCAGTGCCGCGAGCACCGCATCGCGGTCGCACAGCGTCTGCTCATGGCCGCCCTGGCGCTCCGGCCCCAGCCCGCCGGAGGTCCCGGTGTGGTCGCGGTCGGCGGCGATCTTCGCGGCGATCCGGCCCTGCCGCTGTTCCTGTGCGCGCAGCTTGGCGGTCATCCGGCGCGCCACGAGCAGGGCCCAGGCGATCGGCCGTGGATGCTGCCTGACCTGTTCCCACTTACTCCACGCGATGATCAGCGTCTCCTGAGCCACGTCTTCGGCCAGGGCGTAGTCCCTGGTCATCGCGGCCACATATTTGATGATCTTTTCGCGGGCGGACTCCGAGAAGTCCTCCCACGCCGGCTGGGCGGGCTGGTCAGCGGGATCGGCGCTCACTGATCCATCCCTCTTTCCAGGCCGCCAGACCCCGCGGAGGTGTAGACGACGCTCGGGCCGCCCTCCACAGCAGGGCCGAGGACGAGGTGCGCACCGGGCGGGACATGAACGGTGACAGCGATCACCGTCTCTCGCCGTTCCCGTTCCATGGCGAGGGCGACCCTGCCGCGGGCGAGCGTTTTGAACACCTCGGCCAGACCCAGGGCACGGACGCACCGCCACAGCGCGCCCGCCGCGGCGGCTGCCCCAACCGCCGTAACCGGTTCAGGAATCATCTGCGCTCACCTCCTCGCACCCTCGGCAACAGCCGTCATCTGGTAAACCCGATCCAGGCCAGGCAAGGTTTAGCCGTTTGCACACAAGGAGACACCAGTCCGTCACATTCCGGTGTGCGGCGTCGGTCACATCCCGGCGCAGGTCCGGTCGCTGGCCCCGGCGATCGCGGTCACCGCTACGGTGGGCATGTGCTGTCCCGGGTGTCTCGGGTACCAAGCAAGCACTCCGACAAAGCGGTAGCCAAGGAGAAGTAAATGCCCACCCGTACTGCTCAGACGACGTGGCACGGCGGTCTACAGGACGGAAAAGGAACGGTGGAACTCACCAGTTCCGGCGTCGGGACCTACGAGGTATCTTTCCCCAGGCGGGCGGCTGACGACGCCGGCGGCGTGACCAGTCCAGAGGAACTCATCGCCGCGGCGCACACCGCGTGTTACGCGATGCAGTTCTCCGCGTTGCTCGGGGCAGCAGGTGCCACCGCGCCGTCGCTGCAGGTCCGGGCCGACGTCACCCTCGGCCCCGACCCCGCGGGCGGGTTTCGGATCAGCGGTATCAAGCTGACCGTTGGCGGCTCCGCCGACGGCGTGGACGAGCAGACGTTCACCAAGATCGCCAAAGACGCCAAGAACTCGTGCCCGGTCAGCAAGGCCCTCACCGGTACCGAGATCACGCTTGACGTCACCCCGGGTGGCTAGGCCAGCCGACGACGCTCGACGTGACTCCCGAACCGCCGCCCGGGACGGCTGGCGATCAGGCATACGTTCTGCCGCTTGCCGCCCGGGACGGGCGGCAAGCGGCAGAACGCGTTGGCAGCCCGGCCGGCCGCGGCCGGCTGCCGGACCGCCCACCATCCCGGGCGATTGCGCGGCTTTAGCCCGCGACATACGCTCAGAGCATGGCAACCTATGACCTGTTTGCCAATCATTATGATGCCGTCACCGGGGACTCTTTTGCCGAGGCCACGTTTGTTGACAGTCTTATCAAGCAAGCCGATGCGAATGCGGTGACGCTGCTCGAGCTCGCCTGCGGTACAGGTGGTATTATCTCCGTCCTCGCAGGAAAGTACCAGGTGAGTGGTCTCGACATATCGCCCGGCATGCTCGCGGTCGCCCGCGATAAGCTGCCCGCGGGCACGCCGCTCTATACGGCCGATATGACCAGCTTCACGGTGAACGTAAAATTCGACACCGTTATCTGCATCTACCACGGCATCAACCACCTGCTCGGCTTCCCGGCCTGGGAGAGATTCTTCGATCGCGTCCACGCTCACCTGAACGACGGTGGCGTGTTCGTGTTCGACATCGAACCCATAGGGGGTCTGAAGCTGCTCGCGAGCCGCGAGAAGGAGGTGCAGCAGTTTGGGGAAAACTATCTGGTCATAAGGGTGCGCACGCGTGACGAGCTGGTCTACGACTGGAATATCGAAGTATTCGAGCGCCAGCGAGCCGGAGATTACACGCTGCTCACCGCGGTGGTCAGGACGGTGTCATTCCCGCTTGCTCAGATACAGGCAGCGCTGCGCCGGAGGTTCACCGACATAAAAATGGTCGATGGTGCCGGAGACGCCGTGACAGAAGACGGTGTCGACCGGGTCTGGTTCGTGTGCACCAAACCTGGATCCGGTTCCGGTGGCAGTGGCCGGCCGGTCCACGCCGCCTGAGCAGCCGGGGCATCGGCACGGGCCGTGCCGTGCCTGCACCCGGTTGTGCCGTCGATCAAGCTCGCCACGGCCCGCGCTGGCGGCGCGCTAGTCGCCGCCGCTGCACTTTCGCACCCGCGATTTCCCGCACGCACCCGGGCCCGCCACTTGGTGGAGCGCCACCCGGGCCTCCCGCTACGGCAGGATGTATCTGAGCCAGGCTTTCGCGCTCTGAACCTTTGGGGGCGCCCGGGCACCAGTGCGCCGGTGCCCGGGCGCGACGGGGGGACAGCTCGGACTGCAATGACGTGCTGGCCGACCGCAGGCCGCAGCTGTACGGCGGGCTGCTCGAAGGTGACGACACCCGCCGGGTGTGCGTGCCTTCACCTGACCGTCACGGCGCCGTAGCCGCGGCGCACGGGCGAGCTGGCCGAGACGCCGGATTGACCCTTAACGGCTCCGCGGATGCGGCATCCATTGGTGCGGGCCCGGCCGGCGTGGGCCGGGGTGCCGCGGCGCGAGGTCACAGTCGTCGCACGGGCTCGCTGGCCGGCTCGTGGCGCCCGGTGAGCAGGTCCTGCGCGCGGATCTTGGCCCGGATCACGGGCTGGCGAAGGCGCTGCTCCCTCGCCGTGGCCTTGGCCAGCTTGCGCGGGCGGTCCACGTACCGCCAGCGCGCCCACGGTGAGCCCGGCCGGGCGAGCCGCACGGCACCGACGAGGAAGAGCAACGGCACGAACAGGCCGAACAGGCCGGTCCAGATCTTGCCCTTGAGCAGCGTGATCGCGGCGAGCAGGAACGCCGCGACGAGGGTGACGGTGAGCGTCAGGGTGGTGTCGGCGTCAATGGGCAACCGGTGGTAGTCCGCCACGCTCTTGACGCCGACCGGGCTGGCGCCGAGGAGGAGCAGCGCGGTGACTCCCGCGGCGACGAACACGGCGTCGATCGACAGGCGTCCCTCGTTGGCCCAGTACACGTCGCGCAGGTGCAGGATGAGCGCGAACTCGTCGAGGACCAGCGCGGTGCCAAGGCCGAAGAGCGCGGCGGGCCCCGACCTCCAGGCCAGCGAACCGATGGGCGCCGCAAGCTCGGCGACGCCGCCCACCGCCATGAAGACGACGCCGAAGACCATGTGATGAATGTGCACCCGGCCGGCGGTGAGGTTGCCTGGCCACCACCGCACCTTGGCGCGGATGAGCCGCACGGACAGCCGGATGCAGCCGAAGCCGACGATGAACGCGACGAAGAAGCAGAACAGGGGCAGCCGTCCGGTCTGCACGATCTGCACTGAGAACCAGCCGGACATGAGCGCCCCCGCCTGGCGAGCCGTGGTGGTACGACAGTCTGATAATAAGTTCAGACGCGAACGGGCGTTCTGCCGCGAAGGGACACGGGCCGGACCCCGTCAACGGGTTCGCGTTCCTTTCCGAGGCCTACGAGGCGACGCAGCCCGGCTACGAGGGCCACGTGTCCGTGCCGGTCCTGCGGGACCGCCAGAGCGGCCGGATCGCGAGCAACAACTTCCCCGACATCACCATCGACCTCGGCACCCAGTTCCGGGGACGACCCCCGGAACCCCGGGGCGTGCAGCGGTGCGGTTCCACCGGAGTCGTTCGGTATGGGCTTGATGGGTTGGCCAGGCGATGCCGCCACGGACAGCCACCACGGTCGCGGCGCCGCGGCTTTCCGGCCGGCGCAAGCCCCACCGGCCGCGTGTCTGAGTGGTGGACACGGCTCTTACGATGGCTGCATGGATTGGTCCGGCAGTACGCTCGGCGCCGCGGCGGGACGGTCGTGCCCGTGACGACGCCGCACGGCCCGTCGCGCGTGGCGATCGTTACCGTCGACGACGACCCCGGCGTGTCCCGCGCGGTAGCGCGTGACCTGCGGCGGCGCTACGGCGAGAACTACCGGATCGTGCGCGCCGAGTCCGGGCCGGCGGCCCTCGACGCGCTGCGCCAGATGAAGCTGCGCGGCGACCAGGTCGCGGTCATCCTCGCCGACTACCGGATGCCGCAGATGAACGGCATCGAGTTCCTCGAGAAGGCCATGGACCGGTATCCCGCGGCGCGGCGGGTGCTGCTCACCGCGTACGCGGACACCAACGCCGCGATCGACGCGATCAACGTCGTGGATCTTGACCATTATCTGCTCAAGCCGTGGGATCCGCCCGAGGAGAAGCTCTACCCGGTGGTCGACGCCATGCTCGACGCGTGGCGTGAATCGGATCACCGGCCGGTTCCCGAGACCAAGGTGGTCGGGCACCGCTGGTCGGCGCGCTCGTCGGAGGTTCGCGAGTTCCTCGTCCGCAACCAGGTGCCCTACCGCTGGTACATGTCCGACGAGCCCGAGGGTGAGCGGCTGCTCGCGGCGGCAGGTGCCGACGGGCTCGCGTTGCCCGTGGTGATCACGCCGGACGGCGAAGCGCTGGTGGAACCCACCGATGCCGAGCTTGCCGCCCGGGTCGGGCTGGCCACGACGCCGTCGGCCGGCTTCTACGACCTGATCGTCGTCGGCGCCGGCCCGGCCGGTCTCGGCGCGGCCGTCTACGGCGCGTCAGAAGGGCTGCGCACCGTGCTGGTCGAGCGGACGGCCGCGGGCGGCCAGGCCGGCCAGAGCTCGCGAATCGAGAACTACCTCGGCTTCCCCGACGGGGTGTCAGGTGCTCAGCTCACCGACCGTGCGCGCCGGCAGGCCGCCAAGTTCGGTGCCGAGATGCTCACCACGCGCGACGTCGTCGGCCTGGAGGTGAACGGGTCGGCCCGCACCGTCCGTTTCGCCGACGGCGACAGCATCGACGCGCACACGGTGATCCTCGCGACCGGCGTCTCCTACCGGCAGCTCGCCGCGCCGGGCATGGACGGGCTGACCGGGCGCGGCATCTTCTACGGATCCTCGCTGACCGAGTCGAACGCGTGCGTGGGCCAGGACGTATACATCGTCGGCGGCGCGAACTCGGCCGGGCAGGCGGCGGTCCACCTCGCGCGCGGCGCCCAGTCGGTCACGATCCTGGTCCGTGGCTCGTCGCTCGAGGCGTCGATGTCCTACTACCTCGTGCAGCAGATCGCGAAGATCCCCGAGATCTCCGTCCGCGCCTGCACCGAGGTCGTCGCCGCGCACGGCACCGATCATCTGAAGAGCCTGACGCTGCGCGACAGCAAGACAGGCGCGACGCAGACCGTCGACGCGCAGTGGCTGTTCATCTTCATCGGCGCCGCGCCGCTCACGGACTGGCTGGACGACGTGGTCGTGCGGGACGGCCGCGGCTTCGTCGTCGCCGGCCCCGACCTGTCTGTCGATGGGCAGCTGCCGCGGGGCTGGACGCTTGACCGCCCGCCATACCACCTGGAGACCAGCGTCCCCGGTGTGTTCGTGGCGGGCGACGCGCGGGCGGAGTCGGCCAAACGGGTCGCCTCCGCGGTCGGTGAGGGCGCGATGGCCGTGATGCTCGTGCACAGGTACCTGGAGAAGCTATGACCGGACCGGAAGGCTCGCTGCCGTGCAGCCCTGACGAGCTGCGCACGCTGTTTCTGTTCGAGAAGCTGGCCGACGATCAGCTGGCGTGGCTGTGCCGCGAAGGACACGTGGAACGCATCGACCCGGGGCCGGTCTACCACGAGGGCGAACCCGCGTCCTGCTTCTACGTGCTCCTTGACGGCACCCTTGTGCTGTCACGCCGGGTCGGTGTGGACGAGGTGGAGGTCACGCGCACCTCCAGCCGCGGCGTGTACGCCGGCGCCTTCACGGCCTACCTCGGCGACCGGGTGCCGCAGGTCTACAACAGCTCGCTGCGGGTGACGGTGCCGTCGCGGTTCTTCGTGCTCGACGCGCCGGTATACGCGCAGATGATGCGCGAGTGGTTCCCGATGGCGGTGCACCTGCTCGAAGGCTCCTTCTTCGGCGCGCAGACCTGGCAGCAGACCACCGGCCGGCGCGAACGGCTGCTCGCGCTCGGGACGCTGTCCGCCGGCCTCACCCACGAGCTGAACAACCCCGCGGCGGCCGCCGTGCGGGCCACGTCGGCGCTGCGTGAACGGGTGGCCGGGATGCGGCACAAGCTTGGGATGATCGCGGCCGGGCCGTACAACCGGGCCACCCTGGAGACCCTGATCCGGCTGCAGGACGACGCCGTCGAGCGGGTGGCGAAGGCACCGGTGCTCGGCCCGATGGAGGCGTCCGACCGCGAGGACGCCGTCGCGAGCTGGCTCGACGACCGCGGCATCGCGGGAGCGTGGGACCTCGCACCCACGTTCGTGCAGGCCGGTCTCGAAGCCGAGTGGCTCGACAAGGTGGCGGCCACCGTCGGGGAGGAGACGCTCGAGGGCGCGCTGCGGTGGCTGAACTACACCGTCGAGACCGAACTGCTGATGAACGAGATCGAGGACTCCACGACCCGGATCTCGACGCTGGTCGCGGCGGCCAAGCAGTACTCGCAGATGGACCGCGCGCCGTATCAGGTGGTCGACGTGCACGAACTGCTCGACAGCACGCTGCTGACGCTGGGCGGCAAGATAGGCGACGGCATCACCGTGACAAAGCAGTACGACCGCGAGATCCCGTCGATTCCCGCGTACGCGGGCGAGCTGAACCAGGTCTGGACGAACTTGATCGACAACGCGGTGGCCGCCATGGCGGGTCACGGCACCCTGACGGTGCGCACCGGCCAGGAACGCGACGGGGTCGTCGTAGAGATCGCCGACACGGGCCCGGGCGTGCCACCGGAGATCCAGGAGCGGATCTTCGAACCGTTCTTCACCACCAAGCCGGTCGGCGAGGGCACCGGTCTTGGGCTCGACATCTCCTGGCGCATCGTCGTGAACAAACACCACGGCGACCTGCGGGTGGTGTCGGAGCCGGGCAACACCCGCTTCCGTGTGTGGCTTCCGCTGACCACTCAGGAACCACCGGGTGCCTGACCACCGGGTGCCTGACCACCGGGTGCCTGATCATTCGATGCTGATCCGGGCGCCGCGACGTAAACGCTGGTGAGGAGACCGCGATGACTACCGTGCCAGGGATCGATCCGGCCGTGCCGCCGAGCGGAACCGGCTGCGCCGAGTGCGACGCCGTCGGCGGGTGGTGGCTGCACTTGCGCCGCTGCGCCCAGTGCGGGCACATCGGCTGCTGCGACTCCTCGCCCGCACAGCACGCGAGCGCGCACGCCGCGGCCACGGCTCACCCGATCGTCCGCAGCTTCGAGCCCGGCGAGTCCTGGTTCTGGAGCTATGCGACGGAAGAATTCTACGATGGGCCGGAGCTCGCCCCGCCCGAGCATCACCCGCTCGGCCAGCCGGTACCTGGCCCGGCCGGCCGCGTGCCCGCCGACTGGCGTGATCACCTGCACTGACCCGCGCCGGCCCGCCGGCGGCGTGACCGCAGCGGATTATGCCCCCAATTGCCGTTTTAGATTCGCCGCGATCGCGCTTTCCTGCCGTCTGATCGTGGCGGTATTCCGTGTGCCATGGCCAATCCGCAGGGCGCCGGCTTACACTCGCCGGGAGGTGGTGCCATGGACGATATCGCCAGTCGGTTCCTCGACCTGATCCACGGCCTTGAGGAAGTAACCGACACCATCAGCGCGGAGCGGGCCCACGCCCAGTTCGACGAGACCACACTGCAGGTGTTCTGGAAGCAGTGGCCCGGCGTCTCCGCATGGGCCGGGTCGCTGTGGAGGATGCTGTCGGAGGAGCTGGCCGGGCCGGCCAGTCCCCAGCGGGATCCCGAGCTCGACGAGGTCGGCGAGGGTGGCTGAGAGCCCGCGCCCGCGCGGCAGCTCGGTGGTGACGCTGCGGGACCTCATGCACACCAGCGTGGTGATGGCCACTCCGGAAACCACGGTGGCGAACGCCGCCGCGGCCATGGTGCGGGCCCGCGTGGGCTCGGCCGTCGTCATGCAGGCATCGTTCCTGGCCGGGATCCTGACCGAGCGCGACGTGCTGCGAGCCGCCGCGTCAGGTGAAGACCTGTGCGGATCCCTGGTCGCCGACTGGATGACGCCGGACCCGCAATCGGTGAGCCCTGACACGGCAGTCGAGGATGCCGCCCAGATCATGCTCCTGCACGGATTCCGGCACCTTCCCGTGGTGGAAAGCCGTGAGGTGCGCGGCGTGGTCAGCCTCCGTGACCTGTTCGCGGCCAGGATCCGCCGTCCTGGGGTGCCGGCCGCGGCGCGGTCCGCCGCGCCTGATTCAGTGGCATAGCAGGGAATCGAACCCTGCAAGGTAGAGGGGAAATCCCGCGTGCCCACCCGGCGCCATGCCGACCGGTAGCCAACCAGCTCTATGCCATGCGCTGCGCAACCTTACTCTTCTCATGCCGCCCGGCCAGGCGTTTGTGCGTATTCGCGGCTGTCCCGCGACCACGCGGCCACGCGGCCAGTTACCGTGGTTCCACGACGGGTCTCGGCTTGTCAACGATTGCGTCCGCGGCAACCGAGTGATCGCTAGCCATCGTTATTGTCGCTTATCGTCGTGATGTGGCTGCTGCGAAGGCTGGTGAGCACGCGCGGCCGCGAAGGTTTCCCGCACTCGACCCCGAGCCGCCGCCCCGCCCGTGGTGGCGCCGTCTCATGGTGCCAGCGGCCGTCCTCGCCGTGGTCGGGGCGGTCGTGGCGGCGATCGCGTTCTGGCCATTCGCTGCCCGGCGGCCGCCGATCGCGGCCGCATCATGGTGGCGACGCAGGAGGGTTACCTCGCGCTCACCGACCCTGACGGCGCGCACTATACAAGGGTGACCGTGCGTGGGCTGGTGCCAGCCGGCCAGATCGCGCCGATCCTGGCGCCTGACGGCCGCTCCCTGACCACCCTGGGCCAGGTCATCGCGATCGGCGGCGGCCAGCCCGCGGCGGCGCAGAATACCAACGTCGACCTGAACATGATGTCGCCCGCCAACTCCGGCCCGTTCGCCGATCACGACCGGGCTCTGGTGGCCACGGACAACTTCTACGGATACGGCTCGGCTACCGCCTCGATCGTTGTCTACGACCTGGCCGGCGGTGGGCACCGGGCGCTCGGCACTGGTGACAACGTCGCGGGTGACCCCGCGGCCGCCGGCGCGTTCGTGTCGGTGGCCGGCCCCGTGCAGCCATCGGCCAGCGTCGCGAATCCGGCGCGTAACCCGGATGCGAGGGTCGAACTGCGCGATGCTGGCCGCCGGCCGGTCGTCCTGGCCACGGCCAGAACGCTCAGCCGCGTGCTCGGCCTTGACCCCAGCGCCGCGGTGGACCTTGTGCCGTACCCGGATCCGGCCGGCGACAAGGTCGCGGTGCAGGTGGAACTGGTCAACGGCGGCGGCCAGACCGGCGGCGTCGTCGTGCTGAACCGGTCAGGGCACGTGCTCGGCTCCGTTCCGCCTGTCTCCGGGCCGGTGGTGGGTCAGCCGCTCGCGTGGTCGCCGACCGGACGGGCCCTGGCTTTTCCCGGCCCAAGCGCCGGCGTCGGCCGTCCCCAGCTGATCACCTGGACGGTCGGCGCTCAGCCCCGCAGCGACGCCTTTCCCGGTGCCAGCCTCCGCTACGGGCCGTGCCTGTGGTCGCCAGGTGAGTCGGCGATCCTCTGCTCAGCGTTCGGCCAGGGCGGGCCGCAGTCGGAGCGGTGGGTGCTCGCGAGCATCCAGGGCGGGCCGATGGCAACGGTGGCCGCGCGGGGAACCCCGCTCGTGTGGTTGCCGCCGGCGGGTGGCCGATGACGCAACTGGCCGCCGTGGCGCGCGGGCTGCTTTACCGCGGCGGCTCGAGCGCGATGATCTTTGTGGTCGCGCTCGTCGCCGCCGCGGCCGCGACGACCGGGCCCACGTACTACGAGGCGTCGAGGACCTCGATCCTGGCCGACACGGCGGCCGCGGCCCCGTCCAGCGGGCGCGGCTTCGAGGTCGTCCAGACCGGGTCCGTCGCCGCCCTGCTGACCAGCCTGGGACCTGAGGTCCACGGTGAACTGGCCGGTGACCTTGGCGGGCAGGCCACGACGGACCGCCTGTTCGCGCCGCCCATCATGGCGCTCGAGATGACCGTCGTGTCCGCCGCGCAGCAGACCGAGATACCGCTGGTGTGGCGTAGCGGCGAGTGCGCACATCTGCGGCTGCGCGGGCGCTGCCCGAGCGCGCGCAACCAGGTGATCATCAGCGCCTCGCTGGCCAGGTCGAGCGGCTGGCGGGCCGGTCAGCGCGTGCCCTTCACGCAGTGGGGGACGCTCACCGTGACCGGCGTGTACGAGCCACCCGACGCGAGCACGGACTACTGGTTCGGCCGCGGCAGGACGTATTTCCCGTACGAGATCCCGAGCGGGAACGTGCACAGCGCGGGTGCCTCCGCGTACGACGCGATGTTCACCGCGCCGGTCACGCTGGCGAGCGCACCGTCGTCCGCGCAGGGTACCGCGGTCGTCGACGACCTGCTCATCGCGCGGCACCTGCGCGGCACGGACGTGCCCACCCTGCTGTCCGGCATGACGGCTCTGCTCAACAGCCCGTCGCTTGCCGCGCAGCAGGCGAACCTCAGCAGCGGCATCCCGGCCACGCTCGGCACGGTCGAATCGAGCTGGACCGCGCTCGAGGTGCCCGTCGTCCTCATCACCGGGCAGCTACTCGTGCTGACCTGGCTCCTGCTGTTCCTGACGGTTACCGGCGCGGTCGAGGCACGGGGCCCGGAAGTGGCCCTCGCCAAACTACGCGGGCATGGCCGCTGGCGCATCGTTGCCTTCGGGCTGTCCGAGCCGGTCATGCTGCTCGCCCTGGCCCTGCCGCTCGGCGCGCTCGCGGGCTGGGGCGCCACCGCCGCGCTCTGCCGCGTCCTGTTGCGGCACGTACCCGTCAGCCTGCCGCCCCTGGGCTGGGCGGCGGCCGGGGTGGCCACCGCGGGCGGGCTTGCCGCCGTCGTTCTCGCCGCACGGCATACACTTCGCCGGCCCGTCGCCGAGCAGTGGCGGCACGCGGGCCGGCACGCCACCCGCCGCGGCTGGGTGGTCGACGCGATCCTGCTGAGCGCCGCCGCCGCCGGGCTGATCGACCTCGCGGTCAGCGGGGAGATCGGCTCGGCCCGGCGCAGCGTGCTCGTGCTGCTCGTGCCCGGCCTGATCGGGCTGGCCGTGGCGGTGGTCGCCTCGCGGGTCCTGCCGCTCGCCTGCCGGGCATTCTTCGGGCCGACAAGCAGGCGCGGCGGCATCGGCCGCTACCTGGCGCTGCGTCATGTGGCCAGGCGCCCCGGCGGCGTCCGTACCACGATCGTGCTCGCGACGTCCTTTGCCCTCGCGGCGTTCGCCGTCGCCGCCTGGTCGGTCGGCAGCGGCAACGACCTGCTCGTCGCGAGCACCCAGGTGGGGGCGCCGGCCGTGCTGACCGTCAGCGTGCCGCCGGGCCGGGATCTCAGCGCGATCGTGGCCCGCGCCGACCCGGGCGGCCGGATGGCGACCGCCGTCGACGAGTACACCAATCTGACCGGCGCGGGCGCCGCCGGCGTGGTGCTCGGGGTGGATCCGCAGCGGTTCGCCCGGATCGCCGCGTGGCGGCCCGGTTTCGCCACGGAGCCGCTGGCGACGCTCGCCGCCAGGCTGGCACCGCCCGCGCCGCCGCCGGTCACGGTGGCCGGTGACGCGATACGGGTCACCGTTACGGTGCTCAGTATCTCGCCCGCGAGGGTCGAACTGTTCGCCGACCTCAACGCCGGCGGCGAGACCGTCCCCGTCGACCTCGGCCCGTTGCCGGCCCGCGGCACCGTCACCCGCACCGCGGCACTCGGGTTCTGCCCGTGCAGGGTGCAGGACCTGCGGCTCAGCGAGGTCGGCGCGACGGCCCGCCCGGCGCTCGAGGGATCGGTGATCTTCGCCAGGATGCAGGCGCACGGCGCCGCGGGATGGTCACCGCTCGACGCCGGTTTGGGCGACGCGTCGCGCTGGCTCCCGGCGGCCGCGCACGAGCCGCCCGACGTTCTTTCCACCGTCGCCGCCGGTGCTCCCGGTGTTGCCGCCGGTCCGGGCGCTGCCGGCGCTCCGGGTGCTGCGGGTGCTCCCGGGGCAGGGCCGGCCGCGGGGCTGCAGTTGCGGTTCGTGTCACCAGGCACGCAGGACGAGACGATCGTGTCCGTGGACCGGCCGCCGGTACTGCCCGCCATTGCCGCCGCTCCGCTGACGGGAGGCAGGACCGGGCTCTTCACCGGCGTCGGGCTCGACGGGAGCGCCCTGCCCATCAGGGTGATCGCGGCCGTGGCGGCGGTGCCGAGCGACCCAGCGGGCGGTCTGATCCTCGACCGGCGCTACGCCGAGTCCGCCGCAAGCGGCAACCTGTCGCAGGTGAACGAGCAGGTCTGGCTGGCGTCCGGGGCGCAGCGCGTGATCGGGCCGCGCCTTGCGGCGGCGGGCGTGCACGTGCTTTCCGCCCAGACGACCGCGGCCGCCGCGGCGCTGCTCGGCCGGCAGGGACCAGGACTGGCCAGCGTGCTGTTCCTCGCCGACGCCGCCGCGGCCGCGCTGCTCGCCGCGGGGGCGGCGATTCTCGCTCTCTACCTGTCGGCGCGCAGGCGGCGGTACGAGTACGCGGCCCTCGCCGCGGCCGGGGTGGCCAGCCGGACGCTGCGTGGCGCGCTGCTGACCGAGCAGCTCATCGTGCTCGGGTTCGGCACGCTGGTGGGCATCGGCGCCGGGTTCGCCGCCGCGTTCCTCGTGGTGCGCAGCGTGCCGGAGTTCATCACCCAGCCCGCCGCACCTCCGCTGTCGTACGTGCCCACTCCGGGCCCGCTGGCCGCGCTGCTCGGTGCGGCGATCGGCGTCCTTGCCGTTGCCGCGGTAACCGCGAGCGGCACGCTCGCCCACGGCGTGGACCTCGACCAGCTACGGGAGGCGCCCGCGTGACAGGCATCGCGACCGCCGTGGTCAGCTGCGACAGCGTGGTCCAGATGTACGGCACACCCGGCCAGGAGATCACCGCGTTGCGCGGCGTCGACCTCACCGTGACCGAGGGGGAGACCGTGGCGCTGCTCGGCCCGTCGGGTTCGGGCAAGTCGACCCTGCTCTGGCTGCTGGCCGGCCTGCTGCGCCCCACCGCGGGTGTGGTGGAAGTGTGCGGGCGGCGGCTGAATGACGTGTCACAGCAGTCCGCGGTGAACCTGCGGCTGCGTGACGTCGGCGTGGTGATGCAGACCCCCGCGCGCAATCTGCTTGCGTACGAGACCGCCGCCGGCAACGTGCTGTTCGCGCAGGCGCCGACGCGCAGAACCGCCGCGGCCAAGCGCCGCCGCGCCGCGGCGCTGCTTGACGCGGTGGGGCTCGCCGGAGTCTCCCGCCGCCCGGCCGGCCGGCTGTCCGGCGGCGAGCAGCAGCGCCTCGCGGTCGCCGTCGCACTGGCCAACGGGCCACGGCTGCTGCTCGCGGACGAGCCCACCAGCCAGCTCGACTACGCCTCGGCGGCGGCGGTCATCGAGCTCATCCAGGCGGCCAACGAGGATCTGGGCACGACCGTGATCGTCGTCACGCACGACCCGGCCGTCGGTCACGCACTGGGGCGTACGGTGACGATCCGCGACGGCCGGGTCGGTGCCGAGGGCCGCGCCGGCCAGGACTACGTGGTCGTCGGGCGCGACGGTACCGTGCAACTGCCGCCTGACCTCTTCGACGTCCTGCCCCCGGGATCGCTCGCCCACGCGGTGCGCACGCCCGATGGCGTGGAGCTGCGCCGCGCCGACCCGGATCGGGGGTGACGATGCTCGAGGCGCACGCGCTGCGTTACGAACGGGCCGGTCAGGTGATCCTCGCCGAGACAAGTATCGTCGTCAGCCCGGGCGAGAGCCTCGCCGTCGTCGGCCCGTCGGGTTCGGGCAAGACCAGCCTGCTCGCGCTGCTCGCCGGGCTCGCCACGCCGACCGGGGGTGAGGTGTCCCTCGACGGGCACCGGATCGTGGGCGTCGCCGGTCCAGCCGAGGGGGTGGCGATCGTGCTCCAGGGCTACGGCCTCGTCCCGCTGCTGACGGCGGCGGAGAACGTGGAGGTCGCGCTGCGTGCGGCCGGTGCGCTGCCCGCGGACGCGGTCACCGCCGCACGGGCGGCGCTCACCGAGGTGGGACTCGGCGCGCACGCCGCAAAGCTGGTCGAGGAGCTTTCTGGCGGTCAGCAGCAGCGAACGGCGGTGGCCAGGGCGCTCGCGCTCAAGCCCCGGCTGCTCATCGCGGACGAGCCCACCGCCGAACTCGACCCGGCGTCCCGCACCCTGGTCCTCGCCCGGCTGTTCGAGGTGGCCGCGCGGGGTGGCGCGCTGGTGCTCGCCACCCACGACCAGGAGGTCGCCGAGGGCTGCGACCGCGTACTTGACCTGCGGGCCGCCGCGAGCTGACCGCCCCTTCCAGCCGGCGCCAGGTCAGCCGATGCCGGCCCGGTCGCGCGGGCGCAGGGCGTGGGCCCGCAGCGCCGCGAGCGCCGCCGCCCGGCCGGGCCCGGTGAGCCTGGCGGCCGTCAGGCCGCGGCGCTGTTCGAGGAGGCCGAGCAGGCGCAGGCGGCGCAATAGCTCACCGAGGAGCCAGCCGGCGGCGCTGGAATCGATGGGCAGGCCGCTGTCCGGGCTGTGCCAGCCCTCCGCGGCCATCGCGTCGGCCACGGTACCCGGGAGGTCGTCGCCGGTACCTGCCCCTCTGGTCAGCAGGAGCATGAGCGCGATCTCCGCGGCGGCGGCCTCGGCCCTGCTCGCGGGCAGGACCGCGGGAATGACGGCCGACCACATTGCCGAGGTGCCCGCGGCGGCCAGGTTCTTGCCCGCCGCCGTCAGGTAGAGACGCCGCCCCTGCCGGCGGAGGGCGCCGAGCTCGCGGACCATCGCCCGCAGCGTCCACGCCTCCACGATGTCCGACTCGGAGCGTGGCCGGCCGGTCAAGGTCAGCCAGCCGAATCGCTGGCAGCCCTCGGCGACCACGGCGCGAGCCAGCGTGTGACTTTGCGTGAGCGGGATGCCACCATCGTCGGCGGCCTTGCCGAGCAGCCAGGTGACCGGTGCCAGCAGTTCCGCCGCCTGCCTGGGCACGGCCGCGGGCCGGTCGAGCTGGCCCGCGAGTGCGGCGGCGAGTGGGCCGCGGGGGCGGCCCCGCGATCGGGTCCACTCCTGCAGGCGTTCGGCGTGGATGCGCTGCAACCAGCAGTCGCCGTCCAGATCATCGCGCGGAGTGACGAGGAAGGTGGCCGCGGCCCGCTCGGCGGCCTTGCGCCAGCCGCGGGATCCCGGCCTGAACTCGCCGGCGGCGATCATCATCTCGAGGCGGATGGCGGTGGCGAACAGGGCGGAGTTCTCCTCGGTGCCCATCACCTCACCCCAAGTGAGCAGGCCGGGCACGTCGGGAGGGCCGACTCCGGAGGCGGCGCGCGCCGCCACCATCGCCTTCATGCCTTCCTTGCGTTCGCGATCCCACGCGGCCAGCACGTTCGCGGTCGTCTCTGACGTACATATCCGCGCATAGCGCGGCATATCGAGCAGCCCGAAAAGCGCACCGAGCGCGCTGGCCAGTTGCAGGTGCTCGGCCAGACCGCACATCCACTTCGCCGGCAGCCGGTACCACAGCCAGTCACACAGCCCGTACATGGTCACCGAGTCCGGCCCACCGCCCCAGGTCAATGAGGCGAACGCGGCTCGAGCGGCGTCCGCTTCCTGTCTGTCGGTGCGGGCAAGCCGGTCCAGGGCCGCGTCCACGAGATCGTTACCGGTCGTGTCTGTCATCGCCACCTCTCTGCACCCCTCACGGTAGCCGTCCCTACTGCCATCCTGGGCCACACTTGTCCACAAGAGTTGTCCACAGCCTCCGAGCGAGTGCCCGCGAGGCGCGGCCTGGCTGGCTGGGATCTTCCGCATACCGCGCACCGGGCCGCCTGCTGCTGTGCCGTTGCCGCCGGCCCCGTTTCCGCCGAACCTGCGGCCAGGGGCGGCGAAGCATTCCGGGCGAATCACCGCCTGACATCACCCATCGTGGGTGATAGTGACGATCAGTAATCAAGTACTCACAAGCAAGATCCATAACGCTTGGCAGAAAAGCGGTACATCGTGGCCCGTGCGACCACTGGGGTGAGTGGGTCAGACGTGCACGATGATGTGCCGTTTCACCCCGGGGAGGTGATGCCGGTACGCAGTCATACGGACACTCTGGGTGATCAACGGGCCAATGCCAGAGGGCTGTGAAAGTCCCGGCCGCCGCGCGGGCGACCGACCGCGACCGGGAGCTCAGGGAAGCAAGCAACGGGGGAGTACGGGGTAGCCCGCTCACGCGTGTCCAGCCCGCTCCGCGTATCCCCCAGACATAGGAGGCACAGTCTCATGCGCATCAGGAACGCTCTAGTAGCGGCGGCGGCTGCCGTCGTCCTGCCGCTCGCGATGTTCGCGGTCGGCGGGAGCGCGGGGGCGGCAACACCGCCGTGTACCCCGAACTTCCACAACAACTCCAACAACTTCCTCGACTGTCTCACGCCGTTCAACCAGGAGTTCGGGCTGAACTACATCTGGGACGTGTATCACGGGCAGGCGAGGGTCGGCCAGCCGGTCATCCTGTTCCAGAACAGCACCCACGACGGTGCACAGGACTTCTCGTACTACGACGCCGAAACGGTGTGTGACTACTACACGGCCGGCGCTCTGGTGTCGGCAGCCGTGGTCCTGCACTACGGGGGCGGAAAAGACTGCCTGGGCAACAGCGTCGGTTTCTCTCATCCCAACGACTGGGCGTTCGAGGCGGAGTTCACACCGTACGGGGTTCCCACCGGCCTGTGTGTCGGCGTCGCGACCACCGCGGCACGGGGGACACCGGTGAGCCTCCAGCCGTGCGGCGCGACCGCCAAGACCGTCTGGATCATCGACTGGCAGGAGTCGAACTGCCTGTCGTTCGGTCATCACCATGGGTACCACCCGAACACGATGCCCTTCAACGGCCGTCACCATGGCAGCTTCCTGCCCGCCGGTTACCTGCCGCTGATCAACGGTTCTGACACGAACTTCTCGCACCCGTTCGTGCTGAGCTACCCGAGCAACGGCGCCGCGCCGTGGGACCGGCCACGTCCGCAGCTGATGACGACCAACCTGGCGATCTTCTCGAACGGAACCGTGTTCGACAGCCAGATGTGGGGCCTGACCTACAGCGGCCCGCAGCAGGCCTTCCCGCCGCCCTGCTCCCAGTTCTACGGGCACTTCAACCAGGGCCCGTAGTACCACCGAGTAGTACCACCGAGTAGTACCACCGACAGTTAGCCGGGCCGGGGCATTCTCTGCCCCGGCCCGGATCCTATCGGAGTGTTAAGCGTTGAGTAGTTGAGCCATTACTTACAGTAGTGTTAGCTTGACCGCGGACCCACGGGGGCTTCTGTTCCCGAACATGCGCGGCTCGCCCGGCCCATCCGGCCGCGGCGACGGGTCCTCTACACCAATTCGTCCAGAAGGGGAGAGCATGAAGAAGTTCTCTGCGGCCGGCACGCTGGTCGCTGCCTCCGCTGCCGTCGCGGTGATCGGGTTCGGCGGGCCGGCATTCGCGAGCGTCAGCTCCGTCGCGCACGGCCTGCATCCGGCCCTCACCGGGCATGTGCTGCGGGCGGCCGGCGCCGAGCACACCCGCGTCCTCGGCGCCGCGACGGCCAACAAGTGCGACGGTGACGGCGACGGCGACGACGTGAACTGTGGCGCCGGCCCGAACATGTGCGACGGGGATCACGACGGCGACGACGTGAACTGTGGCGCCGGCCCGAACATGTGCGACGGGGATCACGACGGCGACGACGTGAACTGTGGCGCCGGCACCAGCGGTGTCGCCCCACACACCGGGTACCACCACTACACCGTCTCGCCGCCGGACATGGGCATGAGCGGCGACGGCGGCTCGGTCGAGCACGGCCACGGCCTTGGCGGCTTTCTCGACGGCCTGACTGACGGGCTCCTTGGCCTTCTCTGACGTCCAGCATGGCTACCGTCAGCAGTTGAGCAGCTACACACAGTAGTGCTAGCGTTTACCGCCTGGACCCGACGGGGTGTTTCTTTCACCGCATTCGCGGCTTGGCGGGGCCTATTCCGGCTGCCGCGCGGGTCCCCACACACAATTCGTCAAGAAAGGCACACAATGATGAAGCTCTCTGCGGTCGGCACGCTTGTTGCGGCCTCCGCGGCCGCTGCGGTGATCGGGCTTGGGGCGCCGGCCTTCGCCAGCGCGGGCCACGTCGCGGACCACGCGAAGACGACCTGCTACTGCGACAACGGCAGCGGTGGCGGGGCAACTGGCAACGCCACCGGGGGTGGCAGCGGCACCGGTGGCTACTACGGCCACTACGGCTATTCGATCGAGCACAGGCATGGCCTCACCGGGTTCCTCGAGCAGCTCACGGACGCCATCCTGGGCGTCGTCTGACGGCTGCGGGAGCCGCAGATCTCTCAGGGCGCCGGGCTTCCAACGGGGGGGCAGCCCGGCGCCCTCTCTTTCGGTCATCGGTCCTTTTCTGCGGAAAGCAGAATGCCACTTTGCGGCCCCGTGCGTGCGCACACGCAGGCCCGGCGATAAAGGGTATTTATCCGGCGTGTCTGAAATGGCCGCAGATTGAGACCGTGTTGCCCATGTCCGCCCCTGTGGGTTAAACTCCGTGCCGTTCGGGGATAGGCACGGTGGGCCAGCCAGTTAAAGACATTCTGTCCGCTATACGATTCTGGTGCCAGCCAAATTTGAGCAGGCAGCACCGGCTCATTGCGTCTTCGGCCATCAGGGGTTCAGGGAACTCGGGGGAACAGGACATGTCGCGGATAATGATCGTCGGCGCTGGCGTGGTCGGCCGGGCGACCGGGAAGGGATTCATCGAGCACGGGAATGACGTGACTTTCGTCGACATCGACGAGCGCACCATCGGCGACCTCGCCGAGGCCGGCTATACCGCCATATACCCGGCCGAGACGGACCTTACCGACGTAGCCGCGGTTTTTGTCTCTGTGACAGCACGCACCGCACCCTACGGCGTCGACCTGAGTTACCTACGGCAAGCATGCAAGACGCTGGGCGCGGCGCTCGTGGACTGTAGCACACGCCCCGTGGTCGTGTTCCGCTGCACCATTCCGCCGGGCACGACGCGTGACCGCCTCGTCCCGCTTCTCGAAGGGGCGTCGGGAAAGAAGGCCGGCACCGATTTCGGTGTCTGCTACAACCCGGAGTATCTGCGGGCGAATTATGCCGAGCGAGATTTCCTGCATCCGAGAATCGTGACCATCGGCCGCGATCCCTTGCACGCGGAATACACCAGGCGCGTGGCGGACATATACGCCGGCTTTGGTGCGCCGGTCTATCAATGCAGCTACGAGGAGGCCGAGTTCCAGAAGTATGCGCACAACCTGTTCAACGCCACCACCAAGATTTCGTTCTTCAACGAGATGCGTGCGGTCGCGGAGGATCTCGGGCTGGATCCGCGGCAGGCTTTTCATTATACCGCGCTCAGCGCTCAGGGGATGTGGGATCCGCTGTACGGCTCATACGATCATGGGCCCTACTCGGGCATGTGCCTGCCCAAGGACGTCGGCGCCTGGCTCAGCTTCGCCGAGGAGCGAGGTGTCCCCGCGCCCCTGATCAGAGCGGTGCGCGAGGTCAACAGGATCCGCGGGGGCGCCTGATGAAATGGGTCTTCCTCGTCGCCTGGCTGGTGCCGCTCATCGAACTGGTACTGCTCGCGACCGGCCATATCTGGTACCGCGCCAGGTTCGAGTCCGCGCCATGGAAGTTCAGCAGACTGCTCATCCAGATAACGACGACCGGACGTGAGGAAAAACGGGTCAACGAGATCATCTCTGAAATCCGCTCCTACCGGCTCTCGATGCCCTATCAGATCTGGGTCGTGAACGAGCCGGGCCTGGCCGACAGATATCCGCGGGCGGACCGGGTCCTCACCGTGCCGGAGTATTTTACCGCGATATCGAAATATAAAGCGCGGGCACTGGAGTACTCGCGGCGCGAGCGCCAGCGGCTTGGCTTGAACGGCTCCGATACGAAGATATTGTTCGTCGACGACGATACATCCGTGACGGAGTCTTACATAGAGCGCGCGTTTGGCGCCGACTATGACATCTGCCAGGGCATAACGGCGCCGCGTGTCCAGTACGGCGCTTTTCCGTTCCAGCATTTCTGGCTCAGTCACTTCGACGATCTGAGAACAAAGGGATGCCTGATCTACTGCGCCTTTTTTCAGGGTTTCGTCGGCAAGCCGCTGCACGTCCACGGCGAGGGTCTGTGCGTGACCGGATCAACCGAGGAAAGCGTTACGTGGAACTATCCGGTGATCGCTTCTGAGGATCTTACCTTCGGGCAGAACGCGGCTTACATGGGATTCAGGTGGGGTTTCTTTCACGAGTACGTGCTGCTTACCTCGCCGTGGCGGTGGGAGGACTTCAAGAAACAGCGCAAGCGGTGGCTCTGGGGCAATATTCGCGCCATCGCGCACCGCGATGTCATGCCCCTCGCGCCAGCCATCATGCTTGCCGTCAAGTACCTGTCAGGCTGCCTGCTCACGGTGCTCTCCATCGTTGCGATCACCCTTCGCGTGCTGCACCTCTACACGCCGCCCGCGCAGGTGGAGTCTGTTTTTCTGCTGTCATTGGCCACCTGGCTGGCGCAGTACGGAATGGCCGGGTGGATCAACAGCGCGGACGTGTATACGGTTGGGCGGCGCGGATCCCGCCGGCGTGGGCGGGTCGCGTACCGGCTGTGGCAGACCGCCGCCGCCATCGCGATGGGCCCGCTGACCTCGCTCACGTCGCTCTACGTTCACCTGGTCGCGCTGGCCGAGGGGGATCCGAAGAACTTCGAGGTGATCCCCAAGACGGCACCGAGCTCGATCTCGGGCACCACGGTCCCAGAGGAGGCCAAGTAGTGCTGGCCAAGCTGCGGATTCTTGGGCTGCACCTCTTCATCCTTGGCGCGGTGGCCGCCGCGGGCGCCGCGGCGTCCATGACGCTCGCCCGGGTTCCCGTCCACTGGACGGTACCCAACTTCCCGCTGCTCAGCGCGCGGCCAGGCGAAGGCAGGATCAACCCGATGGTGCTTTCGCTGGCCGGCCTGCCTGCGGACACCGACTCGCCCGGTGTGCCGCAGCCGTTGCCCAGCGTCCGCGCGATCACGGTCTCGCCGCAGGACATCACGTTGCGAGCGGGCGGCAGGGTCGTCGCGACCATTCCCATCGCTCACCCGTCGCTGAACCTGTCGCAGATAACCCGCGCGGTCGCCAACCCTTCGTGGATCAGCCAGCCCGGGCCGGGTGTCATCGACCTGAGCGCCGCCCTGATCATGGAGCAAGGGACCGCCCTGACGGTCGCGCCGCCGACGGCGCGCGTCCTGGTGCTCGCCGACCGGCCCGGGGTCCTCCTCGGCGCCCACGGCGCGTCGCTCCGCATCGCATCCGCGACGGTGATGTCGCAACGGACGCGCTACACCGGTGCCTACCGGCCGTTCGTTCTCGCCGAGAAACGATCGCGGCTGTGGATCACCAACTCACGGCTCGCCGGTCTCGGCTGGAACTGGGACGATTCCTACGGCGTCAGCTGGAAGACCGGCTCCACCGGCGGCGCCACCGATTCAACCTTCACGGGCAACTACTTCGGCGTGTACACCGCGGGCGTGTCCGGATTGGTGTTCACCCGCGACGTCGTCAGCGGCAGCTACTCCTACGGGTTCGATCCGCACAGCTACAGCAGCAGGCTGACGATCACCAAGAACACCGTGACGGGCAACGGCCGCCACGGCATCATCCTGGCCGAGCACGTGACCCGGAGCATTGTCGAAGGCAATACGGTCCGCGCCAATGGCGCGAACGGAATCATGATCTACCAGGCGTCCTCGGGCAACGTCATCCAGAGCAACATGGTCGCGGGAAACCGCGGCGACGGAATTGTGTTCGAGGCCGCCCCAGGCAACCGGGTCATCGGCAACGTCGTCAGCGGTAACCGGGTCGGCTTGCACGTCAGCCGCACCGCGCCAGACACGTTGCTGCTCGCGGGCAACGTCGTCGCCGGCAACGCGCTGAATTCCCAGGGCATTCTCAGCGCGGCGGGAAACACCATCGCCAGCGACATACGCCTCGGCTGGGACGCCGACTGGCTGGTCATCATCTGGGTGCTCGGCACCGTGCTGGTCACCGTGACGCTCATGTCACTCACCTCGTGCCTGCTTGGCGGCCGACGGGCCCGATGAGGCGGCTGCTCGCGATCATCGCGCTGTCACTCCTCGCCGCCAGCTGCGGCGGGCCCGCACCACCCGCGCCACCGCCGCCAGCGCCACAACTGGGCATCGATGTCCTGTGGTACCGGCACCCGCAGGACACGGCCGCCGTCATCAGGAGCAAGGCCGGGCGGATCGTCAGTTACATCATCGCGCTCGGCGCGAACGCGGTGTCGGTCTCGTTCCCCTTCTACATGAGCGGCCGCCACGCCAGCCACGTCTACGCGCGCACCAGCACCCCGTCACCGCAGGACGTGGCCGTTCTCGTCGACGAGGCCGCGGCGAGCGGTCTCAGCGTGAACCTGCGGCCGCTGCTGAACCAGGACTCCGTCGGCGGGTCCCGCGGCGCGATCTACCCGGGCGACCGGCATGAATGGTTCGCGAGCTACGAACGCTTCCTCGGCCCCTACCTGGCCATGGCGAGCGCCCACCGGGTCACGAGCTTCGCCGTGGGCTCGGAGCTTTCCTCCCTCGCCACCGACCCGGCATGGGACGGGCTTGACGCGTGGGTGCGCACCATCTTCCATGGCAAGCTCAGCTTCTCGAATAACTGGGACGAGTTCGCCGCCGGGCACCTCGGCGGCGGCGCCGTCGCCCAGCAGGCTGTGGACGCCTATTTCCCGGTGCCGCTCGGGGATACCGCCAGCGTGCGTGACCTGACGACCGCGCTCAACCTGTGGCTGGGCATGCCGCGCAGGATCGACCTGTCCGCAGTCGTGGTCCAGGAGATCGGGATCGCCGCCCAGCCGGGCTCGTATGCGCACCCGCAGGCCTGGACGGGCTCGCGTGAGTGGGACTTCGGGCTGCAGGCGCGGTGGTACCAGGCGATGTGCGGGGTCGTGCGCGAGCGCCATATGGCCGGTCTTTACTTCTGGGATATAGATTTCAACCAGAATGTACGGCGGCCGAGCCCGGACTCCGATCCGCCGCTATCGTTCATCGGCCGCCAGGGTGCCCTCGCGGTGCGCAGTTGCTTTGCCGATCCAACCGGCGGTAGGTAGCAAGACACGGAAAGTGCTGGGCTTCGGTACTTCATCAGGAAAGACACGCGGGCTTTGCTTTTGGTTTGCCGATATTCCAAAACGTGATGTATCCTCATATCGAGTTGAACTGGCGGCTCGGGGGGAGATGCTCCATGGCGCGAAAGCTAAGGGTTACCTACACCGACGACCTCGACGGTGACGAGTTCGGGTCGGATCATCCGACATACCGCTTCGGGTTCGAGGGGCGGGATTACGAGATCGACCTCAAGCCCGCCAACGGCAAGAAGCTCGAGCAGGCGCTCGCGAAGTTCATCGCGCACGCGCGCCGTGCCCCGTCGGCCCGGCGCAGAGGCGGAGCGCCGGTCAGGGACAGGGAACGCCCGGCCGAGATCAGGCAGTGGGCGCGCAAGCGCGGCATCGAGGTGAGCGACCGAGGCCGCATCCCTTCCACCGTTGTCCAGCAGTACGACTCCGCGCACTGACAGTACCGTCTGACCCCCGCGTCTGAGCCCCACCGCGCTCGTGCGCCAACCCCGAGCCCAGCGCACGCTCCACGCGGGGACCGGGTGCGTCACACCTTGCGGCCGACGCCGGCAAGCCCCCAGAACTTCTCCGGACTGGCTGGCACGCCGTGCCCGGCTTCGCCGGCGGGGCCGCCGTCTTCCTGCCCGAGCGGCGCTGTGCGCCGCGCTCGAGCGAGCGGAGGGACCGCTGGGCGGGATCTGCGAGGCGATCACGAGGGAGCGGCACGCCGACGGCGAGGACGACGTCACCCTGGTGCTCGCGCGTGTCCCGGACCGCTGGCCGGAAGCCAGATCCTGAATGTCGTCTTCCCCGGCCGGCTCGCCAGTGACACCCGGCCGTGATGCGCGGCGACCACCGCGGCCACGATGGCCAGCCCGAGACCCGTGCTCCCCGCCTTGCGGGAGCGTGCGCTGTCACCTCGCGCGAACCGCTCCCACACGCTCGCCCGCAACTCGGCGGGAATGCCGGGGCCGTCGTCGCTGACGGTGAGCTCCACTCCGCCGGACGCGTCCCCGGTGCCCGCCGGTATCAGCCGCACCGTCACCGTGCTGCCTGGCGGCGTGTGCGCCCGCGCGTTGGTGAGCAGGTTGGCGAGTACCTGGTGCAGCCGGTGCTCGTCACCGGTGACCGTGACCGGCTCGTCGGGCAGATCTAGGACCCAGCGGTGCTCCGGGCCGGCAGCGTGGGCGTCATTGGTGACGTCGATGGCGAGGCGGGTAAGGTCGACCGCATCGTGCGCGAGCGGCCGGCCCGCGTCCAGCCTGGCCAGCAGCAGCAGGTCATCGACGAGCCGGCTCATCCGCGCCGACTCGGCGTCGACCCGGCTGAGCGAGTGGCGCAGTTCCGGGTCGAGCTCGCCGTCGCGGCGCAGGGCCAGCTCGGTGTAGCCGCGGATGCCGGCCAGCGGTGTGCGCAGCTCATGGCTGGCGTCGGCGATGAACTGCCGCAGCCGCGCCTCGCTCGCCTGCCGGGTGCCGAGCGCCTGTTCCACGTGCCCGAGCATCCGGTTGAAGGCCTCGCCGAGCTGGCCGACCTCGGTCCGCGGGTCCGCGTCTGGCACCCGGTGCGGCAGCGTGACCTCTCCGGTCGCCAGCGGCAGTTCGGTGACCTCGGCCGCGGTCGCCGTCACCCGGCGCAGCGGGCGCAGCGAAAGCCGGACCCAGCCGGTCCCGGCCAGCCCGATGATCACCAGCGTGGCGCCGAAGACGATGATCTCGATGATCTCCAGCCGCTGGACGGTGGAATTCACGTTGTGCAGTGGCAGGCCCGTGACGTGAATGTCGCCGTCGCTGCCAGCCATGGCGACGAGCCGGTAGTCGCCGAGGGCAGCAAGGGCACACGAGTGCGGCTGGTTGTTCACCGGCAGATTCTGCAGCACGGTCACGTCCGCGGCGGCCATCGTCAGTGGCGCCAGGCCGGTGCCCGCATAGTTGAGGCACGCGTCGGTGAGCTGCCCCCCCTTGAGCCTGGCCACGAGCGTTCCGGCGGGCTCGCCGGCCGGCGGGCGGTTGTCAAAGCCAGGCCCGCCCGGGGCAGCTTGCGCGTTGCCATGACAGCCCTGGTGCTCCACGGCGGGGGAAAGGCCCTGAGCGGCACGGAGCTGCTGGTCAAGCTGCCCGACCAGAAACCCGCGGAGCGCGATCGTGGTCGCGATGCCCACGCCGACGCTGGCCAGGGTGAACAGGACGAGCAGGCCCGCGATCAGGCGCGCGCGCAGCGTCCGGCCGGCCAGCCATCGGGCCAGGACGGACCGCCGCGGCGCGGCACCGCCAGGGCCGCGGGGTTCCAGTGGACGGTCCCGGGGGGCGTCCCTCCGGGCTGGCACCTATCCGCCTGTGGGCTTCAGCACGTAGCCGACGCCGCGCACCGTCTGGATGAGGGGCTCACGGCCGGCGTCGATCTTCTTGCGCAGGTAAGAGATGTAGAGCTCGACCACGTGCGCCTGGCCGCCGAAATCGTAGTTCCATACCCGGTCAAGAATCTGGGCCTTGCTCAGCACCCGCCGCGGATTGCGCATCAGGTACCTGAGCAGTTCGAACTCGGTCGCGGTCAGCTCGATCAGCTCGCCGGCCCTGCGGACCTCGCGGGCGTCCTCGTCCATGGTCAGGTCGCCGACCACGAGCTCGCTGTCGCTCGCGGGCCTGGCCACGTCGGCCCGGCGGAGCAGGCCGCGCAGCCGGGCCAGCACCTCTTCCAGGCTGAACGGCTTCGTGACGTAGTCGTCGCCGCCGGCCGTGATGCCGGCGATCCGGTCCTCCACCGCGTCCCGTGCGGTCAGGAACAGCACGCACACCTTCGGGCTCGTGGCGCGCAGCCGGCGGAGCACCTCGAGCCCGTCGAAGTCGGGCAGCATGATGTCCAGGACGACGGCATCCGGATGGAAGTCCCTCGCCGTGCGGACGGCAGAGCTGCCGCCGCCCGCGGTGCGGACGTCCCAGCCCTCGTAGCGCAGGACGCTCGCGAGCACCTCGGCGAGGGTCGGCTCGTCGTCGACCACGAGCACCCTGATCGGGCTCCCGTCCGCACGCTGGAGACTGCGCGCCCGTGCGTGCGGATCCGCGGCTGTGTTCATGCCCAGAGCATTCCCCACCGGCCTGGCCGCCAGCTATGCGATTCTTCTGTGTTTCTTCTGAATCGGCTCATTCGCGGCCAGGCAGGCGCCCACAGCGGTGGCTGCGCTCCGGCGATCGGGGCACTTCAGCGGTCCCGTTCGAGCAGCAGCGCGAGCGCCGGGCAGTCAGTGACGGCGCGGCGGGCGAGTGGCTGCAGTCCCGGTGTCACCGGCTCGGGCGACACGATCGGGTAACCCCACTCGTCCAGGCTGACGCGCTCGGGAAGCAGTTCTGCGCACAGCCCGTGCCCGCTGCACGCGATCGGGTTGACCTTCAGGCGGACGCTCATCGACCTACCTCCAGTCCTGTGTGCGGACCGGCGCGGCCGCGACGACGGGCAGGAACGGCGCGCGGGCGCCGCCCGAACCCGCTGCCGCGCACCGCCCGCGGCGGTGCGCGGCGATCTCGCCGGCGAACACGGTCAGCGCGCTGCGGACGAAGCGGACGGTGCCGTCCGGGTGGTGGCACGCGCCGCGGCCGGTCACAAGGCCGGCCCATCGCTGCAGGTGTTCGAGCCAGCGGGGATCCGGGTTCGGGCCCGACAGGTGGGTGAGCGCGTCGGCGATGCGGGGCAGGCCGGACAGGCACGGGCCGCACTGGCCCGCGGATTCGGCCGCCAGGTAGCGCACCACGTTCGCGGTCTCTTCGAGACCGCACCGGTCGGCCGGCAGCGCGGCGAGCACGCCCGCGCCGAGCGCCGCACCCGCCGGGCGCAGCGCCGCGTTCGAGAGTGACAGCCGGGCGGCGTCCGCGGCGGCGATCCACGTACCGTGGTAGCCGCCGGTGAGCACCGCCTGCACCGGCGGGCCGCCGCGCCCGAGCAGATCGGCGATCGGCGTGCCGATCGCCACCTCGGCGACCTCGGTCAGGCCGCCCGCGTGGTGGCAGGTGGTGAGCATGCTCCCGGGCTCGCCCTGGGTCCCCACGCCGCGGAACCAGGCGGCTCCGTGGCGTGCGATCAGGGCCACGTGGGCGAGGGTCTCCACGTTCTGCACGAGCGTCGGCGCCCCGCCGACACCGCGCTCGAACGTGCGCGGCGGCTTGAACGTAGGCCGGGCGAGCCCACCGTCGATCCGGCTGGCCAGCGCTGATTCCTCGCCGGCCAGGAACCTCGGTGGACCGGAGACGACGCCGACGGCCACCCGGTCGCACCCGGCGGCGGAGCGCTCCGCGAGCGCGCGGCGCAGCCGCTCGTGCAGCCGGTCGTCGCAGTGCACGTACAGATACGCCCGGCGGGCCCCGACGGTTTCCGCGGCCAGTTGCAGCCCGTCGAGCACCAGGTGCGGCGCCAGCCAGAGCAGGTGCCTGTCCTTGCGGCTGGCGGGTTCTCCCTCGGCGCCGTTCGCGACGACGACCGGGCGCCGCCGGCCGCCCGCGACCGCGGTCATCTTCCTCGCGGCCGGGAACGCCGCGCCGCCGCGGCCGGTCAGGCCCGCGGCGGCGATCTCGGCTATGAGGCCGCCTCGGGTACCGTCACCGGAGCCGCGGTAGGGCAACTGACCGTGGGCCCGCACATGGCCGGCCAGGTCCTGTGGGGTGGCCGCGCCGCGGCGGGCCGGCAGCAGCCGCGGTAGCGCGGTGGCAGCGCCCGCGGCGCCGGTGCCCGCTCGCGGCAGGGTCATCGTGGCAGCGTCAGTCATCGCAGGGCACCTTCCGGTGGGAGCGTCGCGCCGGTTTCCTGTGCCGGGTACGGCCGCGCAGCCGTATGGGATCGGTCATTGTGTCCGCCGTAAGCGCGCGGTCCGGCCTCGACCGGCGGGCGTCGGGCGGCGTGGGTACTGGCGAGGCGGTAGCTGACGGCGGCGGCCGCGCCGAGCACGCAGGCGGCGGTCAGCGCGAGCAGGCCCCCCGACTGCAGGTCGTTCGCGCTTGTGATGCTGTGCACAAGGGCGATCGGGTAGGCCGCGTAGGCAAGCCAGTGCACACCGCGCCACAGCCGCCTGCCGATCCGGGCGCGGATCAGGCTGGTGACCACCACCGCGGCCATCAGGTCGAGCGCGACCGCGCCCAGCCCGATCTGCAGCGGCAGGTAACTCGACGTGAACGGGATGATCGCGGCGACGATCTGGATGGTTACGTACTTGTCGGCGACCGCGGTGAGCACGTGCACGACGAGGAATACGACCGCGATCAGCGAGATGCTGCGGTGCAGCCCGGTAACGGCGAACCGCGGCAAACCGGGCAGGCGGCCCTGCCGGTTGACGAGCACGCCGAGCACGACGACGGCCGTCAGCAGCACCATGGTGACCACGCCGGTCGCCCTGCTGGCGTACCAGAGCGCGGTGGAGCTCGTGATCCCGCTCATGCCGCCGCCTCCGCCGGCCAGCCGGCCACGGTGCGGACGGTGCCGTCGGCCGCGACGAGGCGGGCGGGCAGGCCGAGGCCCGCGAGCCAGCCGGGGGCGGCGTCGCCTCGGATGATCGCGGCGGTGCTCGCGATGTTCGCAGCCAGGGACGTGCCGGCGGCCACGGAGACCGTCCGCCAGACCGGGGCGGCGGGCAGCCCGCTGCGCGGATCAAGGATGTGGTGCAGCGTGACGCGGCCGCGGCGCCAGCGCCGCGCGGCCGTCCCCGAGGTCGCCAGGCCGCCAGCGGTGACGGCGATCATCGCGGACGGTCCGGGTGGCGGGTCGTCGGGATGCCCGGTGACGTCCTGGACCCGGATCCACCAGCCGCCCTGCGGTGGCTCACCGGCCACCGCGATGTCGCCGCCGAGGCTGACGAGCACGCCGCAGCCCAGCCTGGCGGCAAGACCGGCCGCCGCGAGGTCCGCGGCCCGCGCCTTGGCGGTGGCACCGAGGTCCAGCCGTACGCCTGCCGGCACGGTGAGCAGCCGCGCCTCGTGGTCGAGCCGGATCTGCCGCCAGCTCGGACGGCTGCGGACGGTCAGGCGCAGGGGCGGCCCATCCCGCGTCACAAGCTCGAAGTCGCGGTCGTACCCGAGCGCCGCCATGGCCGTGGCGACGGTCGGATCGAGGTCGCCGTCGGTGGTTTCCGCCGCGTGCAGCGCGACGGCTACGGCATCGGCGAGCACCGGGCTGACCCGGACGGGTGTCCCGGCCGCCCGCTCGGCCATGGCCAGCTCGGAATCCGGCCGGAACCGGCTGCAGGCCCGGTCAAGCGCGGCGAGGTCGTCCGCGAGCAGCCGCCTGCCCGCGGCGAGCCGCGACGGATCGGTGACGAGGAGCCGGACCGAGGTGCCGATCGCCCGCCAGTCGGCCGCCGCTGGCGTGCGGGATGGCGTGCCGGGCAGCGTGGCGGCGGGCATCATGACGCTCCGGAGGTGGCGCTCGCGCTGCCCGGCGACCCGGACGTCGAGGACGATGCCGGCGATCCCGTGCCGCTCGAGGAGGTCGTGGGGGACGCCGACGATGTCCCTGCGCTCGACGACCCGGACGTCGACGGTGCGGTGGTGGAGCTGGCGGAGCCGGTCGTGCTGCTCGCACTGTGGGTGGAGCCGGGCAGCGCGAAAACGATCGCGCCCGTCGCGAGTACACCGGCCGCGCCGACTCCGGCGGTCACCACGGCCAACCGCCTCATGCCGCGGCTCCTCGTCACCTCCGCGGTGGGCGGCCGGTCGGCTGGGTTGACAGGCATCAGGTTCCCTTCCTTCGCCGTTGGCCCGCGCCGGCGCTTCGGCGCGTCGGCTGCGGTCCTGCACCCACGAACATGCCGGGTCGAGTGCAGTGCGGACTCTGGCGTACTTCTCAATTGCTTCTGAGCCGCCGATACGGGCTGCGGACCGCCCTATCCGTAACGGCTGCCGCGGATGTGCCGCCTGAGAAGGGTTTGAGAGGCCGGGGCGAGCCCGTCAAGAACTTCGCCCGCGAGGCTCGAAGTTGTCGAGGGTCGCGCAGCGACCTGTCGGAAGAGAAGGAGGCCCACATGCCACCTGAGAGACCCGCGATGTTCCGCCGGGTCATCATTGGCGGCGCTATCACGGTCGGCCTGCTTGCCGGAGGTGTCGGCGTCGCGATGGCGGCGACGTCGACAAGCAGCCCGTCGCCAACATCGGGCAGCACCTCGTCGTCCACGCCGAGCACTACCTCGTCGTCCACGCCGAGCAGCAGCCCGTCGTCGACGGCCAGCCCGCACTCGGGGTCAGGCGGGACGACCGCACCGGCCCATCACAACTGTCCCAACATGGGCGGCAGTTCCGGTGGGTCAAGCGGGTCCGGTTCCAGTGGTGCGAGCACCAGCGCCTTTCTGAACTGAGAAGGAGGTAGCGGTCGGCGCTGCCGACATCGGGCGGTGCGCCCCGGCCAGGGCGCTGGCCGGGGCGCACCGCCCGTGGGGGACCGCCTGAGGGTGGTGCTGGTCACGGACGTGCCCGGCGTGCGAATGTTGAAGAGATACGGCTGCCCAAGTCGGGGCACGGAGGATATATGGGCAGGGACATTCCTGCGATCACCATCAGTGGCGACGACCGGCGCCGGTACCGCGACAAGGTCCGGCGCTCGCTGGACGTGCTGGCGAGGATGCTGCGCGAGGCCAGGTTCGAGACCCAGCCGCGGCTCGTCGGCCTGGAGATCGAGCTCAACCTGGTGGACGACGACGGCCTGCCGTCCATGCGGAACGCCCGGGTACTCGATGCGATCGCCGATCCCGCGTGGGCGACCGAACTCGGGCAGTTCAACCTGGAGATCAACGTGCCGCCCCGGCCGCTGGCCGGAGACGCCCTGGCCGACCTGGAACAGGAGGTGCGGGCGAGCCTCAACCATGGCGACGCTACGGCGCGTGGCACCGGCAGCCGCCTCGTCATGGTCGGCATCCTGCCGACCCTGGAAGAGAGCGACATGCACGAAGGCGCGCTCTCGGCGAACCCCCGCTACCGGCTGCTCAACGAGCAGATCTTCGCGGCGCGCGGTGAGGCCCTGGACATCGCGATCGAAGGGACGGAGCGGCTGCTCACGCACGCGGACAGCATCACGCCGGAGGCGGCCTGCACGAGCGTGCAGTTGCACGTGCAAGTGAGCCCGGAGGCGTTCGGCAGCTACTGGAACGCCGCGCAGGCGATCGCGGGTGTGCAGGTCGCGCTCGCGGCCAACTCGCCGTTCCTCTTCGGCAGGCAGCTGTGGCACGAGACGCGGATCACGCTGTTCGAACAGGCCACGGACACCCGCCCGGACGAGCTCAAGCACCAGGGTGTCCGGCCGCGGGTGTGGTTCGGCGAGCGGTGGATCACGTCGGTGTTCGATCTGTTCGAGGAGAACATCAGGTACTTCCCCGCCCTGCTGCCCTTGTGCGAGGACGAGGATCCGGTGGCGGTGCTCGAGCGCGGCGGAACGCCGAACCTGGCCGAGATGAGCCTGCACAACGGCACCGTCTACCGGTGGAACCGTCCGGTGTACGCGGTCGTGGACGGCAAGCCACACCTGCGGGTGGAAAACCGCGTGCTTCCCGCCGGGCCTTCGGTGGCCGACGTGGTCGCCAACGCGGCCTTTTACTACGGGCTCGTCCGTGCGGTGGCCGAGGCACAGCGGCCGGTATGGACCCAGATGTCCTTCGCCACCGCGGCAGAGAACCTGCGCGAGGCGGCGCGGCACGGGATGGACGCGAAACTGTACTGGCCTGGCCTTGGTGAGGTGCCCGCGGCCGAGCTTGTGCTACGGCGCCTGCTGCCGCTGGCCCGCGAAGGGCTCGCCCGGTGGGACGTGAGCCCCGAGCAGGCCGACCGGCTGCTCGGCATCATCGAGCAGCGCTGCCTAACCGGGCAGACCGGCGCCGCGTGGCAGATGGCTACCGCGGCGGTGCTCGAGAAGGAATCGGCCGTTGACCGCCCGGAAGCGTTGCGGCTGATGACTCAGCGTTACATCCGGCACATGCACACGAACGAGCCCGTGGACGCGTGGCCGATCGGCTGACCGGCCGATCGCGCGTTACAGCTGTGACCCAGACCAGTCGACCGGTTTGAACGGCACCACCGGGGACCACGACGGCCGCACCCGCCGCGACGAGCACGCGGAAGCGGATGGCACGTGCCCGCTGCGCACGGCGGACCTGCTCCAGCTTTCGCTGCGCGTTGCTGCGGTTTCAATGCGACTTCGCCATAAGCTCCCCCGGCCGGGACGTGCCGACACACGCAGAGGCTGCCGGTCAGCCGGGAACGCGCGGCCTCGCGGCCTCGCGGGCCTCGCGGGCTCGCGGCCTCGCCGGCTCGCGGCTTCGCGGCCTCGGCCTCGCGGCCTCGCGGCCTCGCGGCCTCGCGGGCTCGCGGCCTCGGCCTCGCGGGCTCGCGGCCTCGCGGGCCGCGTCCCAGCGCGGTTCTGCCGATCTGCTGGCGATCATCTCGTACGCTGCCGCATGATGTAGTGATCTCTATTTGTGACGTCGATGACGCCCGCAGCCTCGACCTGGGGAGCCGATGCTTTCCGAACCGACGGACGGCTCTGATAGCCCTGAGCCGTCGGCGGGCTGGGCGGATGCGACCCCGTACGGTGCGCCCTGGCCGCATGACCAGGCGCAGGTCCCACCGTCCGAGGTGAGCCGGCCGCACCAGGTGCTCCCACCTGGCCAGCGATCAGAAGCCTCGCCGCAACCGGCGGTGCAGGTGTCACAGTCGCAGTCACCGCCGCACGCCCAGCCTGCGCCGCCGCCAGCGCAGCCTGCAGCGCCGCCAGCGCAGCATCATCCGGTGACCCCTGGCGTGGGCGGGCCGCCCGGCCGGCCGTATCCGGACGTGGCGCGGCCTGCGAGCACCCGGGTGCGACGCCGGTTCGGCTGGGCCGGACTCGTGGTGGCCGGCGCTGTCGTGGTCGCCGCCTTGTTCGCCGTGACCGGCTACGGCGAACTGGCAGATCATCCGGATGCGTACACGTTGTCGCTGGCGCCGGCGGTCGGCGGATACGCCCGCGTCCCGCAGGGCCCACCGGACACCCTGACCTCCGCGGACTCATTCGTATCCGGCGCACAGACGGCCGTCTATCAGCTCACTGGCCAGCCTGGCGTGCTGGCGGCCGGTTCGATCAGGGTCGACGTCGGTCGTATCAGCGGGATATCGCCGGGAAGAGCACTGAGCCGTATCTACGCGAACTTCGAGAGCCAGGTCGGCAAGATCGCCGCAGGCCAGGCACCCCGGGGTCAGTCGTCCGCGGGCCGCCAGGGCGCCGCGGGCCGGGGTGCCGCCGCTCAGGTCACCGTGGGAGCGCCGCTGCCCGTGCCGACTGGCCCACTGGGGGGGCTGGCCAGATGCTGGCCGGTGCGGGCGCCTGCCGAGACGGGTTCTGGTCAGGCAGTGGGTGCGTCGTGCCTTTGGGCCGACAGCCGTACGTTCGGTTTCCTCTTCGCGCCGGGGTTGAGTACCAGTAGGCTGGCGACCACGCTGCTGATGTTCCGCTCTGCTATCGAGATCCAGTCGCCTTGACTGGGCAGAGTCGCCAGATCGGGGCGGCCGTATCATGACCGACGGATGGACTCCCGGCCCGGACAGCCCGAGGCACGGCGATGCGGCACCGGACGATCTCACCGGCGATCCGGACCTGCCGTACCGGTACGGCGACCGCAGCGGGCCACCGGCCGGCGATCTAGCCTCGCGGTCGCGTGGTAATCCACAGGCATGGCCTGATGACACGCCTGGGGCCAGTGATGCCCGTGAGCCCGGTGGTACCCATAGGGCTGGTGATGCGCTTGGGTCTGGTGAGGCCCGTGGGGCCGGGCCCGGCGATCAGCGCGGCACTTCGCAGCTCAGCCATTGGCAGCCCGGCTACGAGCCCTTGGGCTACCGCCGGTCAGGTGACCGCCCGGGCAGCGACAGGCCGCCAGGCTATGTGCCGGGCCAGCCGCGCGGTTACCCGCCACCGGGCTACCAGCAGGAACCTTACCGGCCGCCTGCCGGCCAGGATCGCGCGACGCGGGAGTACCGGCCATCTGACCGGCCCGGCGGCGGTTTCTCCCGGCCCCAGGATTACCGGCCGGCGCCAGCCGAGCCGACGGTCGAGCGGGCCGAGGCGCAAACCGGCGAGTACGCGCGATACCGGCCGCCTGGTCACCCGGGTGCTGCCGGTTCCGCGAGCCATTGGCAGCCGGGCTATGAGCCGCCTGGCGATCTGGCACCGCGTCCCGCGCAGCCGGGGCGCGAGCCGTCGGGCGCGTGGCCGGCTTACCAGCCGCCGGGGCGCGGGCCATCACGCGGCGTCTGGCCGGGTTACGAGCCGCAGGCCCAGCCTGGAGGCGACTACCAGACGGCCGGGCCGTCCGCGTATATGCCGCCAGCGCACGACCCTGAATACGCGGGCCCTGCTGACCAGCAGCCGGCTTACCAGCCGCCGTACCAGCGGCCGGATCTCGAGACGCCGTACCAGCGCCCGAACTACGAGGCCCCGTATCGCGGGCCGGACCATGAGGCGCCGTACCAGCGCCCCGAGTATGAGGCGCCGTATCACCGGCCGGACCACGAGACGCCGTATCACCGGCCGGACCACGAGGCGCTGTACCAGCGGCCCGACGACGAGGCGCCGTATCACCGGCCGGACCACGAGGCGCTGTACCAGCGGCCCGACGACGAGGCGCCGTACCGGCGGCCGGACTACGCGGAGCCGTATCAGTCCCAGCTCGGCCAGTCCCGGCTCGGCCAGTCCCGGCTCGGCCAGCCCGATCCTGCCCAGGCAGATCCTGACCAGCCGGAGTTCGCGCTCTACGGCCCGCCGGAACCTGAGCTGGGCGGGCCGGCCGCGCCGGAGCCACCCGAACTTGCCGTGCCCTACGCGGGTCACCCGCCGCGCCGCGCTCGGCGTGGACGGCGCCGCCACGGACTGTGGCTCGGTGTCGGCGCGGCGCTCGTGATCGTGGTGGCAGCGGCAGCCTTCCTCACCGGCAAACTCGGCTCTGCCCCCACGGCTCAGCTTCCTCCTCCCCCGGCCCACCGGCTCGTCACACCCCAGACCATCGGCACGTACACGCGTGACAAGCAGGCCGAACAGCAACTCGGCCTGAGCCACGGCGAGCAGTACGTGACGCAGATCGATCCCGGACACGTCTCAGGTATCGTCGCGGCCGCCTACGACACCGGCGGACCCGCAAGTTCGCCGAACAGCGTGGCGGTCATCGCGGGCAGGCTGGTGAACAGCCCACTTGCCGACGTGATCAAGAGCTTCACGCAGCAAGAGACCGCGGAAGGCAACGCGCCAGTGGCAGTTCCTGCTGGGTCGTTCGGCGGGCGGGCGGCATGCGCGGGGAAGGGCAACTCGGGCATCTGTGTCTGGGCGGACGCGGACACCGTCGGCATCCTCGTCTCGGCGACGGTCAAAGCGAGTTCGCTGGCGCAGGTGATGCTCACGATCCGGTCCGGAGTCGAGGTTCCCGCGGCCTGACCGCGGTCTGATCACCGGGCCCAGGGCGGCGAGGCGCCTGCCGTTCGCTACGTGGCCGTGGCGCCTGAGGGGGGATCGCCGCCCGCGGCGGAGCCGATGTCCTTGGCGGGCCCGTCGTCGGCGGTGCCGCTCTCGCGTCCGTTACCGCCGCCCCGGCCAGGCGAGGCGTCCTTGCCCTGGGGGTCAGCGCCGTTGCCCGGCGAAGCGTCCTTGCCTTGAGAATCAGCGCCGTTGCTCGGCGAAGCGTCCTTGCCGTGGGGGTCAGCGCCGTTGCCCGGCGAGGCGTCCTTGCCGTGGGGATCCGTGCCGTTGCCCGGCGGACTGTCCTTGCCCGGCGGACTGTCCTTGCCCTGGGCGTCCCCGATGGGCGGACTGCCGTTACCCGATCCCGCGGCCCCGCCCGGCACTCCTCGGGCAGCGGTGCCCGCGGCGCTGCCCGCGCTTGCCGCTATCGCCGCGGCCGCCGCGGGCCGCGGCGTGCGCAGCGTGAACCGGGCGATCACGATGCCGATCGCCGCGCACAGCGCAGCGAGCGCGATCAGTTGCGTGCCCATCAGCCGCCGGTCGAGCGGGCCGACGTTCGCCACTGGCGCGACAGCGGCGCCCGCGCCCGCTGCGGGCTGTGCCGCCGGGCTCGGGGTGTTGGCCGGGATCGACGGGAGCAGCGGGCCAACGTTGCCGCCCGGGGTCGACATGACTCCTCCGGGCACGATCGGAAACGTCGTGCCAGGCAGCCCCCCGACGCTCGGCACCGGCAGCGCGGCGGGGGCGGTCGAACCGGATGCGGGCGTCGCAGGCACCGTGATCGTCACGGTCGCGGACGCCTTCACCGATGCACTCGGCTGCGTGGCCGTCATTTTCGCCGTGAGGGTCACGTGTTCGCCGTTGGTGCTCGACTTGGGCACCACCACCGCGGCTTCCAGTTCGAAGAGCGGGCCCAGCGCGCTGAGCTTGCACGTCTTGGTGTGGCCGGTGGGGCAAACCGTGAATTGAGGGGTCGCGGCCGTGGGGCTGGTCGTCAGGCTTACGGTCACGCCGCTCGAATCAGCGCCGGAAGACGACAGCCAGATCGCAAAGTTCGCCGTGCCGCCGGGCTTCACGCTCGAACCTCCGGAGAAGAGGTCGACGCTCTCGCACAGCTTGACCGGCGTGGGCGTGGCTGCGAAGACCGCGGTGAGCCGGATCGCCGTGCCCGGACCCGCAGCGGCCGCCGCGGCGGATGGCGTGGACGTCCCACCGGACGCCGACGCCGACGCCGACGCCGACACCGACACCGACGGGGACGTGGACGTGGACGGCGGCGGTGGCCGCGCGGGCGACGGCGGCGGTGATGATGGTGGCGGCGTGGGTGTCGTTGACGTCGACCCCGACGGTGACGGGTGCGCCGACGTGGGTGCCGGGCTCGGCGTTATCGTGCCGGTCACACACGGCGGCGGTGCCGCCAGGACGCGGGACGCGCTCGTCTTGCCGATGGTCACCGCGGTCGTGGCCATGACTGCGCCTACTATGCACAAGCCCGTTGCGGCGCCGGCCACAGCTGATCCGTGTCTGCGGACGCTCACTCGGCTGACCCCATTCCTGCGGTCGTCAGTGGAGGGTTCGTCGTGCACGCGGTATCGCCACACTATGAGTTACCTGCGAGTTGTGCTAGGTGCCTATGCCTGGCTATCGGATACCACCACCCGGGCCGAAGCGGCCGTTGTGCCGGGCCGACGGCACCGTGCCCCACCACGCCGTGACCTGGATGTGATCGTGCTGTAACCCATGATGGCATCCATGACGACCATGTCGTGCCCAGGACACGTCCATGCCATGCACAACATGTTTCTATGACGTTGCGAACGTGGGCGTTGGTTCCGCTCGCCGAACCGTTTCACGCCGCCGCGAGGATCGCGGATCGGTGGCCCGGACGCGCCGCGACGAGTTATAGCAACGCGCCGTGTTCGATCTCGATGGCCATATACAGTTTGTCCCATCTTGCGGCGCTCCTCGGGTACACAAAGTAACGACGCGTATCCGCAACCCCAGGGACGGCAGGCGGTCCGGGGGGTCAGCGCGCTCGGCAGCGATCGCCAGCCTGGAGGGATTTGCCGATGAGGGTGCGCGGTAACGACGGGCTGACGCGGGCGCGACGTGGTATCCGCAGGCCTGGGGCCATCGCGGGGGTTCTTGCCATGGCGATCGCCGCGGTGGCGAGCGCGTGCTCGAACGGCCAGCCGCTATCGACAGCTTGCTCGCGGCTCGTGCTCACCGTGTCCGCGGCGCCGCAGATCGCTCCGGCGGTGCAGAGCGTCGCGGCGAGGTACAACGCCACGCACCCGAAGCCCGGCGGCAACTGCGTACAGGTCAATGTCCAGCAGTCCGATCCGGCGGCGGTGGCGAGCTCGCTGTCCGGCCAGGGGGTGATCACGACGCCCGCGACCCTGGACGCCTGGATCCCCGACTCGACGCTCTGGGTCGACCAGGCGCGCAGCACGGCCGCGGGTGCCGCCAGAGTGGCGGCCGCGGGCCAGTCGATGGCGATCTCCCCCATCGTGCTCGCCGTGCCCCGCACGGCCGCCCGCCGGCTCGCCGCGTCCGGTCGCCCGCCGAGCTGGAAAATGCTGATCCCGACGTCGCTGCCGACCAACACGGCCAACAGCGCTGCACCGGCGGGGCAGCCCACAGCCACGTCGGGGAATCCCGCGAGCCCGGCGCTCCAGCTCAAGATCCTCGACCCGGCGGCCAATGCCACGGGCATGGCCAGCCTGCTCGCCATGCGGTCGGTGGTCGGGCACGGGCCGGCCGGGCTCGTCACGTTCGTGACCGTCGCACGGGTCGCGCAGTTCCTCTCCGTGCCGGACAGCAACGCGCTGTTCAAGGCGATGTTCTCCGCCGTTCAGCCCACCGGCGGGCTCACCTCCGAGGAGGCCGTCTGGACGCACAACAACGCCGATCCCACACGTCCGGTGACTGCTGTCTACCTGTCAGAGGGCTCGCCGATGCTGGACTTCCCGTATGTCACGACAACCAAGGATTCTGCCAAACGGTTCGCGCTGGCGGATTTCGCCCGTACGCTGCGCGGGCCGGATGGGCAGCAGGCGGTCCAGGGCCTGGGGTTGCGCAGTCCTGACGGCGGCGCGGTGTTCGGGTTCGGCCCGGCGGCCGGAGTTGCCACGCAGGCACCGCCCGCGCTCCCGATGCCGAGCGCTTTGGTCACGGAGGCGGTCGGCCAGATGTGGGCGCGGATCCTGATCGGCGCCCGGATGCTCCTTGTGCTCGACGAATCGCCGTCAATGGGCGACCTGGTACCCGGCACCAACATCACCCGCCTCGAGGCGATCCAGCAACTGAGCGTGCAGGGAATCAGCCTGTTCAACAAGAACGACGTCATGGGCCTCTGGACGTTCGACACCGGCCTCGCCGACCCGTTCAACTACCGCGTTGTGGTGCCGATGCGCCCGCTCAACCAGCCCGTGACCACCACCCTCACCGGCCCTACCACCCAGCGTGACCTGCTGCTCGGGGAAATGGCGGCGCAGCGGCCGCAGGTCGACACGGTCACCGCACTGTACGAGACGATCCGGTCCGCATACCGCGAGGTCAGCCGCGGCTACATCCCGGACAGGTTCAACGGTGTCATCGTGGACACGGACGGTAAGGACTTCGATCCGAGACCGAATCCGCTCAAGCTGTCCACGCTGATCGCCAGCCTGCGCCATGAATTCGACCCGCAGCGCCCGGTCAACGTGATCATCATCGGCTACGGCCACAGCGTCGACTTCCCCGCCATGTCGAAGATCGCGAGCGTCACCGACGGCGCCGTGTACGACGCGAACACCCCGGCCGGGATCACGAAGTTCTTCGCCGAGATGCTCACCCGGCTGGTGTGCAACAACAACTGCCCCGTGCCCTGATCGCCCCGGTGCCCTGATCGCCCCGGTGCCCTGATCAGGGCCGCCGTCCACATCGATGAGCCCGTGCTTGGGCAGGTTGTGCCGCCCTTAAGGTGCACACGTGACAGCACACGAGGGCGGGTCGCGGCACGATGGAGGCTTGGCCGACGGCCGTGAGATCCTGACCCGCGCCGCGCCACCCCCCGACGCGGTGCTGCGGTACGGGAGCGGCCCGGACCAGGTGGCCGACCTGTGGCTGCCACCCGATGGACAGCACACGCGCGAGGACCGAGCGTCCGGGGAGCGCGCGGAGGAGGGCCGCTCGGACGGCGGGCGAGCGCGCGGCGGGCTGGGTCACGGGGCGCGGGCAGGGTCGCTTGGTGAGGTGAACCCGGCCGCGCCGATCGTCGTGTTTCTGCACGGCGGGTTCTGGCGGACCGCGTTCGACCGTTCGCACGCGGGCCCGCTCGCCGCGGCCCTCGCCGCCGCCGGCTTTGTGGTGTGCGTGCCCGAGTACCGCCGGGCCAGCCAGCACGCGAGTGGCTGGCCAGGAACGTTCGACGACGTGGCGGCGGCCGTGGACACGCTTCCCGCGATGGTCTCGGCGGCCGCCGGGCCCGGCCGCGCCGATCGATCGCGCGTAGTGCTCGCCGGACACTCGGCCGGCGGCCACCTGGCACTGTGGGCAGCCGGGCGCCACCGGCTCCCGCCGGGCGCGCCGTGGCGCACGGTGGTGGCGCCGCCGCTCCGTGCGGTGGTGGGACTCGCGGCGGTCAGCAACCTGATCACATGCCACGACCAGCGAGTCGGCGGCGACGCCGTCCTGGCGTTGCTCGGCGGCCCGCCCGATGCCTTCCGCGGCCGTTACGCGACGGCCGATCCGGCCCGCCTGCTGCCGTTTGGCGTGCCCGTGTGGCTGGTGCACGGCGCCGCCGACGACGTGGTGCCGCCGCAGATGAGCCGCGCGTTCGCCGCCCGGGCGCGGGCGGCTGGCGACAGCGTGATCCTGCGCGAACTACCCGACTGCGGGCATTTCGGCGTAATCGACCCGCTGTCGCCCGCGTGGCCGCAGGTCCTGGGCGCTTTCGCGGCAGCCGCGCCGCTGTGACGATGCACGGGTGCGGCGCCGCGCAGCCGTTATGGAGCCAACTGGGTTAACGTCGCAGCCCCCGAGTGCCACCACCTGGCACGCCGGGGATGTCACGCCGGGCCGTTCATCGCATGGCCTGGCTCGCGCCGCACCGGCCGGGCACCGGACCGTTCTGGTAAACCTCATCACCTGCGGCCGGGCTCAGCGAGGCGGTGGCGCTACCTAGATTTGCAGGCGCCAGCACGCCACGCCGGTCGTCCGATGCCAGGAATTCCTGGTCATGCAGGTGCATAAGCGATTCCTGTACCGGCTGGTCACGTCTGGCTGGCGGGACGGGC
>WNFJ01036654.1_pt2 | contig 42400 bp, 44 predicted proteins | sample 5400461 | NCBI WGS metagenome assembly WNFJ01 (sample SAMN13153349, study PRJNA577476) | soil metagenome | isolation source: 115 cm saprolite on Douglas fir-dominated hillslope | place: USA:California | collected 2013-09-17
AAACCTTCAGCCCCTCCACTGGAACGCGCCCCTCCCCTGTCATTGCTGGAACCCCTTCAAATATGTTCTCGGTCGACTCGCTGGATCGATGTTGCCCGGCCGGTGGAAGCACTAATGGTAACCACTACGGCATTGAAAGTCACAGTTCCAGACGCCACCACGAAACGGTTGGGGACCCCGGTCAGAAAACGCTGCAGGACGACGTTCTTGTCCATTCCAATGCAGCCGTCGCGCGGCCCTACCATGCCCACGTCCGTGACGTAAGCGGTGCCGCCCGGCAGCACCCGGGCATCGGCGGTCGGGATGTGCGTGTGCGTGCCCACGACAGCGCTGGCCCGGCCGTCAAGGTGCCATCCCATCGCGGTCTTCTCGGAGGTCGCTTCTGCATGCATGTCGCAGAACACGACCCTGACCTCTGGGTGGGCGGCCAGGATGGCGTCGGCCGTCCGGAATGGGTCGTCAAGAGGATCCAGGAAGATACGACCGATGAGGTTGATGACCAGGACATCGGTGTCCCCGGCGCGAAAAACGCACCAGCCCTTGCCGGGCGCCGCGGGTGGATAGTTGGCCGGCCGGATCACGTACTCCAGCGCCGGCAGCTCGGTCACGAATTCCTTCTGGGCGTAGACGTGGTTGCCCGTGGTGATCACGTCTGCTCCTGCCGCCTTCAGCTCCGAGACCAGCCGTGCAGTGAGGCCGAAACCGCCGGCTGCGTTCTCGCCGTTGAGGATGGTGACGTCGGCCTCGAGCTCGCGTTTCAGGCCGGGCAAGATGGCCTTGACCGCCTCGCGTCCGGGCTGGCCGACGACGTCGGCCACGAACAGGATCCGGAGGTCGTCAGCCATCGTTCGAAAAGGCTAGCTGGAAACGAAAAAGGGGAGCCCTTCGTGGGCTCCCCTTTAGTTTCACTTGGCGTACTCGACGGCCCGCGTTTCCCGGACCACGGTGACACGGATCTGGCCTGGAAAGCTCAGCTCCGTTTCGATTCGCTTGGCGATGTCTCGGGCCATCAGCTGAGCAGCGGTGTCGTCGATCTGCTCAGGCTTGACCAGGATCCGGACCTCGCGTCCGGCCTGGATGGCATAAGACTGCTGGACACCCTGGAACGAATTGGCGATCTCTTCCAGCTTCTCCAGCCTCTTGACGTAAGCCTCCAGAGACTCGCGCCGCGCGCCTGGGCGCGCAGCCGAGATGGCGTCTGCGGCTATCAGCAGCAGCGCTTCGATCGAGTGCGGCTCTTCGTCGTAGTGATGAGCGCGCACCGCGTGCACGACCGGGGCCGGAACCCCATGTCGCTGGAGCAAATCTGCCCCGATCACGGCATGCGAGCCCTCGACCTCGTGGTCGATGGCCTTGCCGATGTCGTGGAGCAGGCCTGACATCTTGGAGATGCGAACGTCCGCGCCGATCTCGGACGCCATCATGGCGGCGAGGTAGGCGACCTCCTTCGAGTGATTCAGCACCTGCTGGCCGTAGCTCGTTCGAAAACGCAGGATGCCGAGGTGACGGACGACCTCAGGGTGCAGACCCTGAAGCCCGACCTCCAGGACCGCGGCCTCGCCCTCCTCCTTGACCCTTTGCAGGACCTCCTGGCGGGACTTGGCGACGATCTCTTCGATGCGGGCGGGATGGATGCGGCCGTCGACGATCAGTTTGTTGAGCGCGACCCTTGCCACCTCGCGGCGGACCGGGTCGAAGCCGCTGATGATCACGGCTTCCGGGGTGTCGTCGACGATTAGATCGATCCCCGTCGCCTGCTGCAGGGCTCGTATGTTGCGGCCCTCCTTGCCGATGATGCGGCCTTTGAGCTCGTCTGTCGGCAGCGGCAGCACCGAAACCGAGACTTCTGCGGTCTGGTCGGCGGCGATGCGCTGGATCGACTCGGTGACGACCTCTCGGGCGCGCCGCTCGCTCTCATCGCGAGCAGCGAGCTCGGCCTCCCGCACCTTGCGGGCGACCTCGTTGCGCAGCTCCTGCTCGACCTGTGCCATCAGGACTCCCTGAGCCTCCTGCCGCGTCATGTTGGCGACGCGTTGCAGCTCTTTCTCCTGCTGGCGGTAGGTGTCCTCGAGCTGAGCTTTGGTATCGTCCAACGCCTTCTCCCGGCTGCCGAACTCACGCTCGCGCCGGTTGAGGTCCTCGCCTTTGCGGTCGAGGTTCTCCTCCTTTTGGATAAGGCGCCTTTCGATTTGTTGCGACTGTGCCCGGTACTCGCGGGCCTCCTGTTCGGCGGCGGTGCGGATCTGGACCGCCTCCTCTTTGGCTTCCAGCAGCTTCTCCTTGGCCTGGGTTTCGGCCTCGGATAACGACAGCTGAGCCTTGGCCTCGAGGGCGCTCGCCCCGTTGCCCTGCCGGTTTCTCTGGAGCAGGAAAGCCACTCCAAAACCGGCGAGGAGTGCCACCACCAAAAGCGGTACGAAAACGTAGACAGGCATGTGACATGCACCTCATTTATTCGATTGTCAAAGTGCGCCATCGCAGGCCCCTAAACACTGGTGGGACCCGCGTCGGGTTGGCTCTATGACTGCGGACGCTCCCCGAGCGCCCCTCGTGAGGTCAAATTTTAGCTGTCGGTGCCCTCGCCTGCCCTCGCCAGCACTGACATGCAGGCTGCCCGGGCCACGGCCGCCGAGAAGCCGCGCTTCACCAGCTTGCTCCCGATCCCGTCGAGGATCTCCCGCCGCCCCGGCAACGGGCTCCGTGCGTACAGGCGTTCTGCGATCTGGGTGGCGACTGCCAGCTGCTCAGCCGCGCCGAAGTCGTCCATCGCCACATCCACCTGCGCCCGCTCGACGCCGCGGGCGGCGAGCTCGGCCGACAGGGCCCTGGGGCCTCGCATCGAGCCCCGGCGGCGGACGTACGAACGCGCGAACGACTGGTCGTCCAGGTACCCGAGCTCCTCGAGCCGCTTCATGGCGGCGACTATCGATGGGCCCTCATAACCCCGCCGGGTCAGCTTGACCAGGAGCTCGACGCGCGAGTGGGCTCGCCGCGCCAGCAGCCGGAGCCCCGCGTCGACCGCACTGTCAGCCGGAGCCCGGCGGCTAAAAGTCCTCCGCGCCACCAGTTTGGGTCGTCGCCGCGGCGGCGGCCCGCATCACGGATTGGGGCGTCCCGCCGGCGGCCTTGGCACGTACCTTCGCCTCGATCTCGGACGAAAGCGTGGGGTTCTCGCGCAGGTAGTTGCGGACGTTTTCGCGGCCCTGCCCGAGGCGCTGGTCACCAAACGACATCCACGTTCCGCTCTTCTCGAGGACTCCGTACTCGAGCGCGGCGTCGATGAGCGAGCCCTCGCGCGAGATGCCTTCGTTGAAGAGGATGTCGAACTCCGCGGAGCGGAAGGGCGGCGCCACCTTGTTCTTGACGACCTTCACCTTTACCCGCGCGCCCACCGAATCGAGGCCCGACTTGATGACCTCGACCTTACGGATGTCGAGCCGGACCGAGGAGTAGAACTTGAGCGCGCGTCCGCCGGGCTGGGTCTCGGGATTGCCGAACATGATCCCGACCTTCTCGCGCAGCTGATTGAGGAAGATGACCGAGCAGTTCGACTTCGAGATCGCGGCGGTGAGCTTGCGCAGCGCCTGGGACATGAGCCGAGCCTGCAGGCCGACATGGGCGTCGCCCATCTCGCCTTCGATCTCCGCCTTGGGCACGAGCGCCGCCACGGAGTCGATGACGATCACGTCGACCGCGCCCGAGCGCACCAGCACCTCGACGATCTCGAGGGCCTGCTCGCCGGTGTCGGGCTGGCTGATCAGCAGGTCGTCGATCTTGACGCCGATTCGCGACGCATACAGCGGGTCGAGCGCGTGCTCCGCGTCCACGAACGCGGCCACGCCTCCCTGCTTCTGAGCCTCGGCGATGACGTGGAGGGCGAGCGTCGTCTTGCCGGCCGACTCGGGCCCATAGAGCTCGGTCACCCGGCCGCGCGGGATACCCCCCACTCCGAGCGCGATGTCGAGCAGCAATGCTCCGGTGGGGATCACGATGATCTCCCCTCGCTGGGCGGCCTGCTCTCCCAACTTCATGATCGACCCCTTGCCATAGCTCTTGACGATCTGGGAGATCGCCGAGTCGAGGGACTTCTCTTTTTCCTTTTCCAATGTGTTGGATCCTCCTAAGGCGTTGCGGCGAGTGTTCTACGTCGTGGGCTTGAGGTCAACGTCGTCTTAACAGGCCGTCGTGGAAGTGTAGCGAACAGGCGTTCGGATTTCAATAGGTCTCTTCGTCCAGCAAGAGCTCGATCGCCCGCAAGGCGGCCTCCTGCCGGTTGGACCATCTATCGCCGTTGAAGGTGTAGGCGTGGCTGCTCGTTCGCGTGGGCGTGGCGATGGCGACGTACGTCAACCCGATGGGCTTGTCCGTCTTGTCCGCATCGGGCCCTGCGATGCACGTGACCGACGCCGCGAAATCCGAACCGAGCCGCGACCGGACGCCGTCCGCCATCGCGACGGCCACCTCCCCGCTCACCGCCCCGACGCCGTGCAGCAGCGCATCAGAGACTCCCAGCTGGTCGCGTTTGACGTCGTTCGAGTAGGCGATGACGCCGCCGAGGAAATACGCCGAGCTCCCGGGCTGATCGGTGAAGGCGGCGCCGAGCAGGCCGCCTGTGCACGATTCTGCGACGGACACCGTGAACCCGCGTTCGGCCAGGATCGCGCCCAGCTCGGCGGCGCGCCGGCGCAGCGGCGAATCGGGCTCCGGGACGCTGTCTCCGACGCCGAGCAGATAGCGGAACCTCACCAGGTAGTCGATGCCGCTGACGATCGTGAATATCACCGCGACCCAGACGACCACCCCGGTGATCAGGACCAGCGCTGGATACGGCCGCTGCAGGATCAGCAACGCCACCGCCGCCATCTGCATGACCGTCTTGGTCTTGCCCAGGGGCGCTGCCGCGATCACGCGCCCTCGGCTCGCGCCCATCGAGCGGAGGATGGTGATCAGCAGCTCGCGCGAGAAGATCACCACCACGACCCACGCGGCCACGAGGCCCTCCTGCACGAGGACGATAAGGACCGAGAGCACGAACAGCTTGTCTGCGAGCGGGTCTAGGAACTTGCCGAGGTCGCTGACGGTCCCCCGCTTTCTGGCGATCTGGCCGTCGAGCGTGTCGGTGAGCGAGAACACGATGAACAGGGCCGCGGCGAGCTGGTCGTGGCCTGGAAAACGCAGCAGCAGCAGCGCCATGAGCAGCGGGATCGCCGCTAGCCGGCTGAGGGTCAGCAGATTGGGGACATTCACCAGGGAGAAGTGTGCGACGGCGATGACGACCAGGTCATTCGAGACCGATTCTTTCGAGGAGCTCGTCGACGTCCGGCAGGTTCATGAGCACCTCGCGAGACTTGGAGCCCTGGTAACCGCCGACGACTCGATGCTCGGCGAGCTGGTCGACGATACGGCCGGCACGCGAGTAGCCGACGTTGAACTTCCGCTGCACGAGGGAGACCGACGCCGCGCCCTCGGCGGCGACGGCGCGAGCCGCTCGCGGGAACAGCGGATCCAGCTTGCGCTCGGCGGGGTGGCCTCCCTCCCACTCTGTGCCCGCGCGTTCCTCGAGGATCTCCTCCATGTACCGCGGGCCGCCCTGCGAGCGCCAGAAGTTCACTACCGACTCGACCTCAGGGTCGCTGACGAACGCGCCCTGGATGCGCGTCGGCTTGCCGGCGTCCACCGGTTGGTAGAGCATGTCGCCGCGACCCAGCAGCTTCTCCGCGCCACCCGTATCGAGGATGACTCGGCTGTCGACCTGCGATCCGACGGCAAACGCGATGCGCGACGGGATGTTGGCTTTGATGAGACCGGTGATGATGTCCGTGGACGGTCGCTGCGTGGCGATGACGAGGTGAATGCCGACGGCTCGCGCGAGCTGTGCGATGCGGCAGATGAGCTCTTCGATCTCGCCGGCGGCGACCATCATGAGGTCGGCGAGCTCATCGATGACGATGACGACGTAGGGTAGCTGGCGCGCGAGTCGCTGCGTCGCCTTTTCGTTGTAGGCGGCGATGTTACGTACGCCCTCGGCGGAAAACATCTTGTAGCGGCGATCCATCTCAGCCACCGCCCATCGCAGCGCCGCCGCCGCCTCATGCGGCTCGACCAACACCGGGAGCGCGAGGTGCGGCAGGCCGTTGTAGTTGGTGAGCTCGACGCGCTTGGGGTCGATGAGCAGCAGGCGCATGTGGTCAGGCGTGACCTGGAAGAGCAGGCTCGTTATCAGCGCGTTGATGCACACGCTCTTGCCCTGGCCGGTGGCGCCGGCGATGAGAAGGTGTGGCATGCGGGTCAGGTCGCCGACGATGGATTGGCCCGACACGTCGTTGCCGAGAGCGAGCGCCAGCATGTGAGTGCCTTCGCGGAAGGTCGCCGTCTCGAGCACCTCGCGAATCGTGACGAGGCTTGCCGATTTGTTCGGCACCTCGATGCCGACCGCCGACTTGCCCGGGATGGGCGCCTCGATGCGAAGAGGTGCGGCAGCGAGTGCGAGCGAGAGATCGTTCTGCAGCGCCGTGATCTTCTTGACCTGGACGCCTGGTCCTGGCTGCAGCTCGAATTGGGTCACCGCGGGCCCGGGGTTGACGCCGACCACTTTCGCCGGCACTCCGAACGTCTCGAGCGTCCCTTCGATGACCTTGACGTTGCGCTTGATCTCGTCGGCCATGCGCTCGCGGCGTGCCGTGACGGTGTCGAGGAGCGCGATCGACGGCAGCTTCCACTCGATCTCGGGCAGATCGTCCTCGGCGTCCGCGACCACACGCAGCACCGGTTTCTCGGCCACCGCCTCCGGCTCGTCTTCGGTTGCGTGCGGCTCAGGCGCGCGTGCCGGCTCGTGCTGCATCTCGAGCTCCCAGGACCTCAGCGCCGCGGCCACGGGGGGATAGGGGGGGCCCACATCCTCGGTATCCGCCGCTGCCGTCGCCTTGGCGGCGGGCGTTCGAGCCGCCGCCTCTCGGCGTAGGTCGCCTGGCCCGCCTTCAGCACCGCCGCGATCAGCGATCCCGGGCTGAAGTGGATGGTCACGATGAGCCCGATCACCAGGGCTGCTACGAGCAGCGCCCAGGCCCCCACCTCTCCTGCCAAACCGACCACGAGCTGGTCTATCGACCGACCGGCGGCGCCGCCCGCGTGCGCGGCCAGCCCGAAAAGGCCGACCAGCGCGATCACCGCGACCGTGCCGGCGAGCACGTCGAGCAGCCGCGGCCGCGGAGCTTGCGGCCAGAGCATGTAGGCACCCAGGCCGACCACACCGGCGACGGGTACGAACCAGGCGCTGCCGAAGCTCGCCCGCAGCCACTCCTGGAGACCGGCCAGGATGTAACCAGCGTGGCTGGCGACCGCAAGGGCGCCCAGCAGGCCGGCGAGGATCAGCAGGACACCTGTGATCTCGCGTATCTGCCGCTGAGTGAGGTGCGGCTTGGTCGACCGCTTGGAGCGTGCGGAACGGGAGCGCGACGACGAAGCGCGACGGGCGCCGTGTGAGCGTGAGCCTTTTGAGTTGGTGCGACGCATGCTGGCATCCGGACAAACCGGACTCAGGGGATTCTACACCGGCCCGATTGAGCCTCCCATCCTGCGGCGGCCCCTAGAGCCAAACTATGCGCATGGCAGTCGATCCGTTTGCGGAAGCGGAGACTCGCTATCGCACGCTGGTCGAAGAGCGGCGCAACGGCGGACTTCCCGCCCGCGCATTTCGGCTGGCGGTGCGAGACCTCGCGGTGCTCGATGGCGAAGGCCGGCGATGGATGCTCGGTCCAGAGGACGGCATCTGGTACCGCCGAGAGCGAGAACGCTGGCTGCAGGCTGACCCTCCACGCCGCCTGGTCTGCTCATCGTGCGGACACCACAACCTCGGCCGCCACAGCTATTGCGTCGAGTGCGGCCAGCGACTGAATCGCTAGCGACTACCTGACCGCGTGCGTTTGCGCCCACCAGATGCCGCCTGTGAGGGCCGCGATGAGGGGCACCAGCGCGGCCAGCAGCCACAGCCGCCACCAGATCGGCCGCTGCATGCCACGGACGAGCTCGTGGCCGCAGAACCCGCAGTAGCGGTCGAAAGGCCCCGCGATGCCGCGGCAGTTGCCGCATTGGTGCAGCTGCAGGCCGCAGTGCGCACAGCGAGACTCCTCGCTGTGGTCGAGCACCATGGCAGGCTGATCACACCGAGGACACAGGCTGGGCGCGACCAGTGCGAGCGGCGGAAGCTTCATATCTCGGTAACCACAGGGATCACCATCGGGCGGCGGCGGGTCTGTTTGTAGACCATCCTCGAGACGGCGTCGTGGATCGCCTCTTTGATTTGGTTGACATCAGCATGAGTGTCGGCGAATCGACCGATGCTCTCCATGACGGCTTTTCTCGCGTCCGCCATGAGTCTGGAGGAAAGCTCGGGCTCGATGACGCCGCGGGAGACCACGTCGGGGCCGGCGCGCACAGTTCCGGTGTCGCGATCCAGGACCAGGGTGACGACCAGGATCCCATCCTCGGCGAGGTGCCGGCGGTCGCGGAGGACGACCTGTTCAACGTCACCGACGCCCAGCCCGTCGACGAACACGAGGCCTGTGTTGATCTTTTCTCCGCGGCTCATCGTCTCGCGATCCAGCTCGACAGTGTCGCCGTCCTCGACCACCAGGATCCGGCCGGCATCGATGCCCGCCTCGCGAGCAAGCTCGGCGTGCTGATACAGCTGGCGGTACTCGCCATGCACCGGGATGAAGTGGCGCGGGCGAATCGCGTCGATCATCTCCCGCAGCTCGTCCTTTTGCGCATGGCCGGTGACGTGGACGTGGCCGACCTCGGAGTAGAACACGTGCGCGCCGTGACGGTAGAGGTTGTTGACCGTCTGGTGGACCATGCGCTCGTTGCCGGGGATGGGGCGCGCGGAGATGACGACCCAGTCGCCCTTCAACACGTTGACAAGGGGGTGCCGCTGGGCGGCGAACCGCGCGAGCGCGGACATCGGCTCGCCCTGGCTTCCCGCCGTGAGCAGCAGCAGCTTCGACGGCGGGACCTTGTCCGCGCTTTCGAGCTGGACGGTCAGTCCTTCCGGCACCTTGAGAAAGCCGAGCTCGCGTGCAGTCTTGAAGTTGGTCTGCAGGCTGCGCCCGACCACCGCGATCTTGCGGTCGAACTGCACGGCCATCCTCACCAGGTGCTGGATGCGATGGATGTTGGAGGCGAAGTTCGCCACCACGATTCGCCCGGGCGCTGCGCCGAAGATGCGCTCGAACGGGGCGTGCAGGTCGCGCTCGGAGCCCGAACGGCCAGATCGTTCCGCGTTCGTGGAGTCGCTGAGCAGGAGCTGAACGCCCTCGTCGCCGAGGCGGCGGAAGCGCTCCATGTCTGTCGGATACCCGTCGGGGGGCGCGGGGTCCAGCTTGAAGTCGCTCGTGTAGACGACACGTCCGGCCGGCGTCTGGATCGCGAGCGCGACGGCATCGGGGATCGAGTGGCAGACTGCCACGGTCTCGACGCGAAACGGGCCAAGCTGGACGCTGTCGCCCACTCGGACCTCGCGGAGGTCGGCCTCGCGGAGGATGCGGTGCTCCTTCAGCTTGGGCTTGACGAGGCCCAGCGTGAGCCGCGTCCCGTAAACGGGCACGTTTAGCTTCTTGAGCACGAACGGGAGCCCGCCGATGTGGTCTTCATGGCCGTGGCTGAGGAAGATGCCGAGCACCTTGCGACGCGACTCGAGCAGGTAGGAGATGTCGGGGAGCACGAGGTCGATGCCGAGCATGTCCTCCTGCGGAAACATGAGGCCGGCGTCGACGACGAGGATCTGATCCTCCCACTCGAGCGCGAACATGTTGATGCCAACCTCGCCGAGGCCACCGAGCGGCACGTACCGAAGCCGCGAGTCGCTCACAGGAATCGCAGCTGCTCGGCTTCCGGTTTCGGGATGGGGGCAGGCTCGGGCGGCGGAGGCGGCGCCAGCAGCTTGTCCAGGTAAGCCTTGACGCTGTCGAAGTCACGTTCGAGGTCCGCCACCAGGGCGCCGTTGTGCAGCGCGGCGGCGGGGTGAAAGAGAGGCACATAAGCCACGTCGCCCCGACGCACCAGGCTGCCGTGAATGCGCGATATCGACCCCTGCCCGGGCAGGAGCCGCTCGAGCGCGTGGCGACCCAGGACGAGCACCACCTTCGGCTTGATCAAGGCCAGCTGCCTCGCGAGGTATGGCGAGCAGGACTCGACCTCGTTCGGCATCGGGTCGCGGTTTTGCGGTGGGCGACATTTGAGGACGTTGGTGATATAGACGTCCTGACGGCTGAGACCGATTCGCGCAAGCAGCGTGTCGAGGAGCTTGCCGGCCGCGCCCACGAACGGCTCGCCCTGCCTGTCCTCGTTGAAGCCGGGCGCCTCGCCGACGATCATGATGTCGGCCGGACACGGTCCTACACCGGGCACGGCCTGCGTGCGCGTGGCGTGGAGGCTGCACTTGACGCACGCTCGAACCTCGGCGTGGAGCTGTTGCAGCTCCGGGGATGCGCTAGGCGACTTTCACTCCCGTTTTGAAACTGATGACATCGCCCGCATCGCCGATCGTCTGCATCACGGCCTTGAGCTGCTCGTCGGTGAGCGGGACCAGGGGTAGCCGGAACGGGCCGGCCGAAAATCCCATCGCGTTCAGCGCCGACTTGATGGGAACAGGGTTGGCCGCGGTGGTCATCAGCGTTTTGATGACGGGCAGCAACCTCTGGTGGATGTCCATTGCGGTCTTGTTGTCCGCTTTGGCCTGGGCCTCGATCAGCCTCTTCATCGAGCGTCCCGCGATATGCGACACGACGCAGATGACACCATGGCCGCCGACCGCGAGGATGGGCAGCGTCCAGCTGTCGTCGCCGCTCCATACGTTGAAGCGCGCCGGCTTGCCCGCACATACGAAGCCGATCTGGTCGAGGTCGCCGCTCGCCTCCTTGACGCCGATGATGCCGGGCAGCTGTGCGCATCGGAGCGTCGTCGCGGCGGTCATGTTGACGGCGGTGCGGCCCTGGATGTTGTACATGATCGTCGGGCCTGCCTCGGAGATCGCCTTGAAGTGCTGGTACATGCCCTCCTGTGGCGGCTTGTTGTAGTAGGGCACGACCGCGAGCAGCGCATCGGCGCCGGCCTTCATGGCCCGCTCCGAGAGCTTGACCGAGTGATGGGTATCGTTGCTGCCGGTGCCCGCCACCAGCGAGCTCCGCGGGATGGCTTTCCTGACGGCCTTGACGAGCTCGATCTTCTCGTCGTCGCTGAGCGCGGGCGACTCGCCCGTCGTGCCCGACACGACGACACCATCCGAACCGTCCGCAACGAGCATCACCGCCAGCTTCTCTGCCGTTTCGTAGTCGACCGAGCCGTCGGATTTGAACGGCGTCACCATCGCGGTGAGCAGACGCCCGATTTGTGCCGGCACCTAGATCACTCCCATCGCCAGCGCGTGCTCGGCGATCTGAACCGCGTTGAGCGCGGCGCCCTTGCGAAGGTTGTCTGACACGAGCCAGAGGGCAAGGCCGCGGTCGGATGACGGGTCGTTGCGAATGCGGCCAACATACACCTCGTCCTTGCCGGCGACATGGTGTGGAGTCGGGTAGAGCCTGGCGTGTGGATCGTCCTCGACCACCACGCCGGGCGCGCTGCCCAGAAGGACGCGGACGTCATCGGCGGAGATCTTGTCGCGCGTCTCGATGAACACCGATTCTCCGTGGCCGACCGGGACCGGTACGCGCACGCAGGTGGCGATGATGCGCAGCTCGGGCATGTGGAGGATCTTTCGCGTCTCGTTGACGATCTTGACCTCCTCCTCGTTGTAGCCTTCGGCTTCGGGACGCCAGCCGCCTGGGACGACGTTGTAGGCGAGCTGATACGGATACGAGACGGCTTGAGGTTCATGGCCTTCGGCGATCGCTCGCATCTGGTCCTCGAGCTCGTCCACGAGCGCTCTGCCTGCGCCTGAGGCCGCCTGGTACGTGGAGACCAGGACGCGCTCGATGCCGGCCGCCTTATGCAGCGGGTTGAGGATGAGCGCGAGCGGCACCGCGCAGCAATTGGGATTGGCGATGATGCCCTCGTTGTCGCGGATGTCCTCGGGATTCACCTCTGGGACGACGAGCGGCACGTTGTCTTTCATCCGCCACGCGGAGCTGTTGTCGATGACAAGCGCACCAGCCTCGGCCGCGAGGGGGCCGAACATCAACGCGATGTCGCCGCTGGCCGCGAACAACGCCACGTCGATGTCTTTGAACGCTTTCTCATCGAGCGGCTCGACCTCGACCGTGCTGCCGTTGTAGGCGATGGTCAGGCCCTTCGAACGCTCCGACGCGAGCGCCTGCACGCGCGCGCTCGGGAAGTGGCGCTGGGCAAGGATCTTGAGCATCTCGTGCCCGACCATGCCCGTCGCGCCCACGACGGCAACGTTTAGTCGCTTGGAGGTGGGCACGAGATCAGTTTAGTTCGATTGAGGCAGGGATGGCGAGCCTGGAGCAGGCGCATATTGGGCCGCACGCTCCGCATTCCGCTGGTGCACCGCGGCCACGAATGCGGGGGGCACGTTCCGCAGCTCGATCAGCTTGTCGTTGTAGCCCGGGTACGGTTCCATGACGAAAGCCTTCGGGCCTATCGCGAGCCTGACCACGAGCGAGGCGATGACGGCGCCCACGAGGCCAAGAAGCCCGACGGCGAGCATCAGAGTCGCCGTCGCACCCGCGGCGGCAGCCGCGTAATCGGCTCGCGAAGGCTTGATCGCCGCGACGACTGCATCCGCTGCCTGCCGTGTGTATCCGCTCCCACCGCCGCTGCCACCGTCGATTTCCGCAATCGTCACCGCGTCGACCACCAGCTTGGGACAGATCTCTGTCGGTGTAGCTGACGTGTGGCACCTGGGGTTGTAACTCCCCGAGACCTGCGCCACATAGGCGGGGTCCTCCCAGTGGTCGATGTCTTGCTGGCTGAGGTTCAACCACACCGCGAGATGTCGCTCCGCGCAGGCTGCGGAGCTGCTGGTGTTCGGATCTCCTGGGCAGGCGGCGACGTTGTTCCGGGTTAGCGTGGCGAATAGGTTGGCCCCGCGCGGCGTGAAGTTGACATTGACCACCCACCCCAGTCCGCTTGGGTCGAGAACGGCGCTCGCACTCTCGATGTCGTTGCCGGTCAACCCTGTGAAGGCTGGTTTGTACCCTGGCTCGGGGCCGCCGGTGACCTTGGGATCCGCCACCCACGTCGTGTATGCGAGCCGGCTGTCCGCCTCCGACGCCGAGCCGGCTCCCCTGATGCCGACCACCGCGGCGCCGATCAAAAGCGCGATCCCGAGCAGCGCGGCACCGGCCGGCAGCCATCTGGCCAGCGCCACGTTGAGGTTGCTGGCGCGGGTCAGGGGCAGGTACCCGGACGCTCGCCTTGCCGTCGACTCTCTGACGATCACGTAGGCCACAACTCCGACCAGGCCCACGCAGGCAAGCAGGAGGAGCGCATAGACCCAACCCGGAACCGTGGCAAAGCGGAACCTTCGCCACGACTCTGCGGGCCGCCCTGTCATGGCGCATACGGGAGGGAAGTCGTTGGCCGCCAGCTGCGCCGACCAGATCTGGACTCGGTCCAGCCGGCTAGCTATCAATGTTCAACCCGAGGAGCTCGTCCAGGCCTCGGTAGAAACGCGGCTCGATGGTCACCTTCCGGATCGCCAGCACCACGCCCGGGACGTAAGCCTCGCGGCTCGTCGTTCGGTGGGCGATGGTGAGGGTCTGGCCCGGCAGTCCGAAAATCACCTCCTGGTCGGCGACAAAGCCAGGCAGGCGGATGCTGTGCACCCCCACCCCCTGCTCCTGCCCACCACGCGTACCCTCGAGCGTCACCTTCTCGGGCTTGAGATGGCTGAACGGCTTGCCGCCGCGCCGTGCGGCGAGTCGCCGTGCCGTTGACAACGCCGTGCCCGACGGAGCATCGAGCTTGGTGGCGTGATGCATCTCGATGACCTCGGCCGCCTCGAAGTGAGGAGCGGCGATCTCGGCCAGGTGCATCATCAGGACCGCGCCGATCGCGAAGTTCGGCGCCACGATCCCGCCCAGGCCCTTGGCCTTGCATGCGGTCTCGAGCTAGTCGACATCGGCGGGCGTCAGGCCGCTTGTTCCCACCACAGGCGATGCACCGATGGCGACGGCCGCCAGGGCGTTGTGCAGCGCTTCAGCCGGTCGGGTGAAGTCGACGAGGGCCCGCGGCCTCTTCTCATGCAAGAACGCGGCCAGGTCGTCGCCGCGAGAGATGCCGCCGACGTAGTCGATGTCGGGCTCCGCGGCCAGCGCCGCGGCGAGGATCGAGCCGACCTTGCCGCGGTGACCGGCAACCGCGACCTTGATCGGCCCGCTCATCTACCTAATCTCTGCGGGGGCCACGTCCGCGACCGCCGTTGCGACCTCCGCGGTCGCCTCCGCGGAAGCCTCCCTCGCGCGGCGGGGGCGGAGGCGAAGCCAGCGCCACGGCCATCGCGTCCTTGTCGATCTTCTCCTCGATGGGTTCGCCCTTCGCGGTGAGCTCGTCTATCGCCGCCTGCCGGCTCAGGTTGAGGCGGCCCTGGCTGTCGATCTCGGTGGCTTTGACGACGATCTCGTCGCCGACGTTGGCCACCTCCTCGACGCGATCGACTCGATGATCGGTGAGCTTGGAGATGTGGACCAGCCCGTCCTGGTTGGGGAGCACCTCGACGAATGCTCCGAACGGCATGATCCGAACGACCTTGCCTTTGTAGATCTTGCCGACCTCGACCTCGTCGGTCAGGCCCTTGATCCAGTCGATCGCCTTCTTGCCCCCCTCCTGGTCGACCGCGGCGATGAACACGCGGCCGTCGTCCTCGACGTCGATCTGCGCGCCGGTCTCCTCGGTGATCCTGCGGATCATCTTGCCTCCTGGGCCGATGATGTCGCGAATCTTGTCCGGGTTGATCAGGATCGTGGTGATACGCGGCGCGTAGGAGCTCATCTCGCTGCGCGGGCGCGGCAGCACGGCCAGCATCTTGTCGAGCACGAAGAGCCTCGCTTCGCGCGCCTGCTCCAGCGCCTGGGCCAGGATCTCATGGGTCAGGCCCTTGATCTTGATGTCCATCTGCAATGCGGTGATGCCGTCCTTGGTGCCGGCAACCTTGAAGTCCATGTCACCGAGGTTGTCCTCGACGCCCTGGATGTCCGTGAGCACCGCGGACTTGCCTTCGCGCATGACGAGGCCCATCGCGATGCCCGCGACCGGCGCCTTGATGGGGACTCCCGCATCCATCAGGGCCAGCGTGGACCCGCACACGGATGCCATCGAGGTCGATCCGTTGGAGCTCAGGATCTCCGACACCAGCCGCATCGTGTAGGGCCAGTCTTCGATTGGAGGGATCACGGCGAGCAAGGCTCGCTCGGCGAGTGCTCCGTGGCCGATCTCACGCCGTCCCGGGCCCCTCAGTGGCCGTGCCTCTCCGACGGAGAACGGCGGGAAGTTGTAGTGGTGCATGTAGCGCTTGAACTCGTCCGGCGAGAGGCCGTCCAGCTTCTGCTGGTCGGACATGGAGCCCAACGTCGCGATGGTCAGCGCCTGGGTCTGGCCGCGGGTGAAGAGGCCCGATCCATGCGTGCGCGGCAGCACTCCGACCTCGACCGTGATGTTGCGGACGTCCTTGAGGCCGCGTCCATCTGGGCGGACGCCCTCCTCGACGATGCGCTGGCGGACGCGGTCCTTGAGCTTCTTGTCGAACAGCTTGCCGAGGATGTCAGCATGCTCCGCGAACCGCTCTCCGAGCTCCGCGATGGTGCGCCTGCGCAGCTCGTCGACGGCCTCCTCTCTCGCGGCCTTGTCGGGGTTGAACGCCGCCTGGTCGAGGCGGAGGGCGAGGTACTCGCTCACGACCTCCACGATCTGCTGCGGGTACGTCGGCGGCGTGTACTCGTACTTTGGCCTACCGACCTCGCTCTGCAGCTCGAGCTGCGCGGCGCAAACCTGCTTGATCGCCTCATGCGCCATCTCGAGCGCATCGACGACGACCTGCTCGCTGACGCCCTTGGCCCCCGCCTCCACCATCAGGATGGCGTCCGCGGTGCCGGCGACGACCAGGTCCAGCTCGGACTCGGCCATGCGCGACATCGGCGGGTTGACGACCAGGTGACCGTCGAGGTGACCCATCCGCACGGCGCCCACCGGGCCCGCGAAGGGTATGTTCGAGATCACCAACGCCGCCGAAGCGCCGTTGATGCTCAGGATCGTCGGGTCGTTCTCCTGGTCGACGGACAGCACCGTCGAGACGACCTGGACGTCGAGCCGGAACCCATCCGGAAACAGCGGCCGCAGGGGCCGGTCTGTGAGCCGGGACGCCAGGATGGCGGCCTCGCTCGGCCTGCCCTCGCGGCGCATGAACGCGCCCGGGATCTTGCCCGCCGCGTAGAGCTTCTCCTCGTAGTCGCACGTGAGCGGGAACCAATCGATTCCCTCTCGCGGCTCCTTCGCCATCACGGCGGTGCTGAGGACGACCGAGTCGCCCTGCCGCAGCACCACGGCACCGTTCGCTTGTTCGGCCACCCGGCCGGTCTCGATCGAGAGCCGCTTGCCGGCGACCTCGATGTTCTTCGTGACTATTGCCACGTGACAACCTCCATTTGGGAGGGCGCATTTATTAGTCGCGTCTCTGGGCCAGATTCCTAGCAGCTGCCGTCAAAACCCAAATCTTGATGAGAGCTTCTAAGAGCTGACCCGCGCGACCGGGGGCCCTCCCGATTGAATTACTTGCCGGCTATCTCCTGAGCCCGAGCTTGCCGACGAGCGCGCGGTAGCGCTCGACGTCGGTGTCCCTCAGGTAGTTCAGCAGACGCCGTTGCTTGCCAACAAGGAGAAGTAGGCCGCGACGAGAGTGGTGGTCCTTGGCGTGCGTCTTGAGGTGCTCGGTGAGCTCTCGTATGCGCGCCGTCGAGAGCGCGATCTGGACCTCGGGTGAGCCCGTGTCCTTCTCAGCTCGCCTGTACTCGGCGATCAGCTTGCCCTTGAAAACCGAAGAGCGATTATACCGGCCTTTGGACAATGGACCCTCCGGGACGGTTCAGACGAGCTCCACGGAACCGTCCGAGCGCGGATCGGCGCCGGCCCGCCATGCCCCCAGCCCGTCGACGACGATCGCCTGGGCGTGGCCGTGAGAGTGGTGCCGCGGTGGCACCAGCTCGATGTTCAGGCCCGACCGGTTCAGCTCCCGGACCTCGGGGTCGTCCGCCTCCACCGAGATGGCGTCCGTTCCCGCCACGATGCGGACTCGCGGCCGGGCCACCGCCTCGGCCGGCTCCAGGCCGCGGTCCACGATGTTGATGAGGACCTGGGTCTGAAGCTGGGGCTGGCCCTCGCCCCCCATCGACCCGAAAACGATGGCCGGGCGGCCATCACGTGCGGCCATGGCGGGGATCAGCGTGTGCATGGTCCGCTTCTTCGGCTCCAGCCGGTTGGCGTGATTGGGGTCGAGCTTGAAGTAGGCGCCGCGATTCTGCAGGAGCATGCCGGTGCCCTCGGCCACGATCCCCGATCCGAATCCATACGCAACGCTCTGGATGAGCGAGACCAGGTTGCCGTGCTCGTCCGCCGCGCACAAATAGATGGTGTCGCCACCGTCTATGGCATCGGCCGACCCCACCGCCGCGTGGCTCGGGTTGAGAAACGGCTCGAGCGGCGCGACCGCAAAGTCGGGGTCGGTGATGTAGCGATCGCGGAGCGGGTAGCACTCGTCACGGATCCTCTTGAAGGCTTTGACAAAGCTGACTCCCGTCCCCAGCTCGCTCGGGGGGATGCGATCGAGCCGGGCGAGCATGGCGAGCGCGGTGAGCCCCTGTGTCGGAGGCGGCAGCTCGTAGACGGTCAGGTCGCGGTAGCGGACGGTGAGAGGTTCGACCCACTGCGAACGGTGCGAGGCGAGATCCCTTGCGGTGACGAAGCCGTCGCGCTTCTTGATCGCCGCGGCGACGGCGGCCGCGATCTCACCGCGGTAGAAACCGCCGATCCCGCTGCGCCCGACGTCGCGCAATACCGACGCCAGGTCGGGGTTGCGGAGCAGCATGCCGCCTTCCATCGGCGGATAGAGCTCATGCGCGGCGGGCTCCTTCACGAGCAGCTCGGCGCCCTGCTTGAGAAACTCCGCCAGCCGGTCGGTGATGACATAGCCGTTGCTCGCGAGGGCGATCGCCGGTTCGAGCACAGCGGCCATGCCGAGCGTCCCGAAGCGCTCGAGCAAGCGGCCCCAGGCCTCGACAGTTCCGGGCACCGTCACGCTCAGCGCGCCGCGCTCGGGCATGGTGTCGTAGCCCCGTGCGCGCACCGCATCGATCGTCGCCAGCTCCCCGGAGCGGCCCGCACCGATGATCCCCACCGGGGCGCCGGCATCGGCCGGCCATACGATGGCCATGAGGTCGCCCGCCACCGAGGTCATCTGCGGATAAACGACGCAGAGCACGGCGTCGGCGGCGATCGCGGCATCGATTGCGTTGCCGCCGTCTCGAAGCACCTGCGCGCCGGCCTCAGACGCGACGTGGTGCGGGGTGGCGATTACCCCCTTTGTCACTGACGAGATTATCTAGGTGTGATGAATTCGATCGCGCCGGGCTGGATCTCGAACAGCGCCGGCAGGAACCCGGGGTCCTCGCCGTCGAGGTCGATGCGCACCTTGTCCTCGGAGCTGACCGAGATGCGCTTGCCGTACATCAATTGGAGCTTGGGGTTGTGCTCATCGAGGTGCGCGCCGCTGCGGACGGTGCCGATGCCCCTGATCGTCTCGAGCTTCCCGGCGTTGCCAACCAGGATCACGTCAAACACTCCATCGGTCGGCGATGCGGTCGGCGCCATGCGCATTCCGCCTCCGAAGTACTGACAGTTGGCGACCACGACCTGCTGCGCCTTGAGGTCGTGCGAGACGCCATCCACGATCACGTTCATCGGCTTGTTCTTCCATGCCAGCAGCGAAAGCAATGAGGCCAGCGTGAAGGTGGCGCTGCCGAGGCGCTTGCCGCCGTTGTTGACCCGGTGCACGACCTCCCCGCCAAGGCCGGCGTCCGCGATGTTGATGAAGTGCCGCACGCCGGTGCCGCCGTCAGGAGTCTGGTAAGAGACGAAGCCCGCATCGAGCCGCCGCGCGATTCCGGACAGCAGGACCTGGACGGCGGCCCTGGGGTCGAGCGGGATCTTGAGCGTGCGGCGGAAGTCGCCGCCTGTGCCCAGGGGCAGCATCCCCAGACGCGTGTTGGTCGGGATGGGCGCACCGTTGTGAAAGAAGCCGTTCACCACCTCGTTGAGCGTGCCGTCGCCGCCGACCGCCACCACAAGCGGGCGCGACTCTCTGACCGCCCGCTCGGCCAGCACCGTCGCTTCGAGCGGTCTCGTCGTGAGAACGGCGTCGTACCTGAGCCCTGTGGACGGCAGCCAGCTTTCGATTGCCGACCACTCACGCGCCGCACGACCCGCACCGGAAGCAGGGTTGACTATGAAGAGGACGTCCCCCACGCTACTGCACGCCTCCTAGGGCGCGAGGGTTCATGATCCCGGCGGGGTCGACGGCCTCTTTGACCGACCTCCAAACGCGCATCCACCCTCCCATCTCGTCGGCGACCCACCGGCTCCGAGCCTGGCCCGTGCCGTGGTGATGGCTGATGGTAGCGCCAAGCTCCAGCGCCGATGTCATCGCACCCTCCCACGCCCGGTTGTAAGCCGAGCGCGCTTCCTCTTCGCTGTCTCTCGCGCCTGCGAACGAGAAATAGGCACAGCAGCCCTGCTCGTAGGCGTGACTGAAGTGGCATAACGCGACTCCGCCCGCGCCTATTGCGGCTTTGACCCGCGCATGAAGTTCGGGCAGCACGGTCCAGGGCGCCGCCAGCTCGATGACGTCGAGGTACGCGCCCGGCGGTTCGAGGAGCGCGTTTAGCCGCTCGGCGGATATGTCGTAACGATGCCGCTCCCACCGCTGCCAGGGTTCCTCACCCAGGTCATCGGCGCCGGCGGTGAATCCTCTGACCGCATCGGCCTCCGCCTGTGCGACCGCCTTCAAGCCGGCCGTGGCGACTACGAGCACGCACGCTCCAAGGGGCAGGTCGTAGCCGTTGAACGCTGCATCCTCAGGGTCGTACAGGCGCATGAGCAGCGGCCGGATTCCCGATTGCATGATCGCGCGCATGGCCTCCAGCGCCGAGGCCACGTTGGCGAAGCCATATCCGCGGCCGACCACGGCTTCCGGCAACCGGTGCACCTTCAACACCACGCCCAGGATCACGCCGAGCGCGCCCTCAGACCCCAGGAGCAGCTCGTGCAGCGCGGGGCCCAGGGCTGAGCGGGGACCGGGCCGCGGAGCCGCGAACGTGCCGTCGGGCAGCACAACGGCCATGCCCTGCACCATGTTCTCGATGCTGCCGTAGCGGCTCGATTCCTGCCCCGACGATCGCGTCGCGCACAGGCCGCCGACCGTCGTGCGAGCGAGCGAGCTCGGGAAGTGGCCCAGCGTCAGGCCGCGCTTGTTCAGGTGCTCCTCGAGCGCCATGCCGTTGACGCCGGCTTCGCATGTGCACGTGAGGTTGGTCTCGTCGACCTCGAGGATGCGGTCGAAGGCGCCCATGTCGAGCACCAGCTCGCCGGTCAGCGGGCCGATGGCCCCGCACACGCCGCTACCACCGCCGAGCGGGGTCACGGCCACTTGCTCGGCGGCCGCCAACCGAAGGATGGCGGCGACCTGCTGGCGCCCCGAGGGCCGGGCCACGAGCACGCGCGGGGGCTGCTTGCCCGCGCGCTCCCGCATGATCGTGAGCGGCCAGAGGTCGCGCACCGGCCGCTCGTCAAGCGCCGCGCCACCGACGATTTCCTCGAGCTTTGCCCTCACTCGTACTCCGCCGGCGTGGCCAGTGCGGGCAGGTTCCCTCTCATAACTCTTTCGCCGCCCAGTGGCCGGCGAGCCAGCCGGTGAGGATGGGCACGCCAAACCCACATGGGCCGGCGTAGTCGAAGCCGCCAAGCACCGTGCCGGCGGCGTAGAGATTGGCGTAGGGCACCTGACCCGACTCGTCGAGCGGATGCAGCCGGTTGTCGGTGCGCAGACCGCTGCGCAGCTCTTCCGCCGCATCGATGTACTGGAGGTGCTGCAGCCGCGTCCCTGCGGCGCCAACCGCGTCACCGTCGTGGAAGACACCTAGGTTCAGCAATGGCTCGCTCGTGGGGCGGCCGCCGTCGAGACCGCCCCCTATATGGTGTCCGGTGGCGAGGATGAAGGAGTCGGCGCGAAAGGTGCGATCGCCGGCCCGCACCGAAGTGACGCGTCCGCGAGCCGATTCGACCAATTGCACGTTCGCCCTCACCGATCCGAGGCCGATCGCCTGCTGCAGCCGCCACCCATGTGGCGATGGTAGAGAGGCCAGGAGCTCGAAGCTGTCCGGGGGCAGGTTCGTGAAGCCGGGCGGATACGCGATCGTCGCCGAGCGCGTGCGCGTCTGCGGCGCTCGCCTGCCGTACAGATCTGTCAGCGAAGTGGCGATCGGCAGTCCCGCGATGCTCACCTCTTCGGCGAAGGCTTCGACTCCGTGCATCTCCTTCAGCGCCTGCGCTGTCGAAGCGGCGTCGTAATCGCCGACCTCCTTCAGCCCCACCACCGCGACGCGCCGGCCGCTCAGCGCTCTCAGCTCGCCCGGAGCAACCGAGGCCGGCACGAGGTTGGCGGGCCGGGCGAGCCCGTGGATGTCCGCGTACGAGCCGCGCGTGCGCCAGGAGCCTTCGAGCTTCAGCCCTTCCTTCTCGAGCGCCAGCTTGAGGGCCTGGATCGCGTTGTCGAGCTCGGTCGCCAGGCGCACCGAGTCGAGGCCGAGCCTCGTCAGCGGATGGTGGGGCTGATGTGCGAGGGTGCCGTCGAGGTCATCGATCACTTCCATTCCGCCCGCATACAGGGCCGTCGCGCCCGGGGCCTTCGCCACCAGCGTCACCTCCGCACCATCACGCCGGGCGGCGAGCGCCGCGCAGTAGCCGGCGATGCCCCCGCCGATCACAAGAACCCTCATGACCCCACGAACTCCGAGGCTTCGCCTTGAGTTCGCGGGGACCCCTTCATAGAGGCTTGACGATGCGCCGAGTGTCAGCCACGTCGCGCTTCAGCTGCTGCACGAGCTCGTCGACGGTGGGAAAAGCGATGTCGGGGTGCAGGTAGCGGACGAACCGCAGCTCAAGGCGCCGCTGATACAGGTCACCTTCGAAATCGAGGAGAAATGCCTCCACTCGAAGCTGGGTGCCGCCGAACGTCGGCCGGTAGCCGACCGACAGGGCGGCGATGAAATCCCCCTCATCCGCCCGGGCCCGACCGGCATAAGCGCCCAGCGCGGGCACCAGCTTGTTCGGTTCGATGCCGATGTTCGCCGTCGGGAATCCGAGCCTGCGCCCGACCCGGTCACCCGCTTCCACCGGGCCCGACATCGAATACTCGCGACCAACGAGGCGGTTCGCCGTCTCCATGTCGCCCAACGTGACGAGGCGCCTCACGTCCGAGCTGTGCAGCGGATGTCCCTCGATGATGAATGGCGGCACCACATCGACCCTGTAGCCGTGCTCCCGCAGCCAATCCACGCTGCCGCGGCGCTCGCGTCCAAAGGCGAAGTCGAATCCGATCACCCACCTGCGCATGTCGATGACGGCCGCGAGCTGGTCGACGAACTCCTGCGGCAACAGCGACGCCAGCGCGCGGTCGAATCGCAGGACGATCGCGTGCTCGATACCATGCGCGTCGATCAGCGCCAGCTTCTCCTGCAGCGTCGTTATCGATTGCGGACAGTTGGCCGGGTCCAGGACGCAGCGCGGGTGGGGCTCGAACGTGATGAGCGCCGGCTGCGCCTTCTCCTTCCTGGCCGCCGCGACGGTTTTACTGATCACCTCGGCGTGGCCGAGATGGACGCCGTCGAAGCTGCCGACAGTCAGGGCGACGGCGCCGATCGGGCCGGCAGGCAGCCCGAAATGGACCTTCAGGTCAACACCTTTTCCGGCACGAACGTGCGCCGAAGCGGGTCGGTGTGGCCGAGCGCGACGAGGCGGCCGACCGAGTGTCGTGGGCGCGGATGAGACCGGGTCCGGGCTCGGGCAGGACTCGCACCGCCCGCCCCTGGCGGACCATCGCCTCCTGCTCGATGTTGAGACGAACCCGCTCCATGTCCGGCAGTATGACTTCGGCCGGGAGCAGGCGATCGCGAACGTCGTCGGCGGTGGTCTGCGGCCCAACCGACATGGCGGCCTCTACGTTGAGGGGACCGTACGCGGTGCGGACAAAGCGGCCCAGATAGCCCCCCACTCCCAACCGCCGGCCTAGGTCGCGGGCGATCGAGCGCAGGTACGTCCCGCTCCCGCATTTGATCTCGACCGTGGCCACGGCTCGCGGCCCGGGTGCGAAGTCGAGCACGCGCGACTCATACACCTCGACCTCACGGGCGGCGGGCCTGGGCTCCACACCCTGCCGCGCCAGGCGGTACGCGCGCTTGCCGTCGACTTTGACCGCCGAGAACGCCGGCGGTTCCTGGAGGATGCGGCCGGTGAAATGCGCCAGAGCCTGAGCCACATCGTTCATCGACACCGCACTCGGATCGCCCTGCGGCTGCGGGTCGGCTTCTGCGTCGTCGGTCGCGGTGCCAAAGCCGAGATGGATGTCGGCGACGTACGTCTTGGGGAGACGATGGGCGAACTCGGCCAGGCGGGTCGCCGATTCGAACAGGATGGGCAGCACGCCGGTCGCCAGGGGATCAAGGGTGCCGGCATGGCCGACGCGATGAGCGCCGGTCAGGTGGCGGAGATGCCGCACGACCTGGAACGAGGTCTCGCCTGCGGCCTTGTCGACGTTGAGGACGCCGGTTGGAAATGGGGATAGGCCCCGATCAGCGGTTCGACGAGGCGGCACCGATCGCCTCCTTGGCTGCCGTCAGCACCAGCCTCACGGCCTCTTCCATGGGCTTTTCGATCTCGGCGCCCGCCGCGCGGATGTGGCCGCCGCCACCGAAGGTCGCGCACAGCGCGGCCGCGTCGACCGCGCCACGGCTGCGCACGCTGATCTTCGTCAGATCAGACGAGACTTCCTTGAAGAGAATCGCCAGCTCGAGGCCGGCGATGCTGTTGAGCGTGTCGATAATGCCCTCGGACTCGGCCATCACGGCGCTCGCCTCGCGCAGCATCCGCCGTGTCACCTTCGCCCATGCCAGCCGGCCCTGGAGCTCGATGCGCATCGTCGCCAGCGCCAGCCCGCTCAGCTTCAGGGTGGTTTCGGGCCGCATCTTGTAGACCTGGGTGGCGATGCGGCCTGGGTCAGCGCCCAGCCGGGCCAGTCGCGCAGCATCCTCGAGAGCTCTCGGGGTCGTGTTCTCGTGGCGGAACCCGCCGGTGTCGGTGAGCAGCGCGACGTAGAGGTTGGTGGCGATGGTGGGCGTGATCGGGTACCCGAGATGATCGAGCAGCTCCATCACCATCTGGCCGACCGCTGACGCCTCGGGATCGATGACGTTGATGTCGCCGAATCGCGAGTTGGAAGGGTGGTGGTCGACGTTGACGATCGTTGCGTGCGCGGCGATCTGCTTGACGCTGCTCCCAGAACGTTCGAGGTTGCCGGAGTCGAAGAAGAAGACCAGCTCCGGATCGGTGCCTGCGGGCGGCTCCACCTCGATGTCGCCGAACCCGGGGATGAACGCGTACATCTGCGGCAGCGGCGGCGGTATGACGACCCACGCGTTTTTGCCCGCGGTGCGCAGGGCTTCCGCAAAGGCGAGGCTGCAGCCGAGGGTGTCGCCGTCGGCATCCTTGTGCCCGAAGATCAGGATCTCCCGGTTGGCTTCGATCAGCTCCCTGATCTCGTCGTATTCGTGGCGAGCCGCCTTCTTCGCGGTTGCTATCTCGATTCCTCCTCGGACGCGGGCAGCACTTCCTTCAGCAGCTCCGAGATGTGCACGCTGTACTCGATTGAAGGATCGAGCTCGAAACGCAGGTCCGGCGAGAACTTGAGGTTCTGCAACCGCCGCCCGAGCTCATGGCGGATGAGGCCCTTCGCCGAATCGAGGCCTTTGATCGAGGCTTTCTGCTGATCGGGATCGCCGAGCACGCTCACGCGCACGCGGGCCTGGCGCAGGTCGGGTGACATGCGCACCGCAGTGATGCTCACGAAACCGATCCGCGGGTCCTTCAGCTCGCGTCGAATTATTGACATGATCTCCTCGCGTACCTGCTCACCGACCTGATCGGCGCGGTAGCTCGTCATGAAGCCCTCCGCACTCAGCAAGACAAGTCCTGCCGGCGCTTTAAATTTCTTCCCGCTCGAGACGGTATGTCTCCATCACGTCACCAGGCTGGAAAGCTTCGTAGCCCTCGAGCCCGATGCCGCACTCCTGTCCTGCCGGCATCTCCCGCACGTCCTCTTTGAAGTGCTTCAGCGAGCTGATCCTGGCTTCATGCACCAGCTCCCTTCCTCGGAACAGCTTGACCCAGCCGCCACGGGTGACCTTCCCTTCCACGACGCGGCTGCCTGCGATGACCCCCAGCCGAGGGATCTTTATGGGGGTGATGACCTCGACCCTGCCCTCGCGGATCTGCCGGTAGGTTGGCTCGCGCAGTCCCTTGGCGGCGCGCTCGACATCCTCCGTGAGCTTGTAGATGACGTCGTAGTACCGAACCTCGACCTTGGCCCGCTCCGACGCCGCCTGGGAAGCCGGCGTCGACTTGAGGTTGAAGCACACGATGATCGCGTTGGAGACGCTCGCGAGCAAGAGGTCGGAATCGCTGACGGCGCCCACGCCCTGGCCGACGATCTTGATCGCCACCACCGGGTCTTCGATCTTCTGCAGCGCCGCGAGCACGGCCTCGAGCGTGCCCTGAGCGTCGGCCTTCACGACCAGGCTGAGCTCCTTGACCTCGCCTTCCTTGGCGCGGCGGGCGAGCTCTTCGAGGGTGATGCGCGGCGCGACGTCCTTCGCGGCCTCGAGCGTCCTGCGCTCGGTGAGCTTCGTGAGCGCGATCTGGCGAGCGGCCTTCTCAGATCCGACCACCTGGAAGATGTCGCCGGCCTGAGGCACCTCAGACATACCCGACACGACGACAGGCGTCGCGGGCGGAGCTTCGGTGACACTCTGACCGCGGTCGTCTGTGAGCGCACGCACACGGCCGTAGATGTGGCCGCAAACGAAGTCATCGCCCACCTTCAGCGTTCCCGCTTGCACGAGCACGGTCGCGACGGGTCCGCGTCCTCGCTCGAGGTGGGCGTCTACCACCGTGCCGATCGCGTTCCGATCCGGGTTGGCTTTGAGCTCGAGGATGTCGGACGAGAGCACGATCGTCGTCAGGAGGTCATCGATGCCCTGGCCGGTCCTGGCGCTGAGATGCACGCACTCGAGCTCGCCACCGTAGTGACGTGTCACGAGTCCCTGCGCCGCAAGCTCCTGGTGCACCCGGTCGGGGTTGGCGTTTTCCTTGTCGATCTTGTTGATCGCGACGATGATCGGTACCTTCGCCGCGCGCGCGTGATGGATGGCCTCGATGGTCTGCGGCATCACTCCGTCATCGGCGGCGACGACCAGCACCACGAGGTCGGTGACCTGGGCCCCTCGGGCGCGCATGGCCGTAAAAGCTTCGTGGCCGGGGGTGTCGATGAAGACGACTTCGTGTCCGTCAGCGGTCTCGATCTTGTACGCGCCGATACGCTGGGTGATCCCACCCGCCTCGCCCGCGGCGACCCGCGTCTTGCGGATGGCGTCGAGGATCGAGGTCTTGCCGTGGTCGACGTGGCCGAGGACCGTCACGATGGGCGGGCGCGGAACCAGCTTGCTCGGATCCTCGTTGGCGACCGAGAAAAGCTCCTCGCGCGACGTGGTGACGACGTCCCCCGCGCCCTCGGCCGATTCGACGGCGACGACGTCCTCACTCTTGACCGGCTCGACGGTGAAGCCGAACTCGTCGGCCACGATCTCGGCGGTGGAGAAGTCGATGACCTGGTTGATCGTGGCCAGGATCTTGGAGGCCATCAGCTTCTTGATGACCTCGACCGGGCTCACCCCGAGCTTCTCGGCGAGGTCCTTCACGGAAAGGCTCGGGGGCAGGACGGCTTTACGGTCGCCGTTCGGCTCGACCTTGACCGCCACCGAGGCCGGCTTGAAGGCCGAGCGGGCAGCCTCGATCGCCCCCGGCGCCAGTGGCGCCGCGGCGTTGCGCGTCAGCCGCCGTTGCTGGAGGAAGTTCACCAGCTCCTTTTGGCTGATCCCGAGTTCGCGTGCGAGTTCGTGTGCCTTCATGCCCGAACGTATGATTATGCCGCCCAGGGCGAATTCGAAACTTGGAGCCGGTTGTCCTAAGAGCCCAGCAGCACCCAGACCTCAGGGCTGACGCTCGCCTTCAGAGCCCGATCGAGAGCCTTCCGCTTGCGGGCAATCTCGAGGCATTCAGGGTCGCGGTGAAGGTACGCCCCGCGCCCTGGTGCACGGCCGGTGGCGTCCACCGCCGCCGCTCCGCGGGCGTCGCGGACGACCCGCACCAGAGTCTTCTTGCCGGCCTCCTGCCGGCAGGCGACGCAGGTGCGGATGGGCTCACGTTGCCGGTTCGGCATCGACCTGCTCGTCGTTCTCGCCTGCCTTGATGTCGATGCGGTAGCCCGTCAGCTTGGCCGCGAGACGCGCGTTCTGGCCGTCGCGGCCGATGGCCAGCGACAGCTGCGAGCGAGGCACCATGACCGTCGCGGTGCGCGAGCCCCGATCGATCGTCACCGACTCCGCCTTGGCCGGTCCAAGCGACGCGGCGACGAAGGCTTCGAGGTCGTCGGACCACGGGACGATGTCGACGTGCTCGCTCGACAGCTCGCTCAGGATGGCTCGGTGGCGGATGCCTTTCGGTCCGACGCAAGCGCCCACCGGGTCGATGCCGGGCTCGGTCGCGGAGACGGCGACCTTCGTGCGGAGGCCGGGCTCCCGCGCGATCGCCCGCACCTGGACGGTCCCGGCCTTGATCTCCGGCACCTCGGCCTCCAATAGGCGATGCACGAACAGGCGCGCGGCTCGGGAGACCCGGACCTGGGCCTGGCGCGCGTTGCGTTGCGCGTCGAGGATCATGACCAGCACCGGACGCCCGGGGATCAGCAGCTCGCCCGGAATCTGCTCCTCCGGCGGCATCACTCCCTCAGCGCGGCCGAGGTCGACATAGACCGTCCCGGCCTCGGAGCGATCGACGATGCCGGTGGCCAGCTCGCCCCGGTGCTCCGCGACGTCCTTCAGCACCTTGTCGCGCTCGAGCTCGTGGATGTGGCGCAGGACGGCGTGCTTTGCGGTCTGGGCCGCCATGCGCTTGAAGTCCTCGGACGGGAGCGTGCGTACGAACTCGCTGCCGTCGGGGCGAACCGCGCGGCTCGTGACCTCGAGCGCCCCGGTCGCCGTGTCCAGCTTCACGCGCACGTCCCCTGGCGGATTGAAGGCGCGGATGTAGGCGGCAGCGAGCGCCGTCTCGACGGTGTGGAGCATCTCCTCGAAAGGAATGCCGACCTCCGCGCAGAGCGCCGTCAGGGCGTCCGCCAGGCTTTCGGTGGACGGCTCAGATTGCGACCGCGAGCCTGCCCGCGACAACGTCATCCCACGCAATGTGCACGATCACGGGAGCTCTCCCCCGCGCGCCCTGGGCGGATACCGCAATACCGGCCGAGTCGACCGCCACCAACTGGCCTTCGATGACCGTTTCCGTCGATCCGCTGCGATAGCGGACATTCACTCGCTTGCCGTTGAACCGTTCGTATTCGCCATGGGCTCGCAAGGGTCTTTCGGCGCCGGGCGAGGAGACCTCGAGGTCGTAGGGTCCGTCGATGATCCGGGAGTTCTCCAGGATTGGACCTACGATGCGGCTCACGCGCTCGCAGTCTTCGATGGTGATCGGCTCAGCATGGTCGATCGATACCCGCAACGTGCGGCCGCCCGACCCCGACTGCTCGAGGGCGTAGAGGTCATAGCCCATGTGGTTGAGCGTGGGCTCGAGCAGCTCTTTGATCGACGGTATGGGCCATGTCGGCATGTTCGGGGTCCCGGTTCAATTTACCAGCCTCGGCTCCGGCGAGCTTGCTCGCACATTTCTAGATGCATTCCTTCCCGGGCCGAAACCGCGGTGGCTGGGGTGCGGGTTTCGGACCGAAGCCGCTGAAGCGCCCCGGGACCGGGTTACCCGGTCCCGGCTGCCGCGCAGAGAACCGAGTGCGCAAAAGCGTGCGTTGAGTTTCGGAAATCCAATGCGGCGCTTCACGGCGCTTACCGGAGGGGTTGGAGTTTCCGCCAGACCACCAGGAGCGGGGCCGCGTTGAAGATCGAGCTGTAGGTGCCCGAGACAATGCCGATTAGCAGCGCCAGCGCAAACCCCTTCAACGTGTCGCCGCCCGCGACCAGGATCGATACGAGGACGAGTACGACGGTGAAGCTGGTGATGATCGACCGCACCAGCGTTTGCATGATGCTGATGTTCACCACCTGGTCGAATGAGAGCCGCTGGCTGACGCGAAGGTTCTCGCGGACTCGGTCGAAGACCACGATGGTGTCGTGGACGGAGAAGCCGACGACGGTCAGCACCGCGGTCACGAAAAGGCTGTTGATCTCGCCGATCTTGAGGTGTAACCCGGTGCCCAGGATGGCGAAAACCCCCGTGAGCAGGAACACGTCGTGCAGGAGGGCGGCAAGGGCCGAGCCGCCGAACTGAAACCCCGCTCGCCAGCCGCCGGGCACGTTGCGGAACCAGAACGTGAGCAGGATGAGGATGAAGACCGCCGCCAAAACCACGGAAAACAGCGCGAGCCGAATGGTCTCTCCGGCGATCGTGCCGCCGACCTCGAGGACCTGCACCAGCGTGTAGTCCCCGAGCCTTGTGCGCAGGTCGTCCTCGACGCTCTTCTGCCTGGCCGGCGAGAGCACGGCCGCCCGGATGATGTAACCGCCGTTGCCGGTGGAGATGACGGAGCCGTCGATGTTCTCGGACGCCACTGCACTTTCGACCTGCGCCTGGGACACGGCGTTGGGAGGGAAGCTGACCGTGAACTCGGTGCCGCCGGCGAAGTCGATGCCAAGCGCGAAGCCCCTGGCGATCATGAAATACATGCCGGGGATGATGATCAGCAGCGAGAAGAAGAAGTACCAGTTGCGACGGCTGACGAAGTCGACCTTCCGAACCCGTGGCGGGGCGGGCGGTTTCTCGACGACCGGTGCGGCCGGCTCTTCCTCGACCTCGGCTTCGGCTTCGGGCTCCTCGCCGTCCTCCTCCTCGAGCTCCTCCTCGTCCTCTTCAGGAGCTTCCGTGCCGAGCCTCCCCGCGGGCGTCTCGTCAGACGGATCGGACACGATCCACCCCCATCAATGCCGGACGCCTGAACCGGCTGCCGGCCATGACGATCGCGAGGAGGTTGTGCGTGACGACGATCGATGAGATGAGGCTGGCGAAGACGCCGATGCCGAGCGTCACGGCGAAGCCTTTGACCGGCCCCGGTCCCACGAAACCGAGGATGGCGCAGGTGACGAGCGTCGAGAAGTTCGAGTTCGAGATCGCGGGCCAGGCTCTGCGCACCGCGGCATCGACCGCCGCCGGGATGGTCCTCCCCGCTCTTACTTCCTCTTTGAAGCGCTCGAAGATCAGGACGTTCGCGTCCACGGCCATGCCCACGGACAGGATGAACCCGGTGATGCCGGCCAGTGTCAGCGTGACGGGCACCACCTTGAACGTCGCGAATACCGCTCCTGCGTAGAACAGCAGTGCAAGGCTGGCGAGGAGGCCCGGCACGCGGTAGTAGATGATCATGAAGAGCACGACGATCGACAGTCCCAGAAGCCCGGCCGCGACGCTGAGCTTGACGGACTGGGCGCCGAGCGTCGCACTGACCTGCTGCACGCTCAGGACCTGCAGGTCGACCGGCAGCGAGCCGGCGTTGATGCCCGTCGCGAGATCGTTGGCCGCCCCCTGGCTGAATCCGGCCTGACCGCCGCTGATCGTCGCGTTGCCACCGTCGATCTCCTGCAGGGTCACGGCGTCGACCAGCAGCTTGGCGCAGGTGGTGGTCGGCGTCGCGGTCGCCAGACACCCCGTGTCGTAGTTCTGCGACACCTTGCCTGCGTATGCAGGGTCCTCCCAGTTGTCGATGTCGTGCTGGGTGATGTCGAGCCAGACGGTCAGAAATCTCTGCGCGCAGCCGGCGTTGGCGCTGGAGTTGGGGTCTCCGGGACATGCCGCGACGTTCTCGCGCGTGAGCCTCGCGAAAAGGTCAGCGCCGGCCGACGTGAACGTTATGTTCACGACCCAGCCGATTCCGTTCTGGTCGATGGCGGCCGTGGCGCTCTGGATGGCGTCGCCGGTGAGACCGGTGAAGGCGGGCTTGAAACCGGGATGCGGGCCGCCCGTCACCTTCGCGTCAGGCACCCACTTGGTGTAGACCAGCCTGTTGACCGCGCCGATGACCTTCTGCGCCTGGTCTGCGCTGACCCCGGCGAGGTCGACCGTGATGCGGTCGTTGTTGGTGCCCGCCCCACGAATCTCGGGCTCGCTGACGCCCAACGAGTTGACGCGCTTGGAGATCACGCTGATGGTGCGCTGCTGGACATCGGCTCGTGATTGACCTGGCGGGAAGTTGACGAGCTGGTAGTCGATGTGGGTCCCGCCCGACAGGTCGAGGCCTTTATGAAAGTAGATCTGCCACCCGCCAAAGTTCGGCGGTAGGCCCTGGACGTTGCCCGTGAGCGGGAGGTGGTTGGCGAACCGATAGATGTAGCCGGCGCCGTCGACGAACAGCGAAAAGGCCAGGATGATGACGATGGCCAGCCGAACCGGCCAGCTCAGGACTAACTGCACAGCCGAAACAGTCTAGTGACTAGCGGTTTATCGATGCCGAAACAGGACGTTCAGGATCACGGTGAGGATGATCGAAAGGATGATGCTGGTTGCGATCGGGAGGTAGACGGTGACGCCGCCGCTCCTGAACGTGATGTCGCCGGGCAGGTGGATTCGCCCGAAGAGCATCAGCGCCCCGCCGATGACGATCATCAGCACGCCCGCCACAAGCAGCAGTCGCCCGGCGTCCGCCACGCGATCCAGTGTGCTCCGTCAGAGCAGGCGTGGTTGGTGCGGGCCGGGCTCCGGCAGGGCGATGCCCAGGTGATGGTAGGCGAGCTCGGTGGCGACCCTCCCCCGGGCGGTTCGCGCCAGGAAGCCGATCTGGATCAAGTACGGCTCGTGCACGTCTTCGATGGTCTCGGGCTCCTCTGAAAGCGAGGTGGCGATGGTGTCGAGGCCGACCGGCCCGCCCTTGAACTTGGTGATGAGGGTCTCCAGCAGCTGGCGGTCGAGCGGCTCGAGCCCGAGGTCGTCGATGTCGAGCATCGCCAGCGCGAGCCTGGTCGTTTCCGCGGTGGCTCGACCATCGCCCCGCACCTGCGCGTAGTCGCGTACCCGGCGCAGCAACCGGTTGGCGATTCGCGGCGTGCCCCGCGCGCGCCGCGCGATCTCGGCGACCGCATCGTCGTGGATCTCGATGTCGAGGATTCGCGCCGATCGGCGGATGATGCTCTCCAGCTCGGCCTTGCTGTAGAAGTCGAGCCTGTACACGGCGCCGAAGCGGTCGCGCAGCGGACCGCTGAGCAAGCCTTGCCGAGTCGTCGCACCGATGCACGTGAAATGCGGTAGCGGCAGGGTGGCAGCGCTCGCCCCGACTCCCTTCCCCAGCACGGCGTCAAACCTGAAGTCCTCGAGCGCCGGGTAGAGCGACTCTTCGACCACGCTGTTTAGGCGATGGATCTCATCGATGAAGAACACGTCGCGAGTGGTGAGGTTCAAAAGGATCGAGCCGAGCGCGCCCTGGTGATCGATGGCGGGCCCCGACGAGACTTTGATGGCGACGCCCAGCTCGTTGGCGATGATGTGAGCGAGGGTCGTCTTGCCGAGACCCGGTGGCCCGCAAAGCAGGACATGCTCGACCGGTTCGCCGCGCCTGCGCGCCGCTTCGAGCAGGATGCCGAGATTTTCGCGCACCTGCTGCTGGCCGACGTACTCGGAGAGGAGTCGTGGCCGGAGCGTGAGGTCGAACTGCTCGTCGTCGGCGCGAGCGTCGAGCACCGCGTCCTTGTCAGTCATTTGCGCCCCAGCGCTTTGAGGGCGGTGGCGAGCGCTTCCTGGGTCGACGGCGACGATTTCCAGTCGACAGACTCGAGCCCCACTCGTGCCTCCTGGGACGAAAAGCCAAGGTTGCGGAGCGCCGACTCCACCGCCCTGGGCACGGCCCCGTCACCGGCAAGCGCCGCCGCGCGTGGCACGACGTCGATGTCCGCCATCGCATCCAACTTGGGCTTGAGCTCGATGATCACCTTGGCCGCGGTACGCGGACCGACGCCGCTGGCGCGCCGGATCGGCGCCGCATCCTCGCTCACGATGGCTCGTTTGAGCACCTCGAGGCTTGCCGCGCTGAGGATGTTCAGCCCCACCTTCGGGCCGACCCCGTCGACCTGGATGAGCATCTCGAAAAGGTCGAGCTCTTCTACCGATGCGAATCCATAGAGGTTGAGCTGGTCTTCACGTACGTGCGTGTGAATGTCGAGCTCCACGTCGCCGCCCGCAGCCGGCACCTTCTGCCTCGTCGTCGTGCTCACGCTGACCATATAGCCGATGCCGCCGACATTGACGACCACGAAGTCAGGTCCCGCGCGCTGGACCTTTCCTCTGAGATAAGAGATCACCGGAGGGCGGCTCGCGAGAACTGACGGCTGCGGGCGTGACAAACCGCGATGGCGACCGCGTCAAGCGCGTGGTCATCAAGCTTTCCATCGGGGAGCTTCACCTGAGCCGCGAGCATCCGCGCGATCTGTTCCTTGTCCGCCTTGCCGTAGCCCGTGAGGACGATCTTGACCTGGGCCGGCTTGTACTCGTAAACGGGTACCCCGCATTCCTCGAGCACCGTGAGGATGGCGCCGCGGGCCTGCGCGACTCCGATGGCGCTGGTCGCGTTGCGGCCCATGAACAGCTCCTCGAGCGATGCCTCGCCCGGCGGGTTCTCGGCCAGCAGAGCGCGCAAGTGACGCGTGATCTTGAGCAGGCGCGCGCCATCGGGCCCTGGGGTGGTGACGATGGTGCTGCAGGAGAGGACCAGGCCGGTGCCGGACAGGAGCGCGAAACCAGTGCCGGCGAGCCCGGGGTCGATGCCGAGTATCAGTCCGTTCTGGCGACCGGACATCTGTCCATCAGGTTCTATACCTGTGCTGAAACTCTTTCAAGGACGTTGGTTGGGATGTCGAAGTTGGCATAGACCTGCTGGACGTCGTCGTCCTCTTCCAAAGACTCCATCAGTCGAAGCACGCCGACGGCCTTGTCCTCGCCGACGGGCACCGTTTGCTTCGGCTGCATCGTGATCTCGGCGTTCTCGACCGTTATGCCAAGCGCCTCAAGGGCCGCCTTGACCTTCTCGAAGACTGCCGGCGGCGTGGTCACCTCGACCGACTTGCCATCCACCAGCACGTCGTCGGCGCCCGCCTCGATGGCGGCGAGGCCGACCTCCTCGGGATCCTTCTTGCCGGCGTTGACGGTGATGACGCCTTTGCGCGCGAACATCCAGCCGACCGAGTTCGTCTCGCCGAGGTTGCCGCCGAACTTCGAAAAGCGATGCCTGATCGATGCAGACGTGCGGTTGCGGTTGTCGGTGAAGGCGTCGACCATGACCGCTACTCCGGCCGGCCCGTAGCCTTCGTACCGGATCTCCTCCAGCTTCTCGCCCGCGAGCTCGCCGGTGCCGCGCTTGATGGCGTTCTGGATGCGGTCGGTCGGCATGTTGATCTCGCGCGCCTTCTGCATCGCCAGGCGGAGGCGGAAGTTGCCTTCCGGGTTACCTCCCCCCTCTTTGGCGGCGATCGTGATCTCGCGGCTGGCGCGGGTGAACGCCTGGCCGCGCTTGGCGTCGACGATGGCCTTCTTGTGCTTGATGCCGGCCCACTTCGAGTGGCCAGACATCAGAGGCAGCCTCCGAACATGCTTTCGATGATTTTACGGCACCCGAACGCGAACAAAATAACGTTTTCCGACCGACAAGACCTGGCCGGTCTTCAGTGAATAGTCGGGACCCACCTTCTCTCCGTCGACCCGCACTCCCCCTTGTTCACACAGGCGGCGCGCCTCTCTTCGACTGGCAGCGAGCTCGGCTTCTAGAAGAATCGACAAGATTGCGCTTGTCCCAAAGGTGCGCGTCTCGATGTTGTCGGGCACTTCGCGCTTTCGGAACTTGACGTTGAAATCCTCTTCGGCTTCAACCACCGCTTCTTCTCCGTGCAGGCGCTTCACCAACTGTCGAGCCAAGGCCGCCTTTGCGTCGCGCGGTTCGAGCGCCAGCACCGCCTCGATTTCCCGCTCGCTCAACCCGGAGACGAGACGCAGGTATTTCTCGGTCAGCGTGTCTGGGATCGACATCGTCTTGCCGTAGATCTGTTCGGGCGCTTCGGTCAGGCCGATGTAATTGCCGAGCGACTTCCCCATCTTCGCCGAGCCATCCGTGCCCTCGAGCAGCGGAAACACCGCGATGTCCTGCGGCTCCTGGCCGTAAGCCTTCTGGATATCGCGGCCGAACAGCAGGTTGAAGAGCTGGTCGGTGCCGCCGATCTCGACATCGGCTTCGATGGCGACCGAGTCGTAGGCCTGGTTGAACGGGTAAAGGATCTCGTGGGCGCCGATCGGGGTCCCCGCCTTCAAGCGATCGGCAAAGTCCTCGCGCTGCAGCACCTGCTGGAGAGTTGCCTTGCCCATCAGCCGGAGCACGTCTGCGCCTTTCATCTCGCCCAGCCATTCGGCGTTGCGCCGAACCTCGAGCCGGTCGCGATCCAGGACCAGGTGGATCTGTTCCAGATACGTGCGCGCGGCCGCATCGACCTGCTCGCGCGTGAGGATGGGCCGCGTTTCGGATCGTCCGCTCGGGTCCCCGATCATCGCCGTGAAATCGCCGACGATCAGCACCACGGTGTTGCCTTCGTCCTGAAATGCGCGGAGTACGTCGAGGACGACCAGGTGGCCGACGTGGAGGTCGGGGGCAGTGGGGTCGAGCCCGAGCTTCACGCGCAGCGAATCGCCGCGCTCCAGGCGCGCGCGCAAATGATCTTCGACGTGGATCTCGACCGCCCGCCCCCGCAAGCGCCCGAAAAGTGCCCCGCTCACCGCCTATGGATTGACTACGCCGTTGCTGAAGTAGATCTGCGGGTCGGCGGGCAGCACCGGCTGGAAGATGGCCACGATCGGCCTGCCGAACACTTGCATCAGAGGCACAGCCAGATGCGAGCCCTTGACGGCGTCGCGAACGTCCTGCTGGACTCCGTCCAGCTGGCCGCCGCCGATCGGGTTGGCCGCGGCATTCAGCTCGAAGGTGACGAGGATCGAAAGCAGGAACGCGGTCAGCACGCCGATGACGACGCCCGAGACGCGGTTGAAAACGATGGCCTGGATCTGGATCTGGCTGTGTGCGAGCTGCGCGGCGCCGTCGATCACGATGAGGACCGCCGCCAGGATCCCGAAGAACGCATAGATCCTTGAATCCGGTATCGCCATGTTCGACGACTGCTGCAGGATGCCGCCCCCCTGCAAACCCATGTTGGTGGCGGCGACAACGCCTAAGTAGAGGGCGACGAGCCCTATGAGGCGGCGAAGGACGCCCGTGAAGTAACCGAGGACGCCATAGCCGATTAGGAGGACGATGGTGATGAGGTCGACCCAGGTCATCTAGCGGATCTCACTTCCGGATCCCGGCGTTGTGCTTTTTCTCCAACGCGAGCCGGATCTCGGCCATTACCTCGTCCATTTCGGCGTCCGTCAGGGTGCGCTCGGGACTCCGGAAAGTCAAGGCGAACGCGACGCTCTTGTGTCCCTCGGGAACCTGCGCGCCCCTGTACTCGTCGAACGGGCGGGCGCTTTCGAGCGCGTCGCGACCCGCTTCCTTGATCGTGATGAGGAGGGCGCCGGCGCTGACGTGGTCCTCGACCACAACGGCGAGGTCGCGTTCGATGGCGGGGAAGCGCGGCAGCGGATGCGCCCGAATGACGTCGGCGGCGGCCAGCACAGGGTCGAGGTCGATTTCGATCGCCGCCAGCCGGCCTTCCAGGTTGGCGCCCGCGACCACGCTCGGATGCAGTTCGCCGACGAAGCCGAGCTGCCGCGCATCGAGGAACACGGCGGCGCAGCGGCCGGGGTGGAAGAGTTGTGCCGCCGCGCGCTGATAGGTGACGGGCGGCGAGCCCAGCTCGCGGACGCAAGCATCAAGTACGGACTTCATGGCGTAGAAAGCCTCGCGACCCGCGTCGGCGGTCATGCCGCCGGTCGCGACCACGCCGAGGCGCTGCGGCTCCTCCGGCTGCTCCGTGGTCTTGTCGCCGACGCGCGCGAGGAAAACGGCCGCCATCTCGTAGACCTTGACGTCAGCGCTGCCGCGGTCGCGGTTGAGCGCGACCACGTTGACCAACGATGGCAGGAGCGTTGTGCGCAGCGTGTCCATGTCATCGCTCAGAGCATTCGACACGCGCAGGGCATGGGCACCGACGTGCAGCTGCTCGAGCATGCGCCCGGAAACCAGCGCCGGATTCCAGGTCTCTGTGAACCCCGCGCCGGCGAGGACCTCTCTCGCAGCGTCCAGCCGGCGTCCGATGCTGGGCACAGCCGGTGTCCAGCGGTCGTGTCGCCGGCCCGGCAGTGTCGGCGGCACGCGGTCGTAGCCCCAGACCCGACCGACCTCCTCGACCAGGTCTTCGGGGATGCTGACGTCGAGCCGGAAGACCGGGGGGAGCACATCCCATTCGCCATCGCCCAGGATCCGCACATGGAAGCCGAGGCGGATGAGGATCGCCTCGGAATCCTCAAGCGGCACGTGGACGCCCAGCACCTCGTCGATTAGCCACGGTCGCAGCCGGATGCGCACCGGCTCCTGCGGCCGCGGATAGACGTCAGCCCACTCCCGATGCACGTCGCCGCCCGCGAGCTCCGCGATGAGCGCCGCAGCCCGTCGAGCGCCCGCGAGCGCAAGCTCGGCCGGCAGGCCCTTCTCGAAGCGGGCCGAGGCTTCGGTGCGGAGCCCGAAAGCACGGGCTGTCTGGCGCACGCTCGGGCCGTTGAAGGTCGCCGCCTCGAGGAGGACGTCGGTGGTGGCGTCGGTGACGGCCGTCTGGGCGCCTCCGATGACGCCCGCGATCGCGACAGGTTTGTCAGCGTCCGCGATGACGAGCATCTCGGGCGTCAACTCTCTGTCGACGCCGTCCAGGCAAAGCAGCGTTTCGCCCGCGCGGGCACGCCGCACGTGCACCCTCCCGCCGGCCAGCTTGGCAAGGTCGAATGCGTGCAGCGGCTGGGCGTACTCGAGGAGGACGTAGTTGGTGATGTCGACGATGTTGTTGATGGGACGCACACCGCAGGCATGCAGGCGGCGCTGAATCCACGGCGGGCTTCGGTCCACCTTGACACCGGTGATGACTCCGCCGATGTACCGGCTGCATAGGTCCAGGTCGTCGATGGTGACGTCGATCATCTCGCGGCCGGCCGGATCTGCTTTGCCTGTGAACGCCGGCATGAAATCGACCTTCAGCGGGCGGTCCAGCCCGGCGCTGAGCTCGCGGGCCACGCCGAGGTGGCCCATGCAGTCGGGCCGGTTGGACGTGACTTCGGCATCCATGATGGCCTCGTTCGGGATGACGGTCGACAGCCGGTCTCCCGGCTTGCCCCGCTCCAGGATGAGGATGCCGGAGTGATCATCGCCGAGGAGGAGCTCCTCGGCCGACAACAGCATCCCCTTGGCGCTGAAGCCGGCGATGTTGAGGTCTTTGACCAGCTTGCCGTTGGGCACGGTGGTGCCGGGCAAGGCCACCGGCACCAGGGAACCGGGCACAGCGTTGGGGGCGCCGGCGATGATCTGCTCCGTCCGATCGCCGAGGTCGACCTGGTGGATCCACAGCGGGTTGCGCGACTTCGGGTGTGGCTTCTGTTCGATGACCTTGCCGATAACGATCTCGGAGTAGTCGGCGACGGTCAGCGATTCGACTTCGACCCCAAGGCGCGTGAGCACTTCGGCCGCTTCTTTGGGCGTGACGCCGTCGAGGTCCACGAAGTCATCAAGCCACTCGTAAGAGATCTTCATCAGAACTGCTCGAGAAAACGCAGGTCGGACTCGTAGAAGAGGCGGATGTCCTCGACGTCGTGCTTGGCCATCGCCATGCGCTCGATGCCGAATCCCCATGCGTAGCCGTTCCACCTCTCGGGGTCGATGCCGCCGTTGCGGAGGACCTGAGGGTGGACCATGCCGCAGCCGCCCACCTCGAGCCAACCCTTGTGCCGGCAGCTCTTGCAACCCGCGCCCGCGCAGAAGCCGCATGACACGTCGAACTCGAAGCTCGGCTCGGTGAACGGGAAGTAGCTCGGCCGCACGCGCACCTTGCGGTCGTCGCCGTAGAGCGATTGCATCATGTACAGGAGGGTGCCCTTCATGTCGCCCACGGTCAGTCCCCTGTCCACGGCGAGTCCCTCGACCTGGGTGAAGTACGGAATGCGGGTCGCCTCGGGCGGATCGCGGCGGTAGCAGCGGCCTGGTGTGATGATGTAGATCGGCGGTTCCTTGATCCGCTGCATCGCGCGGATCTGCACGGGCGACGTGTGAGCCCTCAGCAGAAGGTCCGGGGTGAAGTAGAAGGAGTCCCAGTTCTCGCGCGCCGGGTGGCCGGGCGGAATGTTGAGGGCCTCGAAGTTGTACCACTCCGTCTCGACCTCGGGGCCGAGCTCGACCTTGTAGCCGAGCGATTCGAGGACGGACTCGATCTGTCGCTGCACCTGCGTGAGCACGTGTATGTGGCCGCGGCCGAGGGGGCGGCCCGGGAACGTGATGTCGATCGCCTCGGTCTCGGCGATGTCCGCGAGTAGTGCCTCCTTGTGCTCCTGGCGCTTGGCCGCCAGCGCTGCTTCGATGGCACGCTTGGCCTCGTTGGCCGCCTGCCCGAGCCGGGCGCGCTCCTCGGCGGGCAGGCCCCCGATGCCCTCCAGGAGGCTGGAGATCCGGCCCTTCTTGCGGCGTAGATAATCGAACTCGATCGCCGCGAGCTCGTCTTCCGTCTGTGCGCGCGCGATAGCGGCCACGGCCTCATGCGTGAGGGATTGGGGATCGCTCACGCCGTCCTCCTCCGCCTGATCTCGAAAAGCAGCACGGCGGCGGCCGCAGCGACGTTGAGAGATTCGACGCCTTCGCTGATCGGCACCGTCACCGTTTTCAGGTCGCTTCGAGACAGCCCATGCGCCTCGCTGCCGAGCACGATCATTCCGGCATTTTCTATCGGGACGGCATCAAGGCGTGTCCCGCCCGAAGCCGCCGCGCCGTAACCGTCGAGCCCGTCGAGGTCTCGCCAGCTGCCATGCGCAACGACCAGGCGGAACACGTTGCCAGCGGAGGCGCGCACGGCCTTGGCGCCGAATGGATCCGCGGTACCCTCCAGCACCACCAGCGCCGGCGCGCCGGCAGCCGCGGCGGTGCGGCAGATGGCGCCGACGTTGCCCGGGTCCTGCACGCGGTCGAGCACGACGAGCGGCCACCGCGCCACGCGCGCTGCGCTTATCGCCTCGAAGGGCGACGCCTCGTGGACTCGCGCGATGGCGATCACACCTTGCGGTGTCACCGTCTGTGTCGCCGCCCGGAACGCGCCGGCGGTCAAGGTCACTCGAGACTCGAAGTGGAAGGGCAGCTTGTCGCCTTCGCGCGCGGCGATGAGCTCGAACTCGAGGCCGGCGGCCTTGGCTTCGGAGAGCACGCGCGGACCCTCCAGGAGGGCGAAGCCTGGCTCGCGCCGGGTGGCGAGACGCCGCAAGCGGCGGACTACCTCGTTGTCCGGGCTCGTAATCAGCTCAGGAATCCGGCGAGGCATGGCGGCGAGAGATGCGGCGGATAGGCCGCCGAGGCCTAGGAGCCGGCGAGCACGTGAGGGAGCGCATCGCGTAGATGCGTGACCGAACGCGCGCAGGAGGCGACAACGGCATTCGGCGAGCATAGACGACGCAGATCCGCCGACAGGGCCGAGTCGGGTTCCTAAGTCAGAGGGAGTTCTTCGCAACCTCCACCAGCCGAGCAAAGGAACCGCTGTCGCGCACGGCCAGGTCAGCCAGCACTTTGCGGTCGATCTCCACTCCGGCCTGGCGAAGGCCGTGCATCAGCTTGCTGTAGGGCAGCCCCGACTGCCTCGACGCGGCGTTGATGCGAGCGATCCACAGCTGCCGCATCTCACGCTTGCGGCGGCGACGGTCGCGGTATGCGTACGCGAGAGCGTGCAGCACCGCCTCGTTGGCGGGACGGAACAGCAGCTTCTTGGAAAGCCTGAAGCCCTTGGCGCGATCCAGGATCGCCTTGTGGCGGCGATGCGCGGGGACGCCGCGCTTGATTCGTGCCATTAGCTAAATGCCCAAAGCCCGGCGAACTTCTTTGCGGTCCGCCTTGGCCACCGGCTGCTTGTTCTCGTAGTTGCGCTTGCGCTTCTTGGACTTGTGCTCGAGCAGGTGGCTCTTCCAGGCGGCCGAGCGCATGAGCTTGCCAGTCTTGGTGACGCGGATCCGCTTCGCGAACCCCTTGCGCGTCTTGATCTTAGGCACTGGAAGCAGTCTCCTTGGCCCCGCTCTGCGCGGCACCCTGGCGGTTCGGGGCGAGGATCATGAAAAGGTTCTTGCCCTCGAGCAGCGGCTGCCGCTCGACGACCGCGAACTGGCGCGCGTCGTCGGCCACCCGGTCGAGGATTCTCCTCCCGATGTCCTGATGCACCATCTCGCGGCCCCGAAACATGATCGTCACCTTTACTTTCTCGCCTGCTTCGAGGAACTGCTTCAAACCCTTGAACTTGGTTTGGAAATCGTGCTCGGCCACCTTGGGCCGCAGCTTCATCTCCTTAAGCTTGATGACGTTTTGCTTGCGCCGCTGGTCCTTCTCGCGCTTGATGGTCTCGAACTTGAAACGTCCGTAGTCCATGAGCCGGCAGACCGGCGGGCTGGCTTGTGGCGCCACCTCGACGAGGTCGAGTCCCTTCTCGCTGGCGATGCGCAGAGCGGCGTCCAGGGAGAGTACCCCGAGCTGGTTGTTCTGGTCGTCGATCAGCCGCACTTCGGAGCTGCGGATCTGATCGTTGATCCTTAGCTCCTTAAACGAGATGAGACGTTACCTCGGCCAAATTCAGTGTTCTTAGTATTCCTCCAACCACATAAAACAAAACGGACAGCAGGAGCCGTCCGTCATTCCGTACCCCTTCGAGCTGCGCCCTGGGGGTGAGGGTCGGGCCCTGCTTCAGATGCAGGATGGTACCTGAAACGTAACCCCGTGCGCAAAACCGCGTTGAGATTCATGATTCCGGCCGTGAAACTCTCCACATCCCTGCTGGCGGTCGCGTTTCTCGCTGTCGCGTGTGGCGGCAACGGGCCGGCCGCTCGG
>WNFJ01159141.1_pt3 | contig 42226 bp, 40 predicted proteins | sample 5400461 | NCBI WGS metagenome assembly WNFJ01 (sample SAMN13153349, study PRJNA577476) | soil metagenome | isolation source: 115 cm saprolite on Douglas fir-dominated hillslope | place: USA:California | collected 2013-09-17
CCTGAGGGGTGTCTGTTGAACCCTCGCCCACTAGATGCCCAATTCGTCGAGCGTCTTCTCATCCTCAGGCGTGAACTTGTCTTCCTCGATCTCCCGGCGGTACTGTTCCAGGTTGCGAACTACCAGATGCGTCAAATTTCCGGTCACTGCTACTTCGCCCTTGATCTCCGCTGACGTGCGCAAAATCTGCGGCATCAGCAGCCGGCCTTGTCCGTCCATCTCGACCATCTGCCCGTAGTAGTTCACCCGATCCAGAAACTTCTTCTTCGTAGGATTGAAAGTGGAGAGTCCTGCCAGCTTCTGCTCGATCCGCTCCCATTCCTCGAAGGGATAAACTTGTGCAACCTTGCCATCCAGACTGGTGATGTAAAATTGTTGACCGTACTTCTCGTCGATCACGCGCTTGAATTCCGCGGGGACCTTGAGCCGCCCTTTTTCGTCGACGCGAGTTGGGTGATTGCCGCGAAACATGGTCTAGTTTGTGGAGCGACGGGCGTCCTCGCCCGTCGGAATATCTAGTTGTAGCGACCATAATGAAGGCAAAAACGGTGACGAATTGGGCTGTTTCAGTTTCATTCGGGCCATTTTTGGGGATATCAGCTATGAAATCCACCGGCGCTCCGATTTTGTTCACTACCACCCACGCCCGCTACTATCCTGACCACTTTGTACCACTTTTGTCCACATCTTACGCCTAAAGGCTTTAGTGTCAATAGGAAAGTTGTAGGTCATAGCACGTCGGGTAGGGTCAATCTTAAAAGCGCAACAAATTGGGGATTACTGATTCGGATACCCCAAGGAATGGTGTTTTACGCTTTGGTTCGCAGGCCGATAAGGTCAATCAGTAGAAGTGGTGAGCCTGTGGAAATAACCGCTACTACTGCACGGTCACGATCGTGGGATGCAGCTCCCACGGCGTACCGACCTCGACAGTGCCGCGGTTGTGCTCGAAATCGCGAAATGCCAAGCCCAAAACAGATACAGGTAATTGCGGGAGTTCGGATTGGCTGACCAACGAGTTAACCACGTATTTCAGCCGAAAGTGGTGCTGGGCGAGTGCGTGCTCGAGACTCCTGCGATTCGCACAGTATTCACTGTCAATCGGCGTCTCTACGATCCCGCGCGGAGCAGTCTTGCTCGGCCCATCTGAAATCTCCAGTGCACATCACAATCGAAGCCGATGAGCCTAGCGTTCTGCAAATAGGCGGTCGCAATGTGATAAAGCGTGAGTTCCCGCCGGGTGCGCGGTGTGGTATCGACAGGGTTGGGGCCCAACGGCCAGGACGGAATCTGTGCCACTGTGGTTTCAACCGGCGTCACATTGGGCAGCGGCACATGTTTTTCCGCCCGCCTGAAATCCTTAGATGCCGGTGCAGTCGGAGTGCAGTGGCAAATGTCGGTTGCACCGCACGATATCATGCATGAGAGAGCCAAGATCGCCAGGAGAGCTGGAAGCAGATGTCGTGGCTTTGATACAGCTATACGGATTACGGAATAAAACACACACTAAGAGATGCCCGGTTCGATACTAGGGGCTGCTCGCAGAATGTCATCTGTACGTGACAACTAATCTCAACTCCGCGTGCGGAAACGGGGGGGAAAAAAACCGGCGTGCCGCACATGTTCCTGAAACTGATCGCTGAATCGGGCGGACAGAATGCGCTCTTCTTTCTTCGCCTTGATAGCGTAATTGGTCAACAATAGTGCAAACGCCAGTACTCCGCGCCATTCGCCTACCAGCAGAGCGGTTCCCGCAACTCCGAGCAGAACACCGGAATAAATTGGGTGACGTATGTAAGTGTATGGTCCACTCTGGATAAGTTGGTGATCGGCTTTGAGCACAACCTTGTCGCTCCAATACTGGCCAAGGTGTATGCGCGCCCATAGAGCCACGGCAAGCCCAGACAGGGTGAGGAAAAATCCAGAGTACTCAACTGCCGGGAACTGCGGGACGAACCGCCGGTCGAGAATTCCAGTAGCTGTCCGGTCAGAAAAGAGGAGCGTAAATGTGATAACCAAAATAGCCAGTCGTACTGCACGGTAGATTGGAGATTCGCTGGTCTGATCTGGAGTGCCACCTCGGGCGACGGCCAACCAGTACACGCCGAAGGCGGCCCAGGTGTAACTAAGGACCCTGAGCAATCCGATCTCTCTCATGAGCGGTTGACCGGCTCGACCAGAACAGCCGTGCCGTACGCCAGAACCTCGGTGACGCCCTGCATAATCTCGGTCGCATCATAGCGCGCGCCGACAACTGCATTCCCGCCGAGTTCGGCCGCGTGCCGCAGCATCAAGTCAAACGCTTCCGCGCGGGTCTTCTCGCAAAGATTCGTAAGCAGGGTGATGTTACCGCCAAGAATGGTTTGCAGACTGGCTCCGATGGTCCCGAAAATCGAACGTGAGCGCACAACGATTCCGCGCACCACGCCCAGCGTACGCACCACCTTAAATCCGTCGAGTTCGAATTGAGTAGTCACCATCGTGTGCGCGACCACGTGCCCCGGAGCTGTGTAGCCCATTGCCATAGAAGAGTCTCCCGTTGCGGAGTTGAAAGAATCGCATTCAATGTACACCAAGTGAAAAGATCATGTGTGGCGCGGACCTGCCCTGAGCGAATTCGAATGGGACCGCCGCCCGCGAGGCGTTACTCTATAATTCCCACTTTGATCGGCGGAACTCTACATCCGGTGCGTTGGGCGGCCATCGCGGCACTGGGGATCCCATGTGCCCTAGCGATCGGGTTCCTGCTTACAAGACTTGCAGGACAGGACGATGCCAGCAGAAGTCTTCTGCGCATTCTCCGCTACGTTCTTGCCCTGGAAGTTCTGGTGCTCATTATTCTGGCCTTCACTGGCTTCCTGTATGAGCGGCGCGCGCGCGATCGCGACCTGAGAATTTATCATCCGCCTGGCAAGCTGGTGGATATTGGCGGCTATCGCCTCCACATCAGTTGCGAAGGCAGCGGCAGCGGTCCAACCGTTGTGCTCGAGTACGGCCACCAAGCTTCATATCTGGACTGGTATCTGGTGCAGCCGGAGATCGCCAACTTTGCCCGGGTTTGTTTTTACGATCGCGCAGGATATGGCTGGAGCGATCCCAGCCCGCAGCCGCGGGTTCCCAGCGTTATGGCGGAGGAGTTGCACACGCTGCTGCACGCCGCTGGCGAGAGACCTCCATATATTTTGGTTGCGCATTCCTTCGGAAGTTTCAACGCGGTGATGTTCGCTCACAAGTTTCCCCAAGAAGTATCGGGCCTGGTACTGGTGGACGGGAAACATACGCTTTCACTGTTTCCGTTCCGGTTGAGCGAACGGTCATCGCTCCGGACGATGCAGCTTATGATTCCGTTCGGACTGCCGCGCTGGCGAGGCTGGTGCGGCGGCCAGGCCCCGGAAGCGATCCGGGGTGAAAAGAAAGCCATCAATTGCCGGGCAGGTTTGTACGGCGCCTTCTATCGTGAGCGCGAGGCATACGCGGAGGACGTCCGGGAAATACGGGCCATAACCACGCTTGGCGCGGTGCCGCTGATCGTCATCGCGCGTGATCCAGCACTCGCTAGCGTAAACCCGGATGAACGAGACGACTGGCAGAAAATACAGCAGGAGAAGCTGCGGCTATCAAAGAATGCGGAGTTGGTGATCGCCACCGGCAGCGGTCATGATGTGCCCCACGTCAGAGCCGATGTGATCATCGCTGCCGTCCGAAAGCTGGTTGCTCAGGCCTCAGGAACCGGCGGACATCCTGGAAATTCTTTGAGATAAGCGCTGCCGATGTAGCCAAGATATTTAATCCCAATCTCGCTGGTAAAAAATCCGTCGGCGGTCATATCGCGCAGGAACGAGAAAAACTCGACTCCTGGATCCAGGGCGGGATTGGCAATCGCACTCTTCCGGTACGCGATCTGGTCCAGAATTTCTTTCTGCTGCTCAGGTGAACAGTCGAGAAATACTTTCTCGTAGCGGTCCGAGCACGTGCTATCGAGCCAGAGCAGCCCTCCGCCGAGAATTCGCTGATAGTCTTTGTTCTCGCTGGTAAGGAGATCAATGAACTCGGGCGCGCCCGCCTCGATCGCCCCACCCGAATCAGCGTCCGCGGGGATGATGGTTTGGCACAGTGCCTGAAGAGTCTTATACTCGTGCGGAGAGAAGAACTTCGGCGCGTAATTCTTCGCTGGGGCTGCGGCCTTCTCCGCCGCAATCATGTGATGCGCATATTCTGCAGCCTGCGCCGGAATCACCCGCAGCACTGAAGTTGCAGCCGCACTCATGGCAAGTGACTTAAGCACATCGCGCCGGGAAATCGTCGGACTCATAAATTCCCCTTCTTCGCCTCATCCAACAAATACTCGGAAGCCCGCCACGACAGCGCCACGATGGTCAGGGTTGGGTTCTTGTCAGGATTGGTCACGAAAGAAGCCGCGTCGGTCACAAACAGATTCTTCACATCATGCGCCTGGCAGTATCCGTTTAGAGCCGAAGTCTTTGGGCTGTTTCCCATGCGTACCGTTCCAAGCTCGTGGATGATCACCCCGCCATCCTCGATCCCATATGGATTGGGTCCGTCAGCCATGACTCGCGAGTAATAAGTGCCGCCCGCAGCTTCCACAATCTCGCGGAAGGTCTGCTGCATGTCACGCGCCATTTTGATTTCGTTGTCACTCCACTGCCAGTGGAAGCGCAGTACCGGAATCCCCCATTCGTCCGCAGTGTTGGGGTCAACCTCGCAATAGCTGTGTTCGTTCGGAATCATCTCGCCACGACCTGCAAAGCCAATGTATGTGCCGTAGGCGTCGCGGCACTTCTGCTTGAGGCTGACACCGTAACCTTCCACGGTTTCGCAGAGCACGTCAAATTCTCCCACTCCCGGCATGGAGCGTCCGCCCCCGAACTCGATGTGATATCCCCGCAGGAAGTCATTCTTGCGATCGAACTTCCACCACGGCATGTACATGTGCATTCCCCCGACGCCGTCGTGATTGTGCGGAGGCACTTTGGCGAGCTGAGGAAAAACGCCTCCGCCGGAGCTGCCCACGCTGTCCGTAAGATAACGCCCGATGACGCCGGAGGAATTCGCCAGTCCATCTGCAAACACCGTCGACTTTGAATTGAGCAAGAGACGCGCTGATTCACACGCGCTCGCTCCCACAACGAACGCCTTCGCATAAATTTTCTTTTCCGTGCGCGTCAGCTTGTCAATGTAGGAGACTGCCTGGGCTTTGCCATCTTTTCCGACCACGATCTCGCGCGCCATCGCGTTCGTGAGGAGTGTGAAACGGCCGGTTTTCTCGGCGTACGGAATCATCACCTGGCTCGAGCTGAAGTTTGAGGCGCTGACGCAACCTCGTCCGCACTGCGCGCAGTAGTGGCAAGGCGGACGACCGTTGTGCGGCTGCGTAATGATGGCTAGACGCGAAGGAATACATGTAATGTTCAGCTTATCGCAGGCCTTCTTGACAATGGTTTCGGTGCAGCGCGGCTTCGGCGGCGGCATGAAGATTCCGTCGGGCGCGCTGGGAACATTTTCTTTGGTGCCGAAAACCCCGATATACGACTCGACTTTGTCGTAATACGGAGCAACATCCTCGTAGGTGATCGGCCAGTCGTCCCCCATGCCATCGGTCGAGCGCGACTTGAAATCCACAGGGGCGAAACGGAGCGCGATTCTTCCCCAATGATTCGTGCGCCCTCCGACAATACGTGACCGGAACCAGCGGAAACGCGACCCCTCCGCAATCGTGTAGGGCTCGCCTTCGATCTCCCAGGAGCCGTTGGGTGCTAGGAACTCGCTGAAGTTGTCACTGGCCTTTCCTCCTATGCCCGCCCCGCGGTGGGGAAGCTGGTAAGGCCAGACATGCTCCTTAAAATCTTTTTGCGGATTCAGCGGCGGGCCCGCCTCCACCATGACCACATTGAGGCCGCCTTCGGTGAGGATCTTCGCGGCAGTTCCGCCCGCAGCTCCGGAACCGATGATGCAAACGTCATAAACCTTGGGAGAGCGAACCACCTGAGGCATAGATCTCCGTATGATTCTAGAAACGCAATTTCTCTAGATACAGATAACTGGTTTGAATACTTCCGTACGGTGACTTCGGTTCGTCGTGCTCAACGAAATAGTGCTTGATGCCGGCGAGATCGGCTTTCGCGAAAATTGCTTTCCAATCGACAACGCCGCGGCCGACTTCAGTCATATTGCCGTCCTTATCGAAATCTTTGACGTGGACCAAAGGAAATCGTCCGGGATATCTCTTGAAGTACGCGAGAATATCGGCCCCTGCTTTGTGAGCCCAGCCCAGGTCCATCTCCATCTTCACCAACTTGGGATCGGACTCGGAAAGCAGAATGTCGTATGGCAACTCTCCATCCAGCGGCTTAAATTCTTCAACATGGTTGTGATATGCCAATTGAATTCCGGCCTTCTGGCTCTCCTCCCCAGCTCGGTTGAAGGTTTCCGCTGCCCGCTTCCAGCCGTCGGGCTGCTTCAGTACGTCCCTATCAATAGAAGGATTCACAATGTATTCGTGGCCGAGAATCTTGCTTGCCTCAAGTACGCGCGGCCAGTTCTCCACAGATAGCGCAGAATACGGTACGTGCGTGGAGGGAGCAGAAAGCCCGTTCGAATCGAGAATCTCGCGCGTACGCTTGGGCGCCGGATTCAAATTGGGGAGGGCGGCGAAGTATTTTGCGAACTCGACTTCTTTGTATCCGATCTTCGCCACTTGCGCCAGCGTGCCTTCAAAATCTTTCTCCAGCGCATCGCGCACGGTGTAGAGCTGGACGCCGATCTTTTCGATTCTGTGGTCTGCCGCTGCCCACGTAAAGCGGCTCGCCACCAACGCCGCAGTCAAACTTCCGACAAACTTTCGCCGATCCATTGGTCCTCCCAAAACACCCAAAACATGTACGGACAGCCGCCGTCGCCTGTCCGCTGCGAGCAGGAGATCCTTTTGGCTACGCTCAGGACAGGCTCTGTATTTACACTGCTTGCTCGGTCAGCAGCTCTTCGCGCACATTCTTCAGAACGTAGAGCGCCCGCTCGACGCCAACCTCGCCCGACAGAATCGGGTCCTCGTTTTCTACGCTCAAAATTCCTTCATAACCCACATCCATATAGGCGCGGACGATATCTTTCCATGTGCTGGCGCTGTGCCCGTAACCCACCGCGCGGAAGGCATCCGACGCAATTTTGAGGTCCTGTTTCTCAAAGACAAAATTCAGCACCCCGTACTTCGCGACCTTATCGTGGTAAAGCACCGTGTCTTTCATGTGCGCGTGGAAGATGGCGCCCTGCTTGCCCAGCAGGTGAATGACTTCCACTGGATCACAGCCTTGCCAGAACAGATGGCTCAAATCGTTGTTCGCGCCGATCTCTTCTCCAACCGCGTCACGCAGCTTGAGCAGTGTGAGCGGGTTGTACACCACAAAATTGGGATGCATTTCAAGCGCGAGCCGCCGAACACCATGCTCACGCGCAAACTTCGCTGCCTCTTTCCAGTAGGGGACAACTTTTTCTTTCCACTGCCAGTCCTGGGCCGCCGCGAACTCCGGGGGCCAGCGATAGGTTATCCAATTCGGGTTCGTATCATTCGGATTTCCGCCAGGACATCCAGAAAATCCAACGATCACTTTCACGTCAAGCTTCTCTGCAAGCAACACAGTGCGCCGGAAGGTCTCCTTATCGCGCTCGGCGATTGTGCGATCCGGATGCACCGGATTCCCGTGGCAACTGAGCGTCGCCACCTGAATATTGTGGTCCTCAAACTTCTTTTTCCAGGCCCTCAATTTCGCTGGATCGTCCAGCAATTCCTGCGCAGGGCAATGCTTGTTGTTGGGATATCCTCCCGTGCCGATTTCAGCCGCCTCCACTCCCAGGCTGGCATATTTCTCCACCAGTTGGTCGAGCGTGAGGTCGGGGAACGCCGGATCGAAAACGCCGATCGGAATCTTCCGGCGGGCGCCTGGCGAGGACATGTGGGTGCCCTCCGATTGCGGAGCTGCCGTGGAGAACGCGCGTGGCGCTGCTACCGCACCAGCAAGAACGCCGCCAGTTGTAGCCAGAAAATTTCGTCTTGTAGTTGAGAGCGGATCATAATTTTTTCCCATGAAGTTCCTCAACGTGGAGTCCACAACGCTCGAACATTATACGCATGATCAGCGGAACTCAAATGAGGAGGCGTCAGACTAGGCCGCTAGTGCGCCCGGGTGTACACTCCGTGGCTCTCTAGTGTGAGCTCAAAACGGAGATTCCAATCTACTAAGGACCGCTCAGCAATGACTTAGGCGCCGCCAAGGAGGAAAGACATGGCACGTTTTTATTCTTGCCTTCATCCGAAAACTGGGACATCAGCAATTGTTCTTCTCCTCCTAACGTCAGCTCTCATCCCAGGCGGAGTCTCATCCCTTCACGCACAGCAGAGCGCCAGTCCCGCGGACCACGGCCCCATTTTCAGCCTGGGCCGACATATTCAACCGAGGGGTTGTCCTCAAATAGCGTGGCTGTGGGCGACTTCAACGGCGACGGCAAGCTCGATTGGGTGGTCACCAACCAGTGCAAAGACTTTAACTGTTTTGACGGTTCGACGATAACAGCCCGATTGGGAAATGGCGATGGGACTTTCCGGCAGGCGTTAATCTCCGACGCGGGGAACGGAGCCGCCAACTGCGTCGTGGTCGGAGACTTCAACCATGACGGCAACCCCGACTTGGGCGTTGCGAGTGTGTGTTTGGATTTACCCTTCTCCGGTCTTCTCGGCGAGGTGCATGGCATGTTTGGTAATGGCGATGGAACATTCAACAATTCCTATTTTTCGGCGGCAGGCGGGCCTTGCCCCCCGCGCGGTGGCAATCGGTGGTTTCAACCTGGACGGCAACCTGCATATGGCCGTCGCGTTTTATTGCACCGATTTCTTTGGCTGCACGGGCTTGGTGAATGTGTATCTCGGGACGGGGGACGGGAACTTTCAAGATCCTTTGAATTACTCATATGGGGGAGGAACGCCCCTCTCAATCAGCGTTGGTGACTTCAACGGCGACGGCAAACCTGATTTGGCGATCGGAGACCAGTTCGGTGGCCCGGAGACTGTAACCGTGTTATTGGGAAACGGGGATGGAACCTTCCAGATAGGGGCACCCTTTGCCTTCTCGGTGGGTTTTGTTGAGGGAGATTTCAACGGAGACGGCAAATCCGACTTGGTGGGCGTAAGCGGTACCAACAGCATAGCTCTCCTTTTAGGCAATGATGGTGGCACTTTCCAGCCCCCGATCAATATCAACGTTAGTCCCGGCAGATTAGCTGCCGCGGACTTTAAATGCGACGGCAAGCTCGACGTGGCGGTCCTACGCCCGACGGCACAACCGTACTACTGGGTGACGGGAATGGAAAATTTCGCGCTGTCCACGGCTCCGACGTCGTCAGTGGTGTCCTGGCTGTTGGGGACTTTAATAACGACGGCAAGCCCGACCTGGCAGCGGATGACGGCAGCAACGTAACCGTGTTTCTGAATGCATTGCACGGCTCTTGTCATTAGATGGACAGAGACATTAGTTCTTCGAACGAAGCCGTCCCTGACTGCCAAAAACCAAAGCCGCCCTTTCGGGCGGCTTTAGCTTCGTGGGTTGAACTCCTCAAATGCTGGCCGGAGGAGGCCGATACTTATGAGGACGTTAGAATCATTGTCAGCCCGAGCACATTGAAGCACAATAACCCAAAAGTATTAGAATCCAGGCTCCGGCTTAATACCCTTGCTTTCAGTAACTTGGTAAGTTTTCCCTGCAGCAAGGTCCTTGAATTCCTCAGTCCTTCCGCTTGGCCAATCGATAACCATACGCTCGATCAAGTCACGTCTTCCTAGGCCAAAAGTTACAGGTAACTCCGACTGCGACAAATAACTCGATCCGCTGCGGACCATACGCGTTTGCATCGTCCCACCGGAAAATACTTTGACCTGCGCTCCGATCGCATCGCGATTCGACTTCGTTCCTACCAGCCGAAATCGGATGCTGCGATTTCCCGCTGCCTGATCGTTGCGGAACAAATACGCGGGCCCATTGTTGGTGGTCATCAGGATGTCCGCATCGCCGTCTCGATCAAAGTCTCCGATGGCGAGTCCGCGCCCGACTTTGGGCTGGCTGAATCCGCCGCCAATTTCAGCGCCCACTTCTCGAAAGTTTCCCTTACCGTTGTTCAGAAACAATTGCGGGGGCTGCGCGTACCCAACATTGCGAACGTTGCGTACCGTGTCATCAATGTGTCCGTTCACCGCTATCAGGTCGAGTGAACCATCGAGGTCGCAATCTGTGAACACGCATCCGAAGCCGAGCGTCGTCTTCGAAGGCAGCCCGGTGCCGCTCCGCACCGCAATGTCCGAGTAGTTTCCCTTTCCGTCGAACTGGTAGAGTCCGATCATCTCGTTATCGAAATTTGTGATGGCCACGCCTTGGCGCCCAGAATTCTCGAAATCGCCCACATCCACTCCCATGCCCGCCCTGGCCTTCCCATCTGCGCTGAAAGCGATACCTGCCTCAAGAGCTACATCTTTGAAAGTTCCGTTCCGCTGATTCCGATACAGCTTGTTCGGCTGCGTATCGTTCGCCACCAGCAGGCCTGGCCAGCCATCCTGGTCGTAATCAAGCATGGCCGCGCCGAGAGATTTCGAACTGCTGTCAAAGATTCCGCTCGAAGCGGTAACATCTTCAAACGTGCCGTTTCCGCGATTGTGAAATAGCCAACAAGTCTGGCCGACATACGCTTCCGGCGTGCAATACGATTTGTGCTTACCGTCCAGGCTGCAAAACACGTCGTGCTCCGCCGCCCACTTCACGTAATTGCAGACGAAGAGGTCGAGCAGGCCGTCGCGATCATAATCAAACCAAAGCGCCGAGGTGCTGAAGGCCTGGCGCTTTCCCAGTCCGCTGGAATTGGTTACGTCGAGGAACGTGCCTTTCCCGGTGTTCTTGAATAACCGGTTCTGCCCGACGCAGGTAATCAGCATGTCCGGGAACCCATCATTGTTATAGTCACCAACCGCTACTCCCATGCCATACATCTCGATGTCGAGTCCGGCCGCGCGAGTCACGTCGGTGAAAGTTCCATTGCGGTTATTGCGGTATAGCTTGAGAGTCGAACGCTCGCGCACATGCCCAGGCCAGTCCGTACTGTTCACGAGCAGGATGTCTTGCCATCCATCGGCGTCGTAGTCGAGGAAAGCGCAGCCCGCGCCCAGAGTCTCCGGCAGTAATTTCCCACCGTACGCGCCATTGTTGTGCTTGAAATGAATTCCCGCTGCACCGGTCACGTCAGTGAAGTGAAAACCAAGCGGCGGCGTAGGCGCGCCCCAAACGGTTGGCGGACGTAATGCGGTTAGCGCGGCTGCGGTCGTGGTCCCAACCAGAAAAGATCGGCGGTTCACGGAATGTTCACCAAGCCATTGCGAATTGCATACATTACTAGTTCTGCGGTCTTATGGATTCCGAGCGCATCCATAATATTGGCGCGATGCACCGCCACAGTGTTCGCGCTCAAATCGAGCTGTGCCGCAATTTCCTTGTTCGATTTTCCATCGCAGATCAATTGCAGGATTTGGAGTTCCCGTGGAGTGAGGCCCGCGTTCCGTTCGCCCTTCAAGTTCTCTTGCAGTGAAAGTTGCCCGTCCAATACGGTCTCGCCCTTCACCATCCGCCGGATCGCCGATCCCAATTCCAGGTCCATCGCATTCTTCAGCACATATCCGCGTGCGCCTGCTTCCATCGCCTGGCGCACCCAGGTGTCCTCGGTATGCATGCTGAGCATCAGCACCAGCGTACCAGGCGCGAGTTGCAGGATTTTGCGCGTCGCCTGCAGACCATTGATTCCGGGCAGCGCGCAATCCATCACCACCACCTGCGGCTTGAGCGAGCGCGTAAGTTTCACCGCTTCTTCTCCATCACTGGCTTCACCCACGACGCGGATATCGGGTTCGTCCTCAAGCATGCGCCGGAAACCGCGCCGCACCAGGCTGTGGTCGTCCACCAGCAACACCGAGATTTGTTGTTCAGGCATGCGTCTCCAGCGTTGGTTTTGGGATGTTCAATCGCACCAGTGTGCCTCCTCCGGCAGGACGTTCAAACGCAATGCTGCCGCTCAGCAATTCGGCGCGCTCGCGCATGGCAACCAGCCCGATTCCCTGGCGTGGACGGGTTGCCGGAAATCCCGCGCCGCGGTCTTCCACTTCTAACTCCAGACGGTCGGGCCCAAAGCGCAGCCGCACCCAGGCCTTCTTCGCCCCAGAGTGGCGGGCCACATTGTTCAAAGCTTCCTGTAACACGCGATAAACATGGACCGCAGCGTTACCGTTTATGGCGAATGGTGCCCCGGATTTCTCGTAGGATATGCCAATCCCAGTTTGCCTTTCCACTACAGGCAGATACCACTCGATGGTCTGCTCCAATCCGGCTTCGTCTAGCATCACAGGATGGAGCGCCTGTGAAAGGCTGCGAACTTTGTCCAGCGTGCTCTGGGCAATTTCGCGGACTTCAAGCAAGTCGGTTCGAAGCTCGGAATTTTCCGGCGCCTGGTTACGCGCCCGTCCCAACATCACACCCATCGCGGTCAGGATTTGCCCAAACTCATCATGCAACTCGCGTGAGATATAGCGCAAAGTGGACTCCTGAGTGGAAATCAGTGTCTGCGCCAGCTCACTACGCTGAGCGGAAAGGGTCGCCAGTTGATTGAACAGCAGCCGGCTTGAACGAATCAGATAGAGGCTGGTGAGAACAATCGCAATTAACGTCCCAATGAGAAAAAAGTACGCTTGCCGCTGCACATGATCGTAAATCTCAGTGACCTGGGTGGCAGCACGCTCCTCGCTTTCGTTGTTCTGCACCAACAGACGCGCCACTGCCGTGCTTAACGCCGCCTGGCGCGCCTGCAACGAAAGGCGTATCTGGTCGCGCGCCTCGTTTTCTTTTCCATCGCGGGCAAGCGCGAACGTACGCTCGACTGCGTCCCAGAATTGGGAGAGCGAGCTTTGCAGATACTGCTGTTGATCAGCCGTCCGGCCCTGCGGAGAAACCCTTTGTTCGCGCTGAAACGCGTCGTCCAGGTCCCCGCGCATGCGCTGGAATTGCGGCTGCCATGCAGTCAGCGGATAGCGCTGACCGTTCTCGAGTAGCTCAGTGTCAAGCATGTCGCGCATCGACATGCCAATCGAGTTAAGTTCGTTCTGGATGCGCAATAGCTGGAGCGAATCTCTCCGGTTGCGATCAATCAAATTATTCTGCAGCTCGCGCAGACCGGTGATCCGCCGTGTGACGTACGCCGAATAGGCAACCACCGCTACCAGCGTAATCACCAGGCCAATGTAAAGTGGAGTTGTAGGAGATCGCCCCGCCGATTGCTGCACTGCGAAAGCATATAACGCGCAGGCAGGTGGTCACAATCTGTCGCTTACACTGCGTATTCATTGATCCGAAAGGAGTGGGCAGAACCCATGATTCGTATCAGGGCGCGACTTTAGTCGAGCCGCACCTTGCAACAAAATGAAGCGGGCATCAGCCCTGGCCGTTGAGTAACCTGAGCGCCGAGAACTGAAATGTTAAGTGGGAGAGCTACCGTGCATTTGCGGACACGGCGGCTTCGAGGATGTAATCAACGATCAGCTTGTCAGTGAGTGCGCTTGCACCCTGGACGCGGTAGTTGGTGGTCGTAATTACGACTACCAGAGATTCGCCCGGGAAGACCAAGAATCTTGTTCCCGCCAGTGCCGTACATCCCGTAAGAACGCAGAGAGCGGGCATGGAAATGGAATGTCTGGAGCCACCATAGGTATCCGTAATCTGTGTCCTCTCGCGCATTGGCGTGTGGTAGCGCGAGCAGATGAGACGTAGCGCCCACTTGTGACGAGCACGAAGTGTGCGTCCACATGCGTGTGCACCTCTACTTCTTCCGGCGGAGAACTGGCGATGCGGTGCGACAGCGTAATCCCGTCAAGCGACCGGCTTGATTGCAATTCTCCGAAGAATATGTCATGGGTCAGCAGAAGCGGACCCCGCGAACCTCGGCCGTGCGGAAACCCCGATTCCCGATCCTCTGGACCCATTTCGCCTCCCGGCGAGAACAAGAATATAGCTGATCGGCGCTGATCGCTTCCGGATTCATGAGCCGAGTGACCCGTTCCGGGCGGATCAGGGGCTATACGGAAGTTACACCCTCGCCAGATGCAATCCAAACCACTTGCGCCGGTCGTACCAGGTTTTTTCGAGCCTGAATCCGGAAACGCAGAGCATGGTTTCCACCATTTGCTCGGTGTACTTGTAGCTGTTCTCGGTATGGATCCGCTCTCCTGCGGCAAACTTCACGATTAAATCCATCGTCCCTAAAGTAACCGCTTGCGGACGCATGCTTTCCAAATAAATTTCCATTCGTGAGCGCAGCGGGTTCCACTCGGCGACATGACGGAATGAATCCAAATCGAAATTGGCACCAAATTCGCGATTCAGCCGCATCAGAATATTCTTATCGAATTGGGCAGTAACGCCTTGCGCGTCGTTGTAGGCGGGCACCAGAATCTCAGGGCTCTTCACCATGTCTGTGCCCAGCAGCAGCGCGTCGCCAGAAGTGAGTTGGTTACGAACTTTCCGGAGCATGGCGGTTGCGGCATCCCAATCGAAGTTGCCAATGCTCGATCCCAGGTACAGCACAATCTTGCGGCCTGGAATGTTCTGTAGAAATCCGAAGCCATTGCTGAAGTCCGCAATTACCGGCCGTATCACTACCCCAGGGCACTCTTCTCGGATCCGTCTTTTGGCTTCGGCCAGCGCCGCCGGAGAAATGTCTACAGGGAAATACTTCACCCGCATCTGCCGCCGCGCAAACGCCCGCACCAAGGTTCCAGTCTTGGTGGCCGTTCCCGCACCCAGTTCTACGACTGAAACTGGAGACCCGGCGGCCAGCGCAATTTCCTTGCCCCGGTCCCGCAGGATTTCCAGCTCCATGCGTGTTAAGTAGTATTCGGGCAAGCGCGTAATCTCTTCGAACAACGCCGAGCCGCGATCGTCATAGAACAGCTTGCATGGCAGCGTCTTCGGCCGGGACATCAGGCCGTTCATAACTTCGTCAGCATAAGGGGGAACAGCGACCAACTCGCGAGCAATCATTTGGCCAGCCTTATCCCCATGAATTGCCAACGAGCGTGGGGCGGGAAGAAATTGCGATAGGTCGCGCGAATGTGACTGGAAGGCGTAGCACACGAACCGCCGCGAAGCACAAACTGGTTACACATGAACTTTCCGTTGTACTCCCCAATCAGGCCTTTGGCCGGTTCAAATCCTGGATATGCCATGTACGGACTCGATGTCCACTCCCACACATCTCCGAATATTTGTTGCAGCCCTTTCCCGCGTGCGGGCTGAGGGTGAAGGCTGCCATCTTCGAGCAAGGTGCCCGTCGATGATGCTTGCGCCGCCGCGACTTCCCATTCTTCTTCGAGAGGAAGTCTTGCGTTACTCCACCGCGCATACGCATCGGCTTCGTAGTAGCTCACATGGCACACTGGCCCGGCTGGATCGAGTTCCTTCATACCAGCAAGCGTAAACTCGAACCATCTTCCATCGCTCCCTTCCCAATACAGAGGCGAATTCCGGCCCTGCGAGCAAATCGTGTCCCATCCATCAGAGAGCCACAGCTCGGGCCGGCGATAACCCCCATCATTCATGAATTGCAGGTACTCGGTATTCGTGACCAGCCGGGAGGCGATCCGGAAAGCCCGCAATAATACCTCGTGCCGTGGGCCTTCATTGTCGAATGCAAAACCTGTGCCAGCGTGGCCTATCTTGTGAATGCCACCTTCGAAATTCGTCCACTGGAGCCGCACAGTGGTGCTGACTGCTCGAGGCTGGTTCACGCGCTCAGGGCGCAGCGGCATAGACCACAGCGCGTGCTTGATGTCGGTAAGAATCAGCTCTTGATGCTGCTGCTCGTGGTTCAGTCCCAGTTCAGTCAACGTTGCGGTTCGCTCATTCACACTTTCGAGATGGCGGAGCATCGCGTCATCCACGTGAGACCTGTAGGCATGAATTTCGTTCAAGCTGGGTCGCGACATCAAACCGCGTGCCCCACGGTAAGGGTGAGAACCAAGCTGCTTGTAATAGGAGTTGAAAAGGTATTGGTATCGCGAATCAAAGGACCGGTATCCCGCGACGTAAGGGCTGAGAATGAAGGTTTCGAAAAACCAGGTTGTGTGCGCCAGGTGCCACTTTGCTGGGCTGGCGTCAGGCATAGACTGCAGCATCTGGTCTTCCGCTGAAAACGGCTTTGTCAGTTCCGGCGTGGTCCGGCGGATTTCCTGGTAGCGGTCGCGAAGGGGACTAGAGGCCAACTGCTGGGCATGGCTCGCGTGCATCGGATTCTCCAGAGCAGAGGTTCAAGCCCGGCAGCATCGCTGCTGATCTGGCCGCTCCAGCATGGATGCGCTGGAGGGCGCTATTGTTTCACTTTTTCTTCTAAAAAATCAGGCTTAGATCAGGAGGCAGCGGGGCAAGGAAGCCCCACGCCATTGAAATCAGGCGCTTACGCTACTTCCTCCGGCGAGTATTCCAGCGCTTCGTCCACCGTGGAACAAATTCGGAACAACGAGCTTACATTTGTCAATTCGAGGACGTCCAGCACGCGCTTCGTGGGTGACGCAATTCGGACCTCCTTCCCGGCCCCACACGCCCGCATGTAAATCAGCACCAGTTCGCCTATGCCCGTGCTGTCGATCATTTCGACCTCGTCGAAATCGAGGACGAGGTTCCTGCCTGCGTCGAGGATCCCATGCGCCAGTTTTGAAAAAATCGCAGCTTCTTCGCAAAACTGGAGCCGGCCCTTGCAATGCAAAATCACTATTTCTTCAACCTGTGTCGTTGCGGTTACCAGCTTCACCTTCGTTGCCCCCTTGATAATAGTGCGTTTTTTGCTCATATCGTTACTTCCGGGCAGCGCAGTTAAAGGCCCAGCGATAAACGGGCCAGAGCCCACCATGCCGCCTGCTTACCTCCCACTGTAGCGGCAGAGGATTCCAGCAACCGTGAAAATCTGATTAAGACTTCGATGCTAAACAACAATAGCGCTGTGGCATCCAACTCACATTCAGCATGCATCGAATGCATCTATGCAATTGATCCGCTTTTGACAGGAGAAATCGTGCGGAAGATCAGCGCGACCGCCTTCACACTTTTGGTTCTCTCGGCAATTTCCAACGCGCAGATTCCGACTGGCGGAAACATCTTCTTTGGGTATTCCTACTCGCACGGCGAGGTTTTTGCGGGAACCGCCAGTGGAGGCGCTGGCATGAACGGCTGGGAAGGATCTGCCGAGGGCAAATACTTGCCTTGGATCGGAGTGGTGGCCGATCTCGACTGGCACTACGGCGGACGCGATTTCACGGCTTGCGTTGCGACCCCATGCGCGCTCAAACCTATTCGCGTTAACGGCAGCCGCCATACTGTCCTGTTCGGCCCGCGCGCATCGATCTCCGTCGGCAAGTACACGCCCTTCGCGGAGCTACTGGTGGGAGTTGCCCACCAGACGGACGCGGGGGGCGGTATTTCCAACTCCGACACTACCTTCGCGACCGCAATCGGCGGCGGACTGGATTACAAGTTGATCAAGGGAATTGCTCTACGAGCACAAGGAGATTCGATCCACACCCATTTGTTCGGCGCGGGGCACAATGACTTACGAATTTCGACCGGCATTGTGTTTCGGTTCTGAATTGCGTTTACATGGATGGACCCGAGTTGAATCATCCTTTGGGAAGTTGGATATCTGATTGATTCTGGAGTGCCCTCGCCCGCCTAAATCAGAACCGGACTTATCGCTGTTGCCCTGAAAGGGCAGGGCACGGCTGCAAGCCGTGCCCTGCCCAGTGTTGTTTCTAGATTCCGCCTTTTCGTCGCATCTGCTTCATAATAACCGCAAGAGCGTCACGAACTTCCGTTCTGACTAACGGACTGGTGCTGGAGATCAGCCTTCAATTCGGCTTTCTTCGGGCACGCAGCATCACTTTCGATTTTCGACCGGAATCGTTTTCCGCTTCTGAGTTGCAGCAACTGAAAATCCTCGTATAATCGGCCACTTAGAAAAGGGGAGGCACTATGCATCCTGCTAGCTTCAGGAGTGCTGTTATCGTTGGCGGTGGCAGCTATGGGTCAGGAAGTCCCGAAAGTGGAAGTCTTTGGCGGATACTCGTATGGAAATTTTCAAATCCTCAGGAGCCGCAGCAGCCTGAACGGATGGGGCGCGTCCGCCACGGTCATCATTTACCGTTGGTTTGGACTGACAACGGACTTCGGTGGACTCTATGGCGGCACCGCTTCGGAGACGGTCCCGAATTCGCCAGCCATCGGAGGCACCACAACTGTTCACGAGAAGGAGAGGTTACATACTATCCTGTTTGGCCCCCCAGTTCTCGTATCGCGTGGGGAGAATCTCGTCATTCGCTCACGTTCTACTAGGCGATGCGCGGATCACAAGTAGGTTTAGCTCCACATGTAATTCGTGCAGCGGCCGCGTTTTTCTCGGCACTCCAATATTCGTAGGGTTACGTTCCCCGTCTTCGCTGGCAACCAGTCTTGGCCTCGGCCTTGACTATGGATTCAAGAACAACTTGGCTTGGCGCACGCAGGCGGATTATCTGCAGTATGGAATCACAGACAACGTGCGCATCTCTACTGGTCTTGTATTTCAGGGAGGAAAATAGCGCTACTGTTTCTGTTCCGGAGCAACATATTCCGGAGGCGGCGCTGCGCCTTGTCCGAAGAAATACTGCTCCATCTGCTTGACAATGACTTCCTGGTCTTCCCGCCTGGCTGGATTTAGGCGGTACTCATTGAGCAGCATTTTGCAGAATTCAGTCCACTGCTTCCAGGCCTCCTGCGAAACATTCTCATAAATCTTCGTGCCAAGCTCCGTGTCAAAGGGAGGCTCTTCCAAGCCGGGAAGTTCCTTGTGCAGCTTGACGCAGAAAACTTTGTGCTCTGGCATGATTCGCCCTCACGAAATTATCTCATAGCTCAAGAGATGGCCAAGCCCACACGAAGCGAACGCCTGCGTCACCGGGCCTTCCACCGAAAAAAGAGGCCCGCCGCAGCGGGCCTTCTTTTCCGAATATTACAAAGCTAGGCGCCCGGTGGAGGTGTCGTCCCAGGAGTTGTGCTCTGGGGCGTAGTCGGAGGTGTGGTGCTGGGTGGATTCGTTGTGCCCGGAGCTGGCGCCGGCGGCATACTTTCAGGCGTGCTGCTTCCGGGAGTCGTCTCAGGAGTTGGTGTTGTCGGAGCTGTCTGTGGAGTTGGCGCTGTTGGAGTTCCTTCCGGAGCCGGAGTTGTTGGAGCAGTTTCCGGAGTTGGACTCGTGGGAGTTGCCTCCGGAGTTGTTGTTCCGGGAGTGGCGGCTCCTGGAGTTGGAGTCGCTGTGCCAGGAGTTGGAGCTGCGGTTCCTGGAGTTGGGTTCGCCGTGCCCGGTTGAGCTGTACCCGGAGTTGGCGTGGAACCCGGCGTCGGCGTTGTACCAGGAGTGGTAGCTGTTCCTGGGGTCTGTCCGGCAGTCTGTAGCGCCGCAACAATTATTCCGTCCTGGCTCCGGCGTGCAGTCGGGCCATGGTTCGACGGTGAGGCGTTGCATTGGTCTGCGACCTTGCTGGCGCTGGTGACGGTGAACTGCTTAGCGGTGTCACCGCTCGCCGAAGCGGTAGAACTAGCCTGTCCACCTGCATTGGAATTTTCGCTCACAGCGCTGGAACTCGTACCTGCTGCAGTAGCGCCCTCGTTTCCAGTGACTTCGACCTCGTTGCCAACCATCGTGCGGACGCTCTCCAAGTTTCCAGTCAGCTTGTAAATGTTCCCGGAGTGATCCGTCAAAGTGAAGTTCCCTGTGATGGGAGATCCCGACAGGCAACCGGTCAACCCAGCGCCACCAGCTGCAGGTGCACTCGCGTTGGGCGTAGTCTGATTCTCCGGAGCCGCGCCCTGACTCGGAGTGGCCTGATTCGGATTTGCCTGGTCAGGCGTCGTCCCGTTGGGTGAATTTGCGTCCGGGGTACCCGGATTTTCAGGAGTCTGCGCCGGCTGGGTTGTGCTCGGTGTCGATGGCTGAGGATTTGTCCCGGTTTGGCCGCTCTGCATAGTTTGATCAGGAGTCGAACCGGACGGCGATGTACTCTGTGCTACTACCCAGATCGCCGAAAGCAGCAACATGGAAAACAGTGTCGCTCTAGTTTTCATAGCAATCTCACGCCTCCGATGATGTGATTTCCTCTTAATTACTTGGACTGTAGGCGCAATTCCTGGCTGGGAGAATCCGGTGGACCCTCTAGGCTGCAAGGCGCGTTCCCGTACAGCGAAATTGCTTAAGGCGGAGGAAAAAATTACCTGGGTTCGTGGCTGCTTGGGCTTGCGGTTGCTGAGGTTTACCGGTTTCCACCGTGAAGCAGGCGTTCCTTTGGGTTTTCCACCGATGATGCCCCAGCCAAAGATTGCGCCTGACGGCCATGGAAGAACAACAGGTGAACGAGAAACATAGCAACCAGCACCGCCCCGAATGTGCACACGATGGTCGCGCCGGTCGGCAAATCCAGCTGCACTGAAAAATAGACCCCCAGGGCAGAAACCAGAGTTCCCATAGTCCAGCCAATCGCCAGTCGGCGGCCCACGCGGTCGGCGAATAACATCGCGCCCACCGAGGGCACAATCAGATAGCAGAACACCAGCAGCACACCCGCAATAGCCACCGATGAAGTCACAACGAAACCGAACGAAGCGTAGAACAGGAAATCCCAGAAACGAATGCTCATGCCCTTCGCCTCGGCCAGTTCGGGATCGGTCGAGATCAAGAGGAATTTGTGCCGAAAGATGTAGTGGAAAATCCCGATGGCGCCGTAAAGAATGGCCGTCTTGAGGACTTCATGCCGGGATACCGCCAGGATATTGCCCACCAGCATGTCTTTCAGGTGTTCAGTCTCGCCCGTTGCTTTGCTCATGGCAAGGATTGCAGCTGCCGATGCCACGGCATAAGCGATACCGATGAAGGCTTCTTGAGGAATATGCCCGCGCCGGGTGCGCGCGAACGCAAAGATCGCAGCGCCCACAAAGGTAAACGCCAAACTCAGCCAATAGGCGCCCTGCCCATGCGGGTCCATTCCCGCGAGGATCGCGACCGTTGCGCCCAGCGCGGCAATCTGCGCCAGGGCCAGGTCCACAAAGATGACCCCGCGCTCTACGACATGCACGCCCAGGTAAGCATGTATACCTGTCAGAATAAGACTGGCCATGAAAGGCCAGAGCAAGAAAGGCAGAATTTCCATGTCGCTCCTTTGAAACCTTTACTGGAACGCCTTCTTCAGCAAATCGATATCGTAATCGAACAGCTCGAAATAATTTGTCACCTGTTTCTCGCCACCGACTGACGGCAGGTACACCACCACCTTCGCGCCGGTCGCGGCACCGATGCTGTTCGGAGTTTTCAAGTCAAAGTAGGGCTCGACCAGCAGCAGCTTGCAGCTCTCCCGCTTCATCAGTGCCATAAGCTCAAACGTATGGCTGGGTGTCGGAGGAATGCCAGGCCGGGGCTCAACGTACCCGATCACTTCCAGGTGGAAGTGCTTGGCAAAATTGGTGGCTGTGGCTGAATTATGGTAGGTCACAATTTTTCGCCCACGGTATGGCGCCATTTCGGCGTCCCATTTCTGTTCCGCAGCAGTCAACCGCTTGTCGAAGTCCTCGAATCGCTGCTGAAAATAAGCTGAGTCGCTGGGGTCGAGTTCCGACAATTTACCGGCAATGCCCCGCGCCACACGACGGCCATTGTCCGGATCGAGCCAGTAATGTGGGTTCCCGAGCGGATGCACATCGCCCATGGCGCGGGTCACCACCCCAGTTGGGATCTCCAGGATCTCTGCAAACTGCGAGGCATCCAGATAGCCTGACGCACCCACTTGAATCCGCGGATTCCCGCTCTGCGTGATAAGCGGCGGCAGCCACCCGATCTCGAGTTGCAACCCAACGACGATCAACAAGTCGGCCTGCCGTAACTTGAGCAGGAAACTCGGCTTGGCTTCGACAAAGTGCGGGTCCTGATAGCCTTTGGCAATCGACTCAACGCTGATGCGGTCGCCGCCGACTTCCTGCGCGAGCGCCGCCATATCAGTCGTGGCCGTTACCACATTCAGCTTTTTTGCCTCTGCGGTAAGAGGCAGTAACGAACAGAGCAACGCTAGTGCGATGCTCAGAGAACGATGGCTCTTTATCATTTGCTAATTTTCTCCTGACAGCTTGTGCGTCCAGCACGACCTTGGGGGCGCGACTTCCGCTTTTGACCCTCCTAAAACGGATGCGCTCCATGTGCGCCCAGCGAAAAGATCAATTGCATCAGCAACTCATTGCTGTCTCTGTTCTCGGCATATTTCGTAAAGCGATACTCCCCGCGAATCTGGCTGAATTCGCTGGGCCAATAAGTCAATGTCGCCGCCGCGCCCTTGTCCGTGAGGTTGTCGAAGCGGCTGCGGTCCGACCAATCAAAGCGTCCACCAGTAAACCATCGGCGCCCTAACTGGTAATCTCCGGAAGCGTAGAAGCCGAAAGCGCGCTGTTCACCGGGCAGTTCCTGCCGCTGACTCCAGATGAGCTCACTCCGCGCTATGAAGGAATGGTAGATGGAACGCCGCAGCGGCTTCCACCGCAGCGTTGCGTCAATCCCATACAACTGCGTCACAAAGTCGGGATTTGGCAAGAGGTTTACGCCGGCATCATTGTGTCCACGAGCATAGGAAAGGCCGATATCGAGATTGGTCGATTCCGTAATGTCCTTATAGCTCCGCAGGTGCGCAACGGCACTGACATCGCTCCTTTGTGAGGCCGTAAAGACGTCGGCTGAGTCTCCGCGAAAGAGTTGTCCGGTGGCCTCCAGGAAAATGCCTTTGGGCGCGGGCAGAATTCGCTCGATGGAAACCCCAGCATCGTCAATGCCGTCCTCGCCACCGACCAGGTTCGTGGTTACGAGGGGGCGATCGATCCAGGGAAGCACGTGATTGTGCATCAGATTGACTTTGCCAAACACCGATCGCATTTTCCCGACTTTGGCCACGAAGCCGGCCGGCAGCGCAGTAAAAGTGATATAGCCCTCCTCGAGGTTCACTCCTTCTTCACCAAATGAGATGAAGAAGTCCCCCCGCGCGTAGGGATCGATAATCGCTTGTAAGCCAATTTCTGACTCATGCATCTGCAGCGACGGAAAAGGCTGGAGTGTGGCCAGCGCAGGAGCCGAATTGCCGCCCGCAGCTCCAATAAAATCTCCAATCACGCTGACATCCGGATTCAACGCCTTCGCCGCGGCCGACGAGCCGCCATAAACTGGCAACTGACCGCCCGAGGTGGCCAGTCCGGTTTGAGCTTCATTAGGCGATGGCGCAGGCGCTGGGACCGTGGTTTGGGCGGGAGCCTGAGTGCCGGTCTCGACAGTCGCCGCAGGCTGAGCCGGTTGTGGTTGAGCTGTCTGCGCGCTTTCCATCGTTCTTAATTTTCCTTCGAGCGCGATGACACGATCTTCGAGCTCGCGAATGCGTTGCTCTAGCGCTGCGGAGTTCTGGGCGTTCGCATCAGGCGCATTTGTTCCCTGCTGACTCCAGGCTGGAACGCAACACAATGCCACGCCAATAGCTGCAATGATCTTCGTCTTCATTTCTGCTCCTCGGAAATACCCGCAGATCGGATTTTGGGCCGACGTGCTTGACAATTTGACGTTTGGGATGTGCGCGCTAAGTGTTACGCGATCGGAGGAGGGCGGACGAACAACCGGAAGAACCTGGCCGGCGTGAGCGGGCTTTCATAAGCGACGGCAGGATAATCATGAACCACAAACGTTGGCGAAGCAGCACGATACAACGGCTCTGCCACGCTGGAATAGACGGCGACGCATGCCAGGCAGACGGAACCGCCCGGAGAAGGAGATGGAGTGTCAAAGCTGGCATGGTCTTGCGACAGCCGCAAAGGGCAGAAATGCGCGGCGTGGATCACACTGGCTGACAGCAATGCGAACAGGCACAAGAACGCGCCCCATCGCCTCCAGCCTCGCGTCTGACGTTCTCCGATTCCCATTCCCTAGCTACTTAGATGCGGACAAAGTTGCCCTAATGCCGCCCGTTCCGAATAACCCATTTGGTGGGCCCTCTAGGATTTGAACCTAGGACCAACGGATTATGAGTCCGCTGCTCTAACCGCTGAGCTAAGGGCCCTTCTTATGTTTGGCGTCAGGCATGGCTTCGGGACGTCACATTACCGTTGACAGTTCTAAACGACGCAACCGAAGGTCGGCACTGATACAGACCCTGAATATCATATAGGATTTGGGGCGTGATCCCGCTCCACGAAACAGCATCCGGCATCGCTTTCGCCGTCAAAGTCCAGCCTCGCGCCCGGAGAAACGCGATCGTGGGAGAACTCGGAGACGCGCTCAAAATCGCTCTGACCGCGCTGCCCGTTGATGGCCGCGCCAACGAGGCCTGCGTTGAATTCTTCGCGAATCTTTTGGATATGCCACGGTCTTCCGTAGCGATCACGACTGGCCAGAACAGCAGAAATAAAGTGATTCGCGTTACAGGGCTTTCGGCGGAAGAGGTGCGGAGGCGGCTGGGGGTGTGAATTCCGATTCGTTACAACACGCATTCGAGCCGCTTATAAGACTTGTCATCCCGAACTCGCCACCGGCCGAGAGAGGGGCCTTACGATACACAGGAACTACCGCAGTCGTATGCAGGAGTGACCATCCTTTCGACAGCATGGGCGTGTCAACTGACGTAAGGTCCCTCTCCCGCTTGGCAGCGGGTTCGGGATGACATCACGTGAAATGTTCTAGCTGATTAGAGAGTCATTCGCCGAAACGCTCCCGCTTGTTTAGAATGTCTTTTCCCATGAACCTCGCCGCCATTCAGTCTGCTCTTCGCGAACGCAATCTCGATGCGTGGCTGTTCTATGACCATCATCGCCGCGATCCGATCGCTTATCGTGTGCTTGGGCTTCCTGACAATTTGATGGTTACCCGCCGCTGGTTCTATCTGGTTCCGGCGGATGGTGAGCCGCAGAAGCTAGTCCACAAAATCGAGGCCGGACATCTCGACACCCTGCCCGGCAAGAAGCGCACTTACGCGGCATGGCAGGAGCTGTTCGAGGCGCTGAAACAGATGCTCGCCGCCCACCGCGACATTGCAATGCAGTATTCACCCAACAACCTGGTGTTCACCATTTCGCTCGTCGACGGTGGGACGCTCGATCTGATCCGTGGGCTGGGGAAGAACATCGTCAGCTCCGGCGACATGGTCGCGCTGTTTGAAGCCACGTTGACGGAAGAACAGATCAATACTCACTTCGCCGCGCGAGATTCAATCGACGCAATTACCGCGGCCGCGTTCCAGGAGATTGGCAGCCGTGTCCGCAATGGGGGAACCAACGAGTTCGAAATGCAGCAATGGATACTTGAAGCCTTCCGCCGCGAGAATCTAATTACAGTTGATCCGCCCATCGTGGCCGTGAACGCGAACAGCGGAAATCCTCATTATGGGCCAGAAAGCTCTGCCTCAGCGCCCATTCGCGAAGGTGATTTCGTCCTGCTTGATATCTGGGCAAAAAAGAACTTACCTGGCGCCGTCTACTACGACATTACCTGGACTGGCTTCGTCGGGAAATCTCCATCAGACCGGAACCAGGAGGTATTTCGGGTAGTTCGCGACGCGCGCGATGCCGGAGTGAAATTTGTGCAGGACTCAATCGCCGCCGGCAAGGCCATTGCTGGCTGGGAGGTAGACCGCCCCGTGCGCCAGGCGATCAAGGCCGCCGGTTTCGGCGAGTACTTTGTTCATCGGACTGGGCACTCCATCGCGACCGAGATCCACGCCAATGGCGCCAACATGGATGATTTGGAAATTCACGACGAACGCCGCATCCTTCCAAATAGCTGTTTTTCGATCGAGCCTGGCATTTATTTGCCGGAATTCGGCGTGCGCAGCGAAATCAATATGCTGGTACACAGCAACCGCGCCGAAGTAACTGGTAAAATGCAAACTGAGATCGTAATCATCTGAATGGCAAGTTCTCCGGCAAGAAAAGACGCGATCGCAACCAAGCAACCCGCCGCACCGGCAACCACCATGTCCGTGGTCGCGCCGGCTGTGGCATGGCTGGTCCCGGGCGCTGGACATCTCATCCAAAAACGCTGGATACGCGGCCTGCTGCTGCTGGGTTCCATCGTCAGCATGTTCGTACTCGGCCTGCTGATGCAGGGCCGGTTGTACCGTCCGAACGGCGGCAGTATTCTGGACGTTCTGGGGTTCGTTGGCGACCTCGGGACAGGCGGACTGTACATCGTCTGCCGCGCCATGAATCTCGGCCAGGGAATTGTGGCCCACGCGACGGCGGATTATGGAAAAGTGTTCATCATTGTGGCCGGCCTGCTGAATTTCATCAGCGTTGCGGACGCATATCACATCGCGATCGGTAAGAAACCTTGACGCTTACGCTCTCCCATTTCAATGCCGCGCTGCTGTTCTCAGTTTTCGCCTCTGTGGTATTTGGAATTACCCTGCGCGAAACTCCTCGCGAGCAAGTCCGTTACGGACTCTACTGCTTTGCCATGTTCATGGGCGGACTAATCGTGGCCGGGTGGGTGATGTGGGCACTGAGACACTAAGAAAGCTTTTAGCCGTTAGCTCTTGGCTTTTAGCTGAACCAACCTGATCTCGGCCTGAATTCCTTACAAATTGAACCCCGCCCGGACCCTGTAGTGTCTAATTAAGTTCGTGGCCCCTGACCCAAAAGCCGCTGCGGCTGCCGCATCACGCCCAAAACTTCGCGCCGTAATGCCTCTGGTGTGGGAGCTTATCCGCCCGCGCCGAGGCTTGCTGGCGCTTGGCTTCCTTCTGATGGCAATCAACCGGGTCGCCGCGCTGGTGCTGCCCTACTCCACGCGATATTTGATCGACAGCGTCATCATCAAACGCCACACGCAATTGCTTAAGCCGCTAGTTCTCGGCGTGCTGCTAGCGACGTTAATTCAAGGAATCACGTCATTCTCGCTGACGCAATTGCTTTCCAAGGCTGCCCAACGCCTCATCGCTGAACTTCGGCAAAAGGTGCAGTCCCATGTTGGCCGGCTGTCAGTCTCGTTTCATGATTCGACCAAGAGTGGGGTCCTTGTCTCGCGGATCATGAGCGATGTGGAGGGCGTGCGCAACTTGATCGGTACTGGCCTGGTAGATCTGGTTGGAGGCCTGCTGACCGCGTGTATCGCACTTGTGATTTTGTTCCGTATTAGCGCGCTGATGACGGGGCTGGCATTCGGCTTTCTGCTGTTTTTCGCTTTTGCCTTGAAGAAAGCGTTCCAGACGATCCGGCCAATTTTTCGCGAGCGCGGCAAAATCAATGCCGAGGTCACCGGACGCCTCGCCGAATCGCTTGGCGGCATTCGCGTGGTAAAGGGCTATCACGCCGAAGAAAGGGAAGACCGCGTCTTCTCCGGCGGAGTCATGCGACTGCTCGACAACGTCATGCGCACTTTGACCGCCAGTTCAGTCATGGGCCTCTCCGCCAGCGTGCTGCTGGGTGTAGTCGGCGCCGTCATCATGTTTGTAGGAGCGCGACAGATTCTCGCCGGTTCCCTGACCATCGGTGGATTCTTTACATACACCTTGTTCATGGGATTTCTCATCGCGCCCATCATGCAGATCGTTCAGATCGGCACCCAACTCACCGAAGCGCTTGCCGGACTGGAGCGCACGCATGAAATTCTGAAAGAGTCCGCTGAGGACCGCGATCCCCGGCGCACCGTTATGCTTCCCGCGATCGAAGGCAATATTGATTTCGCAGATGTCAGCTTCAGCTACGACGGATCGCGCACGGTGCTGAACGACATTTCTTTCCACGCTCAGCCGGGGACAGTCACTGCGCTTGTTGGCTCGTCCGGTTCGGGCAAATCCACAATGATCGGATTGATTTCCGCGTTCTATGTTCCGACAAAGGGCGCGGTCCTGGTGGATGAAGTTGACCTGAGCACCGTCCGGCTCGATTCGTATCGCACGCAGCTCGGGGTCGTCCTTCAGGAATCATTTCTATTTGACGGAACCATCCGCGAGAATGTTTCATTCTCCCGGCCCGACGCCAGCGAGGAGGCCCTCATGCGCGCCTGCGGCATCGCCCGCGTGGATGAATTTGCCGAGACCTTTGCCGATAAATACGACACCATCGTGGGTGAGCGCGGAGTGAAGCTCTCCGGCGGACAGCGACAGCGCATCTCGATTGCGCGCGCAATTCTGGCCGAGCCGCGAATCCTGATCCTTGACGAGGCGACCTCCAGCCTGGATTCCGAATCGGAGCAGATGATCCAGGAAGGCCTCTCCTACCTGATGCGCGGCCGCACCACGTTCGTGATCGCGCATCGCCTGTCCACCATCCGCCGCGCCGATCAGATTCTGGTCGTCGAGCAGGGCCGAATCGTCGAGCGCGGCACTCACGAAGAACTCTACGCGCTGCAAGGGCGCTACCATGAGCTCTACACAAAGCAACATGGCCTGGAAAGCAATCTCTTCCTGGCTCCCGGGGAAGGCGATGACTCCGCGGTTGCGGACGGGAGCGCGGCGAAGCAGAACGGAGACGAGCCGGCGCTGGCGGATGCCTTACGGATAGTGGGAGGAATTGACAACTAAACCCGTTCTTTTCGGCCGCCAGGTTACGGCACTACAGTTTCTGACTGATACTGCTTAGGGCGTTCCTAATGGCCTGCTGAAGGCTTGCGGGTTCGCCGAATTCGACTATTTCGACTCCGGGCATTCCAGATACGCCGCATTGCTCAGTGCAGATCACCGGAATGCCGGCGGCGATAGCTCGTAACAGTGGCCGAGGATTGTCTTCGAGTAGAGCCGGCTGTACCACCACAGCAGCTCCGTCGATCCAATCCCGTGAACGAGCGGACTGAATCTTTATCCCAGCCCAGAAATTCGGCCCTTCTAATTCTGACCCGAGAACGCGCAGCTCAACCTCGGTGTCCCACAAGGCCTCTCGCAAGTCGAATGCGCCCTTGCGAGCTACTGTGGGTCCGGGATAGATGACCGTCATCCCACGTCTTGCCGCACTAGATGGTGGGAGTTGCCAATCCAACTTCAGCGATTGTTTTGCATACTGCTGTGCCAGCCACCTATGCGGAGTGATAATTCTCGTCGCATGCAACAGCGCTTCGTTTTCAGCCAAAACCATCCATTCCGGTGCTCGATACTCTTTCAGCGTTGTTCGATCTGGCCACCGGCTCGCCACCTCATCTAGGTTTCGATGAAGTTCGCCAAGGGAAGGTCGAGTCGTGAACACATCGAAGCTGCGGCCGCCCAGTGTGCCAGATCGCCAGAGGTACGGTAATAAGGACTGCGCGACGACCAGGTGGTTTGCTTGATAAGGAAGGCGCTTCGAATATGACCGCGCAATCTCCTCCGACCCGACCAGCTGGCGGTGTACACGCTCAGGCACTGTCCCGGACCGACGCATAGCTATGCCTCGTCGTAGCCCAGGCAAAGTCGCAGTTATAACCCTCATCTCGCACAGTGCGGAACTTGCCGTTGAATAGCGTCCGCGAGTCATCGGTAGCGCAACCACGTCGTTAGCCGAACGGTGGTCGGCTATGTAGCGAACAAACTCGGGCCATGGTTCATCCAGAAGATAGGCAACCACAGGCTCTCTCGATGAAGCCGCTTCAGGAGCACGGTGCCGAAAGCACGATTGTGCTTCGCAGTCGGTGCACGTGTGTCCAACCGGATCCAGCAGGACCCGAAGCTGCACTGCAGGCGCGCCAACCCGCGTTGGTTGTCTCGGCGAATGCGCAAGAAAACGGACCACGAGTTCGTTGGCGGTCAGCCGCGCATCCAACCGGACGTCTTGGTGTGGCCGGAAGCGCAGATCGACATAATTCCAGGCGACAGTTGCATCCTTGCCGGCAGCCGCAGCCGATCCGGGAACCACCATTGAGTGTGCATGGCGTTCGAGTATCTCGCAGCCGGACTCGAGTGCCGCTTCGTACAGCGCATTTGAGAGTTGGCAGAGACCCCCTCCGACCGCTGGAATCATGCACCCTTCGCGAAGCTCCCGGCCTTCGACAAATCCTTTGTTACGCGAAGCATGGCCAACTTGCCGCCAAAAACTGAAGACCTGGCCTCCCGGAATTACAACGCCGGTCAGTAAACTCGCAGCAATTCGTAAATTCTGAATTTTTCCAAGCTGAAGTGAACGCTCGACTAGGCTTTCCGCCGTCCACAGTAGACTTCTCACCTCGGCAATCTGGACCCGCAGACTCTGGGTACCGCTCCGCCCAGGCGTTCCGTACCGGGGTGTTGGACTGAGCAGGTTACGAAATCCGCGCCGCGCGCGATGCGCCAAGACCTTCGCGGCGAAAGTCGCAGCGCCGATAACGCTTGGTGTGTCCCTCGTCATCCTTCCCACACAAACGCATCGAACACCCGCCTCGTCTCAAATCCCAAGTGGCGATAAAGCTCGACTGCGCGTTCGTTGGCTTCCGTTACCGTGAGCGACAGAGTAGAGAATTTTCTCTGCTTCAAGTTGTGCACGGTCGCCGCAAGCAGCGATTTCCCCAGACCATGTGAACGGTATTCGGGCAGCACACATACCTGCGTGACGTGCCCAACATCGTGGCGGACGCGAGAGCAAAGAATAGTGCCGGTCAGCGCGCCTGTGCTCTTCTCCACTGCGACGAACGACGATTCCGGATCGAAGGTGCCGCAACCGGGGAACCGCACAATATTGTTTAGAAACCGCAACGAACCACTCAACGTGCGGTACTGGTCGTTGATTTCGGAATCCACATGATGCCGATATGCGGCTGTGATAACCGAGGCTGAAGGCTGATAGTCCAGCTCAGTCCAGCGCCGGATATCAATTTCCTGCACCGCTTTCTTGTCACCCGCCCGCATATCAGCCAGCGGTAGCGTCATGAACAGGCGCGCGTGGCGGCTGAATCTCTGATCAAGGAACGGCTGGGCAGCCGCGCCGGCTTCATGGGCCAGCAATTGTGCCTCGATGCGATGGACTCCCGGCGACTGCTGCAAGGTCTCAATCACGTGAGTCAGCAGGCGCCGCTCGACCTCGTCGCGGTCCGCGCCATTTCCACCTTCGCTCACGAACAGGTCTCCAATCACGCCCTTGCTGTTTTCGTAAACGAAGAACGAATATCCGAAGACGCGGCCATGCGAAACTGCGGCATATCCCGGCAGGAATTTGGCGTCCATGTAACGCAAAATCATCTCCGCGGAGCCGCTGTAATCCCAGCACAGCCTCTTCGCCCAGACCTGGGTCTCGTCTTCCAGCAGAGGACGCAGGTCTGCCGACGAAAAATGTCTGAGATCAAGAATCTCCACTTGGGCTCCTGAAGGAATCCGCCGGCATTATTGGCGGCAAGAATTGAGTTTAGTAGCAGCGAACAACGGCAGGCAAACTGTGGGAACAAGGAACGGCAACGTGAGGCGGGCTTTAGGCTCTAGGCTTTAGGCGGCTGTGGACAAATGCTGAAATCCGACTCGCTTTGAAAGGGCGCCGATCGACACCTTCCCTTGCCTCTGCCCGGAAGACTCTCACCTCGCCGAAACGTAAAAATATTCAACCTTCTGTGCCACAAAGTCTCCCAGGTAAACCACTCTTCTGCCCGGCACAGCCTTGGCAATCCCCTTCTGAAATCCTCGTGCAGCGACTACCAGATGCTCCCCGTCGGGAATTTGCCCGAGTTCGTAGCGCGATACCGCCTGGTTGCGGTAGAACTCGAGTCCAAATTCCATTTCGCGCGGAACAAGAAAGACCGCCACCGGCAAATGACGTGGCTCAAACTGCGATAATCCGTTTGCCACCGGGCGCGCGGACAAAGTTTCGTCGAGGATTGGCGCCCCAAAACGCAACACGAGGGCCAGAGCCATCACCGCGGGAACCAGCGTGACTACTCGCAGAGCTTTGTATCCCGATCGGAGAAGAAGCACGCTAATCGCCGCCGAGATCGCAGCCACCACGAGCGGCACTACAGAAGCGCTATTCCGAGGGACACGATGCTGAAGCAAAATGTATTGGACCAGGAAAGCGCAGAAAATCAGCGACCCGGAAAGGGCAGCATGAAAACCAGCAATCGCCAGCATCGGCTTCTGGGTGAATCTCCCTCGCACGTACTCGGCAACCAGCAGAATTCCGGGCGGCATCGCTGGCAGAATGTAGCCGGGGAGTTTGGATTGCGAGATCGAGAAAAAGACAACCGTTACCGCCATCCAGATCACTAGAAATGCATGCAGCGTGTCGACATCACGATTTCTAAATCGCCAAATCGCAACAGCCAACGCCACCGTCACAAATACTGACCACGGCACCCAGCCCAGCAGCGTGACTGGAATGTAGTACCAAAACGGCTCGGGATGGTGATAAAGGTTTGTCCCGAAACGCGCGAGATTGTGCTCTAGGATAAACACGCGAAAGAACTGCGGATTCCGGAGCTGCGCCAGGACATACCACGGCAGACCCACTGCACAGAAAAATGCAATTCCCGGAGGCCACAATGTTTTCCATGCGATCTGCACGCTCCGTTGTGCCGCGGCGAAGATGACAATGACTACTGCCGCAAGAAATGGCGCAACCGGCCCCTTGGCCAGCATGCCCAGTGCCATGAACACGTAGAACGCCGCCAGGTGACATCGGCTTCCACTTTCAAACCACGCGTACCAGGCCAGCATAGCGACGGTGAACGCCGCAGCCAGCGCCATGTCCATTGAAGCTGCTCGGGCATAGCCAACCACGCCCGCAGCAGTCGCCAGCATCAAGGCACCGTCAAGTTCAAACCCCGGCCGGAAGCGGCGAAGAAACCAATAGACCGCGAGAACCTGCACGAGCGCGTCGAAAACCGAAGGCAGCCGCGCCGCCCAATCACTCACCCCGAAGAGCTGGTACGCGGCCATCGCCTGCCAGTAATAGAGCGGCGGCTTTTCCAGCCATGCGCTACCACCCAGAGTCGGCGTTACCCAATCACAGCGGGCCAGCATTTCTCGCGCAACTTGTGCGTAACGAGGCTCGTCGGCTCCGATCAGGCCAAAAGAGGAAAGCTTCCACAAGAAGAAAAACCCGCAGCATGCGAGCAGCAGTAGCCAATCGGTAATTCGGAAACGATTATTCAATCGATTGATGAAAAGTGCAGGTCTTCCTTATTGAACTGACGAGTTACCTCTCACTTTGCCGAGCACGCTTTCCACTGCCGCATGCAGCGGCCCATCCACGGAGCAGCCGCTGGCACAGGTATGGCCTCCACCGCCAAACTCTTCGGCAATCTGCGCGACATCAAGTCCACCCTTACTGCGCAGGCTAACTCGGAAACGTCCGCCGGGCAGCTCGCGAAAGAAAACCGCGACCTCTACGTCGCCAATCGAGAGGGCATAATTCACCAGCCCTTCGCAATCTTCCTCTTTGGCATTCGCACGTTCCATCTGCGCTTGGGTCACCCAGATCCAGGCCAGCGGCCCCTCGCGCTGCAAGACTGAAAGCGCTGAGCCCAGCAGTCGCATCTTGGCGGTCGAGTGTCCAAAGTAAATGGGACGCGCACAATGAGCGGGATCTGCGCCGGCCAACACTAGCTCGCGCGCCAGTTCAAAAGTATGCTCGCTTGTTCCCTCATACATGAACGCTCCGGTGTCCGTAAGCACGGCGGTGTAAAGGCATGTAGCGATCTCGGGTGAAATCTTGACTCCGGCCGCCCTGGCCAGCTTGTAAACCATCTCCGCAGTGGCAACCGCTTTCGGATCGATCCAGTTCACATCGGCGAATGTCCGCCCGCTTTTGTGATGATCAATGTTAATGAGAAACCGGCCATCCAGGCCTTCCAGCCGGGTGCGCTGAATGCTGTCACACTCCAGGATGATGGCGGCATCGTAGCTGCCGTTTACGGAGTCTGACTGAAGAACCTTGTCAGCAAAAGGCAGTGGATGGTAGATGCGAGGAACACCATCGCGCAAAACTACCTCAGCGTCCTTGCCCATAGAGCGAAGAATCTGCCAGCATGCTAGGGCCGAGCCAACTGCGTCGCCGTCGGGACGCGCGTGCGAGGTCAGCACGAACCGGTCGCGCTCTTCGATGTGCTTTAAGACTTCCGTCAGCATTCTTGCCTAGCCCCGAGGAGCGCTGAACGCTACCCGCTCCTCTTCTTCTTGACGGTGCGCGACAACAACTCGTCAATTCTGGCTCCGTACTTGTGCGAGCGGTCGAGTTGAAAATAGAGTTCTGGAGCCCGGCGCAGGCGCAGATTTTCCGCCACCTCGCGGCGAATAAATCCGACTGCTGCCGTCAGCCCCTCCAGCGAGCGGTCAACTTCTTCATCATCTCCGTCCAGCGAAACGAACACTCGCGCGGACCGCGAATCCTCTGCCAGCACCACGCTGGTTACGCTAACCAGCCCGATACGCGGATCGCCCAGCTCGCCTTCCACGATGGTTTCAATCTCCTCGCGCAAAGCTTCTCCCAAACGTTCGCGATGGTATTTTGCTCCACGCCTCTCCACGCCCACCTCTTGGGTAAAACGGATGAGAATATCAGAAATTGCGGTCAAGGGTTTGTCAAAGGAATCATGCGGTGAATCTGGATTTCGCTGCCTTGGCGGCCAGCAGTGAACAGGTCCGGACACAGCCCTTTTGACTTGGATTCTGGCGAAAAGCAACATACCATTTACCCATGCGCAGAGTCTCCCCGCCACTACTGAGGATCGTGTTTCGTCTAGTGATTATCGGAGCCCTGTCCTCTGTAGCATTTTCGCAGAGTAATCTGGGGCGAGAACGAGAGACCGTGCTAGGTTCCCTCGCTGCCATGTACGGAAAGTCGGTAGATGAAAGGATCCCGACTCTTGCTGTGACGTCAGACTACGTAGTAATTCCTGGATTCTCTTCCGCCGGCGTGCTCATTGAAATCTCGATTGAGCCGAAAGGCGATATTCGCGGGCAGAACACCCAACATCCAGTTCAGCTGACTAGGGCCGAGTTTGATTCAATTCTCGCGCGCCTCGACTCGGTTAAGCCGATCGGCTCGCTGGAGGAAGACGCTCCAGCCAGATTTGTATCCGGCGGGACAGCGTCGGGAACAGCGCGTTACGGCAACGGATATCTTGCTACGAGAGAAGTCATCAGCTCCGGTCGTCCCCTCGCAATCGCAGTCGCACGTATCTACTATCTGCACCCCGTGACGGGCATTGCTGAGACCCCTTCTGATTCCAATCATGAAGACGCAGGCTCGTTTGGATTGGTGTGTGTGGCAGGACAGTCTTACATGGGACCAAAGAGCGAATTTCTAAAGCTACGGTCAAAACCCAACAAGCCACAAACGGTCGACTTGGCAGGTCCGACGGGGAACGGATGCTATAAGGCTGCCTCCAAGCGGCTGGACGAAGTACTGTTCAACCGTGGAGCCTCTGCACTGGAGCACAACCAGTTCACAGTTGCCGCCCTAGAGTTTCAAACGCTCGTCAATACGTATCCTGCTCCGAGTATGCGGGCAGGGCGAGGCTAGCTTTGAAGGATCCAAACGTCTCAAGCTGTGCACAGTCTTGGAGTTCCTCTTCAAGTTGTGATTGTGGGCATTAGCAGGTTTTTCTACAAACTCCACAAACGAAATCCGTCCCTCGCTCCTGTATTGTTCGCAGTCCGCATCGCCTGGCGCTCAACATTCTTCATCAACCCATCCAGATAATCGCGGGATTCTAAAATTGATTAAAATTGATCTCATCCCTCTCCCGCCCGCTGCCAGCGGGCGGGAGAGGGACCTTACGTCGAATCGCGGTGCCCGTGCAGTCTGCGCGTTACCATCTGACGCAAGCTGCATATTTGAGCTGCCCGACGCCGAAGCCACTGCAAGCGCATCGTAAGATCCCTCTCTCGCCTTCGGCGAGTTCGGGATGACATCGCAACGTTTTCAAGGGCTGCTCTTACAAGAACTCCACGAACGAATCCGCCACCTCTGCCCCGGCGTTGTTCGCAATCCGCATCGCCTGACGCTCCACGTTTTTCATCAGACCATCCAGATAATCGCGGGATTCTAAAATTGATGTCATCCCGAACGCGCCCGCTGCCAGCGCGGGAGAGGGACCTCACGTCGGATCGCAGCGCCCGTGCAGTCTGCGCGTTACCATCTGACGCAAACTGCATATTTGAGCTGCCCGACGCCGAAGCCACTGCAAACGCATCGTAAGGTCCCTCTCTCGCCTTCGGCGAGTTCGGGATGACATCGCAAAGATTTCAAGGCCTGCTCTCACAAGAACTCCACAAACGAATCCGTCACCTCAGCTCCTGCATTATTCGCAATCCGCATGGCTTGCCGCTCAACGTTTTTCATCAAACCATCCAGATAATCGCGGGAGTCGGAAACACTGACGACACCGATGGTGGCGCGGTTCCACAGTCCGCTCGAATCAAGTTCGGCAGTGGCCACATTGAAGTGCGCGCGCAACCGGTCTTTCAGGCTGCGCACTACTTGTCGCTTGTCTTTGAGAGATTGTGCGTGCTCGATGCGAAGTTCGAGGGTGAGAAAAGCGATCATGGAGCTGTCAGCGATCAGCTTTCAGCCATCAGCAAAAACTGAGAGCTGACAGCTGGGAGCTGATAGCTGGATTACGCCATCACTTCTGCCGCGACGCGCTCGGTCACGAAGGCTTCAATCACGTCGCCAACTTTGATGTCTCCATAATTCGCGATGGAGATACCACACTCCATGCCGTTGGTGACCTGGCTGGCATCATCTTTAAACCGCCGCAATGAGCCGACTTTGCCTTTGAACACGACGACATTGTCGCGCAGCAGCCGGACTTCGGAGTCGCGTTTGATCAGCCCGTCGGAAACCCGGCATCCAGCCACCGTTCCGACTTTTGGAATACGGAAAGTATCGAGCACTTCGGCGCGGCCCTGGTAGGTTTCTTTTATTGTGGGCTCGAGCAGGCCAGTCATGGCGCGCTTGATTTCATCTTGCAGCTCGTAAATGATCGAGTGCAGGCGGACATCTACTTCTTCCTGTTCCGCCAGTTCCTGCGCCTTGCGTTCAGGTCGAACATTAAATCCGATGATGATCGCGTTCGAAGCTGATGCCAGGAGCACATCGCTCTCTGTAATCGCACCCACGCCCGAACGCAATACCTTCAGCCGCACCCGGTCGTTCGACATCTTCGAGAGCAGATCGCTCAGCACTTCGACCGAACCCTGGACGTCTCCCTTGAGAATAATGTTCAGCTCTTTGGTGCCTGCGGTCTTCATTTGCTCGGCCAGGCCTTCAAGAGAGACTCGGGAGCTCTTCGCGAGCGTTGCCTCACGCGCCTTCTGTTCGCGGTAATCGGAAATTCCGCGCGCCTTGTCGCGGTCCGCCACCACCAGGAACTGGTCGCCGGCCTGCGGCAGACCTTCCATGCCTAGAATCTCTACCGGTGTAGAGGGAGGCGCTTGTTCAAGCTGGCCGCCGCGATCATCGAACATCGCGCGCACTTTCCCATACACGTTGCCTACGACAAAATTGTCGCTGGTACGCAGGGTCCCGTTCTGCACTAGCACGGTTGCCACCGGGCCGCGCCCACGATCCAGTTTCGCTTCGAGCACCACCCCGGTAGCCGGGTGATCGGGATTGGCTTTCAACTCCTGCAGGTCGGCTACAAGGCAAATCATTTCGAGCAACAGATTGAGATTGGTCTTCTGTTTTGCCGACACATCCACAAAGACTGTTTTGCCGCCCCAGTCTTCTGGCATCAGCCCGCGATCGGCGAGTTGCTTTTTCACGCGTTCGGGCAGCGCACCTGGTTTGTCAATTTTGTTGACCGCTACAATGATTGGCACCTCGGCGGCATGTGCGTGGTCAATTGCTTCAAGGGTCTGCGGCATCACGCCATCGTCAGCCGCAACCACCAAAACCACGATATCTGTCGCCTTAGCTCCCCGCGAACGCATGCGAGTAAAGGCCTCGTGACCTGGCGTATCCAGAAACACGATTTCACGGCCATAGGCAGGGGAGTCTTTGTCCTGCATCGAGACTTTGTAGGCACCGATGTGCTGCGTGATTCCTCCAGCTTCTCCTCCAGCAACATTGGTTGAGCGGATGGAATCGAGCAGTGTGGTCTTGCCATGGTCCACGTGTCCCATGATGGTGACCACTGGAGGCCGCGGCACGCCTTCGGTGACCGCGCCCTCTTCTGTCTTAGCAGTTTCGGCAACTTCTTTCGCGGCCTGCTCTTCAAAGGTGATCACACTGGTTTCTGCGCCGAAGAACCGCGCCATCTCGGCGGCCAGCTCGGCGTCGAGCGTCTGGTTAATCGTGGCAAACACACCTTTTGCGAGGAGCCGGGCAATGAGGTCCTTCGCGCGAATCTCGAGTTTTTCGGCTAGATCTTTAACACTGATGCCCTCGGCGATGGTGATGCTGCGCGTGATCGGCATCGGTTCGTTCGAAAGCGAAAGCCGCGGCGGAGGGACAAAGCCCTTCATTGGGCCTTCTTTTACTCCGCGCGGAACGTAACGCTGCCCCGGTCTGCGCGCTGGTCCACCCGGACGGCTGCCAGGACGAGTCGAGCCCGGCGGCGGAAGCCCTGGGCCAACTCCCATTGGACGAGCGCCTGCCGGTCCTTGCCGAGTCGGATGCATCGGTCGCCGCTCACCCGGACGCAGCGGTGGCCGGGCGCCAGGCGCGGCAGGTCGCGCACGCTGGAAAATAGGTTGTCCCGGAACCGGACGACCCGGAGCTGGGCGCATCGGCGCTCCTGGCGCAGGACTCGTCGGCCTGGGTGGCGCTTTGTAAACCGGACGTGGACCAGTCTGCGGAACAATCATGCGCGGCCCAGGCGGTTGCGGACGAGGAGGTGGCGCCGGCGCTGCTGGCCGGGGCGGACTCACTTGCGAAGAAATTGGAGGTACAGAGGGAACACGCGCCGCGGGCGGGGCGAGCGCGGGTGGAACTGCTGCGACCGGCGGAGCTGTAGCAGGCGGCGTAGTCGGAACCACAGGCCTGGATTGTGCAGGTGATGATGGCGCAGGTGGTGCAATTGTCCGCGGAGGCGCACTGCTCGCCGGCACTGCGGGGGCGGCAGAAGTTGGCTTCGCAATCGCCGTGGCTGGCGGTTTTGCTTCCTGTGCTACGGGCGGCGTCGCCGGGCGCGCAGGAGGAACAGGTTGCGATGAAGGAGCAGCCTGTTGTTTGCTGATGATGGCTTTCAGCACATCTCCGGGCTTCGAGATGTGCGACAAGTCGATCTTGGTCTTGATCCAGTCGGTATCAACACGGTTGGCGCGCGCGGTCTTTGCTGCACTGTGGGCCTCGCCGGAAGCCCGGAAATGTGCACGGACCTTCTCGGCTTCGTGGTCCTCAAGCGAACTGGAATGCGTCTTCTTCTCCGTGACTCCGGCTTCAACCAGCACGTCGAGAATCGCTTTGCTTTTAACTTCCAGCTCCCTGGCCAGGTCGTTGATTCGAATCTTACTCATCCGCCTCTTTGTTCCTCCGGACTGTCCCGCTAAGGCTTCATAACAACCTCACGGATTCAGTTTTGAATTGCGTCATACTGATGACTACTCTTTCTTCTCAGCGTTCTCGGCCGCTTCTTCCGGTAGATCGTCTTCCGGCAGCTTGTCGGCCTCAGAAGTGTCAGACTCCTCGGATTGTTCCGGCGCCACTTCCACTTCTGCGCCCTCGGCATTAGTCTCTTCGACTGCGGCAGACGCTGTTGCACTAGACTCGGTTGCGTCAGCGTTAGGCTCAGCCGCTGCCGATTCTTCGCCTTCATTCTCCGGGAGCGCGACCGCTTCTCCGCCTTCCAGACCGGCGAAGTAATTATTGACTGCCACGCTGATTTTTTCTACCGTCTTGGGGCCGATCCCCTCGATGGCCTCAAGCTGTTCCGGGGTCATATCAGCCAGCGCTTCTACAGTTGAAATCCCAGACCCCTTCAGCTTCTCAACCAAGCCTTCGCCCAAGCCTTCGACGTTCTCGAGCGGAGTAGCCGCCGTGCCAGTCAGTTGAGCCATCTGCTCTTCAACTTCCTGGCGCTTTTCCTCTTCGCTCTTGATGTCGATCTTCCAACCCAGGAGCTTCGCTGCCAGGCGAACGTTCTGTCCCTTTTTCCCGATTGCCAGCGAGAGCTGGCTGTCATCCACGACGACTTCAAGGTGCTTGTCCGCCGCGTCGACAATTGTGACGCGGCTCACCTTCGCAGGCTGCAGCGCCTTCTCTGCGAACGTTACCGAATCCTCGTGATATTCGATGATGTCAATCTTCTCGCCGCGCAGCTCGCGAATGATGGACTGCACGCGCATGCCCTTCATTCCCACGCAAGCGCCGACCGCATCTACTTCTTTGTCTTTGGACATGACCGCGATCTTCGTGCGTTCGCCGGCTTCGCGTGCGATGGCGCGAATCACCACTGTGCCATCGTAGATTTCGGGCACTTCTGTTTGGAACAGATGCTGCACCAGCTCCGGAGCCGCACGCGAAACCACCACTGCTGGCCCCTTCGAAGCCTTTTCCACGCGCGCGATGACTACTCGCGCCCGCTCGCCGATGGCAAAAGATTCCAGCCGCGACTGCTCTTTGCGGGGCATGCGCGACTCCGCCTTACCCAGATCAAAAATGACATCTGGGCCTTCAATGCGCTTGACCGTCGCATTGACGATCTCGCCCACGCGATTGATGTACTCGTTGTAAACGGTGTCGCGCTCTGCCTCGCGGACCTTCTGGAAGATGACCTGCTTCGCCAGTTGTGCTGCAATCCGGCCCAGAATTCCCTCGGTAACTTTGGGAATCTGTAGCTCTCCCCCGATCTGCGCGTTGGGATCGGACTTGCGCGCGTCCTCAAGTGTGACTTGAAGCGTCGGATCCTCGATCTGCTCAGGCGCTTCGACGATTGTCTTCACCGCGAACGCACGAATCTTCCCCGTGTCTTTGTCGAGTTGGGCGCGCAGGTTCTCCTGGGTCTTGTAATACTTTCGCGTGGCGACAACGATAGCGTCTTCCACCGCGCTTACGACAATTTGCGGATCAATTCCCTTTTCTCTGCTCAGAGCGTCAATCGTGTTATAGAGCTCGCTTGCCATAAAGTCTCAGTTGCTAGTGGATAGCGGTTAGTTGCTAGTGAAAACCTGCGGCCTCAACTGACCACTAGCCACTGACCACTGGCCACTGCCTTTCAAATTTCCGGAACCAAATTGGCTTTTTCAACATTGGCCAGTTCGATTTCAAGTTTCTGAGGCGCTACTTGCGGCGGGCGGGATTTTTTTCGCGCTTCAACCAAATCCAGTGTCAATCGTCCCGCTTCAAAGTGTTCCAGCCGTCCTTCAAAGTGCCGATTCCCATTCACCGGATCTTTCGTGGTGAGTTTCACGCGGCTCCCTTGAAAGCGCTCAAAATCTACCGGACGAGAGAGCTTGCGATCCAGTCCCGGCGAGGAAACTTCGAGCACATACGATCCTCCCGGCACCGCGTCCTCGACATCGAAGATCGTACTGACCTCGCGGCTCAATTTGGCGCAGTCATCATGCGTGACGCCACCCGGCCTGTCGATGAAGATCCGCAGCATGCGCGCCTTGCCGCCGCCACGGATCTCAAGTTCAACGATCTCAAGGCCGGAGGAAACTGCCACCCGCTCCGCGATCGCGTGTATATGATCTAGATCAACTGCCATAAAAACAGCGACTTAGATGCAATCCCGAGCCGTGAAACACTCGCCCAAGTAAAAAGTGGGCTTGCGCCCACTGGTGTGCTCCGCCAATCCTGGTACTACACAACAGTTCCAGTGATTAATATACGCCCGCCTAAACCAAAAGACAAACTCCCCGGCGCATGGATGATGTCAAGCAGCTTGCCCAAATATTGGGCCAGCCGCGAAGACTCAACGATCAAGGCTTGTGCTATTGCAATGGTGAGAATCTGCAGCCAGGAAGTCTTCTTGGAACCAAGTTTAGGGATGGTTATCCGTGCGTGTCAGCATACAGGAGCAGGGAGATCCTCGCCGACTTCAACGGCTTCGAGGCCAGTCTCAACTCGGTTGCGCCCGTTTCTTTTCGCTTGATACATTGCTGCATCGGCGGCTGTAACCAGGAACTCCGGGTCGCTCTCGAAAGTGCCCAGGGTGACACCCGAGCTCAATGTGACCGTCACACTAGTATTTCCCAGGTCAATCGGTTCTTCGGCAATCGCGGTGCGTACTCTTTCGGCAA
>WNFJ01318804.1_pt2 | contig 42189 bp, 35 predicted proteins | sample 5400461 | NCBI WGS metagenome assembly WNFJ01 (sample SAMN13153349, study PRJNA577476) | soil metagenome | isolation source: 115 cm saprolite on Douglas fir-dominated hillslope | place: USA:California | collected 2013-09-17
GTTGAACCCGTCTTCGCCGGTGGCCAGCCCTGCCCGCCGCAACTCCCTGACCAGCCCGGACAGTAGTTTCTGGTTCGAGTCGCGGCGGACCCGCCAGGAGTAGCTGCCCAGGTGGGTGGTCTTGGGCAGGCTGGTCAGGCCGAGGGTGAACGCCAGGCCCGTATCGTCGGTGAGCGAGCCGATGTGGTGGACGCGCGCCTTGCGGGCGCACTTGGCCAGCAGCAGCGTGCCGACCGACTGCCACGCCGACAGCGCCCTGGTGGAGGGGTAGCCCGCCGCGCGGACCAGGCTGGGCAGGCTCAGCTGTGCCATCGCGGGGAACAACAGCAGCAGCCCGGCATGATCGCAGCCCAGCGCCGTGTCCGCCGCGGGCCAGCCGGGCAGCCGGGCGGCCTGGGCCACGTCCAGCCGGGCCGGGGGGCCGCGGCGGCCCTCGTCGCGGCGGGGCAGCCGGGGCAGGCCCTCGGCGTCGATGATCTGCCAGCACGTCTGCGGCGACACCGGCAGGCCCTCGGCGGTGAGCGCGGCGGAGATCTCGGTCACCGAGTGCCCGGCGGCCCGCAGCGCCAGCACGCGCGACCGGAGCTCGCCGGTGGCCTTGCGCGGTCTTTTCGGGCCGGGCCGGGGGTCGGTGAACAGGCTCATCTTCCCGCGGCGCAGCAGGGTGGCCATCTGGTGGACGCGCATGTCCTCGATGAAGTAGGCGCGCAGCGCCTCGTACCGGCGCTGGGACGACCCGGCCGGGTGGAGGAAGTAGCCCGCGCCCTCTCTCACCTCAACTGATCCTGACAACCTGAAGCCTGATACGACAGAACCATAATCACCCGCGTCCGAAGCCGGCGCACAGTGGCGCTCCCGGGAGATCCATGTAACCTGTGGCCAGAGCCGTGCCCGGGCACCGGATACCCTGCCCGGCATCGCGGAACCACGGCACCAGCGCCCCATGAATAGTTCCGGGTAATCAGTTGAGCACAGGCACAGCCAGCTACCCCGCGTTCCCACTACCAGCGGAAACAGCCTGATGCCTCAGCGGCCCGCCGCACCCGGGCGGCCTCAGATCGCTTCCCGGGAATCGAGGCTAACGGGCCATCGATCAAGCGTGGCGTGCCGCGGCACGCCACAGCTATGAGCCGTGGCGCCAGGATTCCAGGTAATCCCGCTGGGCTGGTGTCAGCACGTCGAGATCCACTTCGAGGGACGCGAGCGCGAGCTTGGCGACCTCGGTGTCGATCGCGGCGGGCACGTCGTGCACGCCGGGCACGAGATCGTCACGATGCTCCGCGAGCCAGGCGACGGCCAGCGCCTGGGTGGCGAAGGAAAGATCCATGACGGCGGGCGGATGGCCCTCGGCCGCGACCAGATTGACCAGCCGGCCCTCGGCGAGCAGCAGCACGCGGCGCCCGCCGGGCAGGATGTATTCGTCGGTGTCGGGGCGGACGCCGCGGTTCACCGAGACGGCCTGGTCCGCAAGCGCGCGGATGTCGACCTCCACGTCGAAATGCCCGGCGTTCGCGAGAATCGCGCCGTCGCGCATCACCATCAGATGATCACGCGAGATAACGTCGCGGTTTCCCGTCGCGGTGATGAACACGTCGCCAAGTGGCGCGGCGCGCATCATCGGCAGCACGCGGAAACCCTGCATGACGGCGTCCAGGGCGGCCGCGGGATCGACCTCGGTAACGATCACCTGAGCGCCCAGGCCCCGGGCCCGCTCGGCCAGGCCCTTGCCGCAGTAGCCGTAACCCGCCACCACCACGGTCCGGCCCGCCAGCAGGGTGTTGGTGGCGCGCAGGATGCCGTCGAGGACCGACTGGCCGGTTCCGTACCTGTTGTCGGCCATGCGCTTCACGGGCGTGTCGTTGGCCGCCACCATCGGGAAACCCAGTTCGCCCGCCGCGGCCATGCCGCGCAGCCTGATCACGCCGGTCGTCGTGGACTCGCACCCGCCGCGTACCCCGCCGACCAGGTCCGCCCGCTCGCTGTGCAGCGTGTTGACCAGATCGCAGCCGTCGTCGAGCACGAGGTCGGGGCCCGCTTCGATGGCCTGGCGGATGTTCCAGTAGTAGGTGGCGCGGTCAACACCGGCGCGGGCGAAGACGGCCGCGCCGTAGCGGACCGCCAGCGCGGCCGCCACCTCGTCCTGCGTGGACAACGGGTTGGACGCGGCGAGGAACACCCTTGCGCCGCCGGCCAGCAGGGCACGGACGAGTGCGGCCGTCTCCGCGGTGACGTGCAGGCAGGCGGCGACGGTCAGGCCGGCGAGCGGCCGCTCCGCGGCGAACCGCGCGCGGATGCGGCGGAGCACCGGCATCGCGTGGTCAGCCCACTCGATGCGCCGTACCCCGGGCTCGGCGAGCCCGGGGTCGGCGATCGCGGAGCCGACGATCGCGGAGCCGGCCGCGACTTTGCCATCGCCTGTGCTGCTCATCACGTCCGTCAGCCTCAGTACCGGTAGTGATCCGGCTTGTACGGGCCGTCCACAGGCACACCGATGTAGTCCGCCTGGTCCTTGCTGAGCTTGGTGAGCTTGACGCCGAGCGCGCCCAGATGGAGCCTGGCGACCTTCTCGTCCAGGTGCTTGGGCAGCGTGTACACGCCGAGTGGGTAGTCCTGCGTCCGCTCGAACAGTTCGATCTGGGCGATCACCTGGTTGGCGAAGCTGTTGGACATCACGAAACTCGGGTGTCCGGTGGCGTTGCCCAGGTTGAGCAGCCGTCCCTCGGACAGGACGAGTATCGAGTGACCGTCGGGGAAGACCCACTCGTCGACCTGCGGCTTGATGTTGATCCGCTCGATCCCCGGCGTCCTGATCAGGCCCGCCATGTCGATCTCGTTGTCGAAGTGGCCGATGTTTCCGACGATGGCCTGATGCTTCATCGCCGCCATGTGCGCCGCGGTGATGATGTCACGGTTCCCTGTCGCGGTGACGAAGATATCCGCGATGCCGATCACGTCCTCGAGCGTCGCGACCTGGTAGCCGTCCATCGCCGCCTGCAGCGCGCAGATCGGGTCGATCTCGGTGATCACTACCCGGGCACCCTGGCCGCTGAGCGACTGTGCGCAGCCCTTGCCGACGTCGCCGTAACCGCACACCACCACGACCTTGCCGCCGATCAGCACGTCGGTCGCCCGGTTGATGCCGTCGACCAGGGAGTGCCTGCAGCCGTACTTGTTGTCGAACTTCGACTTCGTCACCGAGTCGTTCACGTTGATCGCGGAGAAGAGCAGCGTGCCCGCACGCTGCATCTCGTACAGCCGGTGCACGCCGGTGGTGGTCTCCTCGGTGACGCCGCGGATGGTCGCCGCCATGGACCCCCACTTGCCCGGGTGCTCGGCGAGCGTCCGGGTGAGCACGTCGCAGATGACCTTCCACTCGTCCGGGTCCTCGTCGGCCGGCGCCGGCACTCCCCCGGCCTTCTCGTACTCCGCACCCTTGTGCACGAGGAGGGTGGCGTCGCCGCCGTCGTCGAGGATCATGTTGGGGCCGGAGTCCTCGCCCTCGCCGGGCCAGGTGAGCGCCTGCTCGGTGCACCACCAGTACTCTTCGAGCGTCTCGCCCTTCCAGGCGAAGACGGGCACGCCGGCTGGGGCGTCGGGAGTGCCGTGCGGACCGACCGCGACGGCGGCCGCGGCGTGGTCCTGGGTGGAGAAGATGTTGCAGCTCGCCCAGCGCACACGCGCGCCGAGCGCGGTCAGGGTCTCGATGAGCACGGCGGTCTGCACGGTCATGTGCAGGGAACCGGTGATGCGCGCGCCCGCCAGCGGCTGAGCCGCCGTGAACTCGCTCCGCAGCGACATCAGACCGGGCATCTCGTGCTCGGCGAGGCGGATCTCCTTGCGCCCGAAATCGGCGAGCGAGATGTCGGCAACCTTGAAAGGTTCGGCTGGCATGCGGTCCTCCGCGATGTCGTCGGGTGCTGCGGCGTGGGTGCTGCTCATTTCGAGCCTAGGGGGTGCAGGCTCGAGCGCGCATGCAGCACTGGCTGTTTCTGACACAAGAATGTCAGAATCAGTCCTATGCGCATCACGGAGGCCGCTCGGAGGCTCGGCACCTCACCCCGGATGCTCCGCTACCGGGAGTCGCTCGGCTTGCTCCCGCCCGTTCAGCCCGGGCACCATGGCCACCGGCAGTTCACCGAGCGCGACGTGGACGCGGTGGCGGCGGCGCTCGAGATCGAGCGGCGATTTGACATCAGCCCCGCGGCGCTGGCGTTCGGCCTCCGGGTGGCCACCGAACCCGCGGTGCGCGCCGCAGTGGCGGACCTGGGCGAGCGCACCGGCCGCCGCGGGCGGGCGCGGGCGCTCGACTTCGAGCAGGAACGCGCGCTGCGCCTGCTTGGCGCCGGGCCGTCGCAGGGGGCTCGGCGGCGCCCAGACTCAGCGGCACACCAAGGCCAGCGTCCCGCCCAGACTTGACGACGCGCCAAAGTCCCGGCCGCATCCGCGGCAGCCGTTCGGCTGCGTTTCCCCGGGGGGCGACCCCCGGAATCCCCCCGCATCAATTGATGCCGCCTCCGCGGCAGCCGTTCGGGATCCTAAAGGTCTTCGGCGGTGGGGTGGACGCTGCGCATTGCCGGGTCGGTTGCGTCGGCCTTGTACGGATTGTAGAGATCGGGTTCGAGGTAGATCAGTTCTGCGATCGGCACCGCGCGGCGGACCCGTTGCTCAGCCGCGTCGATCCCGCGCGCGATCTCCGCCGCGGTCTCGTCCTGGCGTACCGCGATCTTCGCGGCGACCAGCAGAGAGTCCGGCCCCACGTGCAGGGTCCGCAGGTGGATGACGCACTCGATCTCTGGTCCCTCCTCGAGCGCCGTGACGATCTTGCGCTGGGTGTCGGCGCTCGCCGACTCCCCGATCAGCAGGCTCTTCATCTCCACCGCGAGCACGACGGCGAAGCCGCCGAGCAGCAGGCCGATCGCGAGCGACCCCACGCCGTCCCAGACACCGTCATTCGTGATCACCGCGGCGGTGACCCCGGCGACCGCGAACGCAAGACCGATGAGCGCGGCCATGTCCTCGATGAGCACGACGGGAAGTTCCGGAGCCTTCGTGCGGCGGATGAAGGACACCAGACTGCGCCGGCCGCGGACCCTGTTCGACTCGTGCACCGCGGTGCGCAGCGAGAAGCCCTCGAGCACGACAGCGACGCCGAGGATGATGAACGCGACAAGCGGATTACGCACATCGTGCGGATGGGCGACCTTCTGCCAGCCCTCGTACAGTGAGAACGCGCCGCCCGCCGTGAAGAGCACGACCGCGACGAGAAAACCGTAGACGTACCGCTCCCCGCCGAACCCGAACGGGTGTTCCATCGTCTCCGCGCGCCGGGCCCGCCTGCGGCCGATCAGCAGCAGCGCCTGGTTTCCCGTGTCGGCGAACGAGTGCATGGACTCCGCGAGCAGCGAGGACGACCCGGTGATCAGGAACGCGGCGAACTTGGTCGCCGCGATGCCCAGGTTCGCGCCGAGGGCCGCGAGGACTGCGATCGGCTTGCTCTCGGCGATGGCGCCGTCCTTCCCTGCCCGGCGGCTCCGCCCGCGCGCGGCGCGGGCGGGACGTCCTGCCTGTTTCCGAACCCCGGCCAGGCAAACCCGGCCGGGCCCGGGAGATCACATAGTTCGGCAGTACAACGAGGGTGTGTCCCGTAGATCTCTGGCGGCGCGGATCGGCGCCCAGACGACGACCGGCGGCGTTGTCGTCGTCGCCGATACAAACCAGTATCGGCTCCTCCTCCGCCTTGCCGGACCGCCGCCTGGCCCTGCTGGCCTAAGATGGCGCCCGCATCCACCGAGATCTACGGGACACACCCTAGGCGATCCGTGCTTTCAGTTCCTGGATGGCGTTGATCGGACTCGGATCGATGCCGCTGCCAAGCGCAAGGTACACCGTGGCGTAATCGATCAGCTGGATGAGGCTGGCCAGGCGCAGCAGCGGATGATCGCCCTCGGCGGCCAGCTCAGTCACCTCCATGCCGCGTTCGGCTGCGAGCTGCGCGGACGCCGTGCGCCGCTTGGCCACCTGCGGGTGCACGCGGGTGTCGCTGAGCAGCACGAGCCGCAGCGGCAGCCGCGCGCCCGGCGACGCGAGCGGGCCGTCGAACGAGACCACCTGGTTGTGGTTGGCTTCCGGTAGCACCCCGGGCATCGCGGGAACCTTGGCGTTCTCGCTGAGCTGGCACGTGAACCGGTTGGCGACCACGCCGGTCAGCGGGGACGAGCCCCAGATCATCGGCAGGTAACCGGCCAGTTCGGCCGCGAGAACCTTGGCCGGGTTGACGAACGACTCGCTGGCCGGCCGGCAGCGGTGCGAGATGTCCTCGAGCAGTGTGGCCGTCTCCTCGTAGGTGTCGGGGCCGATCTCGGTGAGGCCGAGCTGCTCCGCGATCGCGACCAGCGGAATGGACAGCCCCCACAGCGTCGACCGCGGCATACCCGCGGAGACGACAGGGATGAACGGCGCCCGCGCCTGCGCGGCCAGATCGGCCAGCGGCGACCCCGACGCGCCGACCGCGGCCAGCCGACAGCCGCGGCGCACCGCCTCCTGCGCCACGCTCAGCGTCTCCTCCGTCGAGCCAGAACACGAGACCGCGATCACCAGGTCGGCCGCTCCGGCCCAGCCGGGCAGCTGGTAGTCGTGCACGGTCGTGACGGCGGCCGGGCAGCCGTGACCGCACACGGCGGACAGGATGTCGCCGGCGATTCCCGAGCCCCCCATCCCGGTTACCACGACCGCCCTCGGCCTGCCTGGCCCGGTGATCGCGCCGAGATCCGTCTCCGCGGTCGCCCGCTGTGCGCTGCGGACCTGCGCGGCGGAGGACGCCACCTGCCGCAACATGCCGCCGGGGTCGGCCGCTTCGAGCAGGTTCGGCTCGTCGAGCAGCCGCTCGTCAAGAACCGCCGTCACGCCGTCCCCTTGGCCTCGTGACCGGCCGGGCCCGGCCCGGCGGCGGGCTGGCGGGCCTCGTCGACGAGCAGCACGGGAATGTCGTCACGCACCGGGTAGGCCAGCCCGCAGTCCTTTCCCGTGCAGACCAGCTCGCTCGCTGGCGCGTCGGCGCGCAACGGCGACTTGCACTTCGGGCACGCGAGGATCTCAAGAAGCCAGTCGTCGATCTTCACGCTCTCTCCTCACTCGTTGCGGCGAACGGGCTCACCGGGTTTCCCCCGCGCGGGCCTGGACCTTGGCGAACTCGCTCACTCCGGCTCCAGCTTCTGGTTCGCCACTTTCCGCACGGTCCCACTCGCCCGGTCAATGAGCCTACCGGGAACAACGTGCACCAAGGTCATACCCTGGCCGGCTCCCGTGAGGCGCCGCACGAGCCCGTGACGCCGGGTGCGGCTCGGCGCGCTCGACCAGGCCAGGCGGCGCCGATCAGTCACCTGGGCGGCCCGGCGGCGCCGACCGCAGGACCCGCAGATGCCCGCGGCGGCCTACCTCGACGCCCTGGCCCACGGGTTCCGCCGCGGGCTGCGGGCGGGCCGCCTCCCGCACCGCGTTCGCCAGTGCCTCCAGGTCGTCGTTCACCGGCTGCGCCGGTTCCACGGGCAGCCGGACGACCTCCCATCCCAGCGGCGCGGTCAGCCGCTCGGCGTGCGCGGCGCACAGGTCGTAGCAGTGCGGCTCGACATAGGACGCGAGCGGCCCGAGGACGGCGGTGGAGTCACGGTAGACGTACGTGAGGGTGCAGACGGCGGGCTGCTTACAGGCGGTCCGGGAGCAACGACGGGTACTCACCTGTCCACCTCGCTCGTCAACATCTGCCATACGCACCGGCCGCCGCAGGTACCTGTGCTGCCCGCACCCGCGGCGTGGCGGTGGGTGGGCCGCACGTGCGCCGCGCCGACCGCCGGCCCTTCGCGGGCGCTGCGGTGTTCGCTGCGTTTGCCTCAGTCAATGACCGTATCCGGCTCCGGGCGGTAACGCCATCACCCCGGGCACTCTGCACGATCGTGTCTTCCTTGTGCCCCGTTTGCCCGGCGCGGCCGCGCCGGTGACGCGCCGGCCGCGCGGGAGGCCCGACGGGCCGGCCCGGACCGGGCGGCCAGGCCGGGACCCATCGGCCATGCGGGAGATACATGCGGGGATGCACGAGATAACCTCGGCGGTGTGCAGCCACGTGACCAGGGCCACGGACGGCCGAAGGCCCGCGTCATGCGCAGGGACCGGCACGGCCGGGGCATTCGCGGCCCGCTCGCGCCACCGGGCGTGCCGCTTTCCAAGACCCGCGCGCAGCATTTCGACGACCTCGTGCTCGATGCCGTGAGCCGGCTCGAATCGCGCTGGGAACAGCAGCTCGCTGGCGTCGAGTTCGCGGTCGAGGAGGTGCCGCCCACTGATCCCGCCGTCGGCGGCGACCCCGTGCCGCTCGCCCGGTCGCAGCCCGCGACGGACGGCAAACCCGCGCGTATCGTCGTGTACCGCCGACCGGCCCAGGCGCGCGCCGAGGGCGAGGAGGAACTCGCCGCGTTCGTCTTCGACGTGGTCGTCGAGGAGGTCGCCCGGCTGCTCGGCGTCGACCCGGAGACCGTCGACCCTGGCTACACGGACGACGACTGATCCCGAACGGCTGCCGCGGCGTTCCCGCTCACGCAAAGTCACGCTAGGTCTTATCTGTCTCAAGCCACTTCCCACCCGAAACGGAAACGGCGACCTAACCGGGACAAACCAGCGGGAAATGACGTTTTCGGAGGGGAAGTGGTGTACCGGACGAGCGCGGTCAGGTGATGACGGGCGGTGTTACCTCGTCGTCGCCGTTCCAGACGTCTCTGTCCTCGGTGAGCCACGTGCCGTGCTCGCGCTCGCGGCCGCCCTGACCCCCGGTACCCATCGGCATGAAGCCGGGGCCCATGGCGCCAGCCTCCGCGCCCGCCGCGTCGGCGGCCACGAGCCCTTCACCGGCGGCCGCTTCACCGGCCGCGCCGCTCGCCGCCGAGCCCTCGGCCAGTACCTGGCCATCCGCGGCCGCCGCGTTCTCGCCGCCGAGCAGGCCGATGCCGCGGCTGCCTATGACAGGCTCGCCGACGACCGGATCGCCGCCCGCGCCGCTTATGACCGGCTCACCGGCGGCCGGCTCGCCAGGCACCCGCTCGCCGAGGGGGCCGCCCGATCGCGCGCCGCCGATGACCGGGCCGGCGAAGATGGGGCCGCCAGGAAACCCTGGGCCGCCTGGGCCGGCGCCGCCCATGCCTGGGCCGCCCAGGCCGGGGCCGCCGAAGCCGGGGCCACCGGGCGCACCCGCGCCGGGGGGGCGATAGACGCCGGACAGCTTGCCTGGGGCGCCGCCGATCACCGGGCCGCCCAGGCCATGGCGCGGGCCCGCTCCACCGCTGCCGCCGATGCCCCCTGCGCCGGAACCGCCGCCGCGGGAAACCGGGACCGCCGCGGTGCCGCCGCCCGAACCCCCGCCGGCGCCGGCGCCGCCACCGGAGCCACCTGGCGCTCCCCGGCCGGAACCTGGCACGCCATAGGAGCCGGTGAGGGGCGGCAGGTTCTTGTTCGCGGCCGGCGGGATCGAGTTGTAGGCCTCGACCGTGCGGTTGTTCAGTTTGGCGAGCTGGTTCGCCGCTGCCGTGTTAGCCGGATCGGTGCCGGTGAAGAAAGCGGTGACCTTGTCGCCGAAGGTGTCGTTCATACTCAGGATCTGCGACTTGTACCACGGCTGGATCGTCGTGCCGTACCACGTGAGCACGGATGAGGTTGCCTGACTGGTGTTGGCGAGTCCGGCGGCCGTTTCGTGCAGTTGCTGCATCTGCGCCAGGGCCTTCGGCGCGGTCGCGCCACCCCAGGCACCAGCGAGCTTCTGAGCATGATCAATGAGGTTAGCCGCCAGTTCGGCCAGCTTGGTGCCTGCCCGCTGGTACGCGGCGCCAGCTGCGGCGACCCGTGCTGGCTGAATGGGCTCGATCAACCCCTTGATCTCGGCGAGGGTCATTCCGCCGGTCGAGCCCGCGTAGATACCGTCAACCTTGAATTGCCAGGTGTTGCCGCCGTTGCTGAGAGGATCGGGCCCGCCGCCGTCGCTCGGTCTCATCTCACCTCACCTCGCTGACGTGCCAGGACGCTGAAAGGGGATCAGGAAGGCGGTCGCGGAATTCACGTGGAGACCCCGTCGGACAAGGCGCTATTGTTCGCTTCGGCGTCGGAGTAAGCCTGGACAGATGTGTTAATACGGTCGCTTACCGCGCCATGGGCCCGAATTAGGTCGGCAAGGAAATTGGTGATTCCAGCGAATGCGTTGCTCGTCGCGCCCGCGAGCCCGGCGGGCGCGTCCCAGTTACCCAGGTCAAGCTCGGTAATCAAGCCGTTTTGCTGCAGGTCGTTCAAAATCGCCTGAGTCTCCGCGATGTCCTGCTTCATCGCGTTGGACACCTGCCGTAGCGTGTCACGGTTGACGGAGAGTTCGCCCCCGCCAGAGAAAGAGGCTGGCCAGGTAATCGTTGGCCTTGCCCCGTCCGTCCGGGTAATACCGCCCACCGCTCGTGCTCTGGCCCGTACCTGGGGTCGGCGCCGGGGTCGGTGTGGGAGCCGGATTAGGCTGCGAGCCGCCACCCATCGTTAACCACCCGTTCCGTGTGCGAACCGTCATTTATTTGGCGCTGACAGTCCCGGCCGCGCCACCTCGGCGCGACCGGAACCGCCGCGATCACGAACAGCCCGTGGGCGTCAGCCCCAAAGAGAGGTGAGGCCGCGCTCGGTTTCCTGGTAGGTGGTGTTCGCGGTCCCGATCACGTTGCCGAGCTGGTTCAGCACCAGCGCCATGTGCGCGGCCGCCGCGTCCCACTGCGCCTTGGAGGTCTGGTAGGCGCCCTGCGCGCTACCTGTCCACTGGGCGAGAGAACCCTGCAGCTGGCGTTGGAGATCCTCGAGCGTGCTGATCAACGCGTTGTACACCGCGAGGAAGTTTTCCTCGCCCGCCTGCATCGTGCCGAACTGGGCGAGCGTGAAGCCTTCAGACACTGCTTTCGTCCCTTCGTCCGCTCAGCTGTGGTTCAGCAGTCCGGCGACCTTGTTCACGGTCGCGCTCTGCTCGGCCTCCGTGGCAACGTACCTGGCGTGCGTGGAGACCAGTTTCTCGTGCAACATGTCCATCGCCGCGAGCACCTTGGCCATGTCGGCGTCGAAGGCCTGGTACACACTGGAAAATGCGGTGGCGGCCTCGCCGGCCCAGCCGCCGAGCAGTTCGGTCTTGTGGCTCTCCAGCGTTGTCCGCAGCCCCGTGACGGTGCTGTAGGCGCTGTCAAGCTGCTGAGCAGCACGTTGCATGGCGCCTCTGTCGACCGAAGTCTGACCCGCCATCGCTCACCTCCGTCAAAAGTGCCTGATGTGCCGTGCGTGGCGGTAGGCGGGAACCCCGTCAAGATCACTGATCTGTGTCACCTGTTGCGGTCCCCTCGGGGCGGGTGCACGACCAGGCATGCGGAATCCACGCCGCAAACCGGTTAGAAATTTATGGTAGCCACCAGGTCGCGTCAACCCGAATGGTCACAACAATCCAGCTATTAACACGGGCGTAAGCTCACGGAAGCCACGACCTGCGGGCACGGCAGGGCGCCGTCGGGTCGTGACGGAAACGTGACCCACCGGGCATGCGGCCGCCCCCTTTGACAATTGATGACCGGCTCACGGGATCACCGCGGTCACCGAACCGCTGATGAGCGGCAACATCACCGACAAGGGCGAGCTGACGACGGGGGTGATCAAGACGGCACCACCGGCCCGTGTCGTAAGCACGCGGCCCGCGTAGACGGGGCCGGAGCCCGCCACCGGCGATACCACGATCGCGAATCCGTTGTGCGTGCCGCGCGGCAGTGCCACGTTGACGCTGACGGAATGCCCGGCGGCGACCGACACGAGCTGGCCGGTGCCGAGCGGCCCGTTCGCACCGGCCGGGGTGACCCGGGCCTGCGCGTCGCCAGCAGGTGCCGACAGCACGACGGACGTGGTGTAACCGGCGCCCGCGGCGTTGTCCGCGACCACGCCTTGCTGCTGCACCGGGCCGGTCGCGGCGGTGAACGCGTGGCCGCCCGCCACCACGGCGGCGGTCACGGGGACCGCTGACCGCAGCCGCAGGGCGGCGGGAATGCCGTCAAGCGACGGCAGGTCGAGCGCTACCACAGAACCCGCGGGTACGTCGATACCGCCGGCCCCCGCGGGCTCGTAGGCCCCCGACGGCGTGATCGCCTGGACGTGCACCTGCGCGTCGCTCCCGCCGGGATCAACCAGATACAGCCTGCGGCCGCCGCCGGCGCCCGGCAGGCCGGGAACGACCACCTGCGTAGCAGGTGCCGCGGCCGCGCACCACCACATGGCCGCGCTCTGCACGGCCGCGGCGACGCGGCCGACGCTCGTTCGGACGTGCAGCGCGACGACGCGCATGCCAGGCACGAGCTTGCTGACCGGCTGGACCACGCTGCCGCCCGGCGGCACCTCGATCCCGGTATCCGCGTTGCCCTGCAGCGGCCCGGTGTCCGTGAAGATGTCGACGTCCACCGCGGCCGGCTGGCTGTCCGTGTTCACCACGTGCAGGTCGATGGTCGCAGCCTTGGCCGGCCCGGGGCCGAGGAACCAGAAATCGGTCCCAGGCTGCGTGCACTTAACGCCGGTGACGGTGGCCGCGGAGCCGTTAGGGGGGTAGCTGGTCTGTTCGGCGTCCAGGCCGCGAGCCATCGGCCCGGTCGCGTTGACGATGACGGCCTGCGGCTGGGGCCGGCCCGCGTGCCGCGTGCCGCGCGGGGCCTTGCCTATGCCGAAGCCGTTCTTCGACACCCAGACCCGGCCTGGCTGCGACACCGTGAGCAACGGGGCGGTGGGCACCGCGGCGGCTGTTCCCGTGCTCGGCGCGGTGCCGATCGCCGTGATCGGTGCGCCGACAAGCTCCGCGCTGCCCCCGCCGGCCGGCTGGCCCGGCGAGGCGAACAGCGCGACGCGCCCGGTGCCAGGCGCTGGGCACGCCAGGACGGCGGACGTCACGGGCACAATCTGCGGCCGCCCGGCCGCGGCGGGGGCGCTTCCCGCCGCCGGACGGCTCACCCAGGCCACACCGAACAGGCCTGCCAGTGCGACCACGACGAGCGCGAGCAGCACGAAGCGGCTGGGGATGAGTCCCCTCACCTGCGCCACCCCGGCGTATCAGAACCAGAGCGACGCGGCGTGGCCGGCCGCGGCGGGTACGGTTCCCGCGGGTACGGCTCCCCCGGCTCGCCCGGCGTTCTCGGCTGCCGCGGGTACGGCTCCCCCGGCTCGCTGGGCGTTCTCGGCTCGCTGGGCGTTCTCGGCTCGCTGGGCGTTCTCGGCTCGCTGGGGTACGGCTCCCCCGGCTCCCTCGGCGCTCGCGGCTGCCTCGGGTACGGCTCCCTCGATTCCCGCTCATACGGCTGCGCCGGCTGAGGTGTCCGGGTGCGCGGCGCCTGCTGTGGCTGGGCGGGCCCGCGTGGCGAATCCGGCCGCGCGGCCCCCGGTGACGAGGGCGATCTCGGCGGTACGGAACCCGCGCTGTGCCTGCCGTGACTGCCTGACCGCGTGCCTGCGCCGGAGCCGGGGTCGCTGCCTGGCGGGCCAGGGCTACGCGGCAGCGCCGATCCTGACGGCGCGCGGCCTGGCGTCCCCTTGCTGGCCTGGCGCCCGGCCGGTGCGGGGCGCCCGCGCGGCGTCCGGCGGGCGCGCCGCGGCTTCGCCCTGCCCGGCTTGCGCCGGCCCCTGTGCCCCGCGCCAAGGCCCTCGGCAGGCTCCTCCTCCTCCTCCTCCTCCACCGCCGCCATCGCGGTACGTGCCGAAGGCAGGGCGAACACGGCGACCACGGCGACGGCGACGCCTTCGAGTCCCAGGATCACCTGGCGGGTCAGCATGCTGTGGCCGATGTCAAGCCCGCCGCCGCCGGCCGGGAGGCTGAAGCCCTGCGCCCAGCCATCGACCGGGCTGGCGAGCGGTGTCAGCGGGCGGCCGTTCAGGCTGGCGTGCCAGCCGGCGTCCGCCGGCTCCGCGAGCATGAGCGTCCCACCGGCCGGCGGGACGGGCGCGCCTTGCACCTCGACTCGCCCGGATCGGACCGCAGCGACCGTACCGTCCGCCTCGACCACGCGGACGCGGGCCGTCACGTCTGTCACCTGCCACAGTCCGAAGGACCCGGTCAGGCTGACCGGGCGAAGTCCCGGCGCCCCGTCAAGCACCCGGACCAGGCCCTGATCCATGGGCGCGGGCAGCAGCACGAATCCGATGGCGAACCGGCCGAGCGCGTGGCCGTCGTCGCCGAGGCCGCCGCCACTGCCGCTGGCCAGGCCGGCCACGACGGCGTCGAGCATGCGCCGAACGCCGGCCGGCTGGACGAGCTCCGGCTCACCGATGACCGGATCCGCATTACGGAGAACGGTGTATCGGAGCGATCCAGGCTGGGACCTGAGCACGAGCGTCCGCAACTGCATGCCCCCCGCCGACGCGGTCACAAACTCGGGCAGCACACTCGAGTGCGTGCTGGTCAGCGGACCGCGAACCCCGTCGTAGATCCAGAACCCGGCCACGAGGACCGGCGCCGAGCAGGCCACGATGGCCAGCGCGGCGCCGCCAAGCCCGGGCAACCCGCGCGCGCGAATCCAGGCAGGCCAGGACTCGGCCGCGGTGAGGGCGGCGAGCAGCACGCCCGCCGCGGTGACGGTGAGCGCGACACCCGGCCAGCCCGGCACCGCCGGGCCACCGACCGGCGGGGCGGCCGTCATCCTGCTCACCGTTACCGCCGCGAGCAGGCCGATCAACGCGACCACCCAGCCGACGCCGACAAGCGTCCGGCGCCTGTTCAGCAGCACGGCCGCCAGGGCGGCCACGCCGAACCCGGCCGTCACCCACACCGGCGGCAGGCCGGGGCCGCCGGGGCTGAGCAACAGCAGCGAGGACCCGGGCAGCCGCGGGCTCCCCAGCCCGGGCCGCTGCACACCGGCTTCGAGCAGGAACAGCGAAGGATGCCTGAACAGGTCGATTGTCCACGGAGCGAGCAGCACAGCAGGAAGGAGCGAGGCGATACCAAAATTGACCGCTGTCTTCCTTCTGTCCTTGCCGTGGGCGAGGAAGGCAAGCGCCGCGCCGATGACCGCGAGGGGCCACACCAGCGGCACGAAGGCCGCCATCACCGTGACCACCAGGCCGGCCGCCCATGCGGACTGCCGCGCGCCGCGCCGCGGCAGGGTCAGCATCCTCGCGGCCAGGATCCCGGCGACGGGCACGAGCACGAATGCCACCGCGGTGCCGATCCGGCCTGCGGCGACCGCGCCGGTCGCGACCGGCAGGAGCGCGTACGAGCACGCCGCCCAGACCCGGGCGGACGTACGGCTGGTGACGCGCCGCGCGGCCAGGTACGCCGTGATCCCGGCCAGCGGCACGCACCCGAGCAGCAGCACATCCACGGCGAGCCAGGGCTTGCCGCCGAGGACGGACGACAGGAAAGCCAGCACGGCCACGTACGGGGGTGCGTTCGCCGCCGAGCCGATCCCGACATCGTGGTAGCCGGCCAGGTACTCCCGCCATAGATCCGATGCGCCACCCCGCACGGGGACGAGGGCACCGCCGCCGAGCCACCCGCCGCGCAGCAGGGAGCGCTCGGCGACGAGGGCGACGATGGTCAGCCCGAGGATGGTGAGCACACCGGGGCTTGTCATGATCCGCTGAGCCAGGCCGGTGTCGGTGAGCAGGGCTTCTTCCTCGTCGGCGCTGCCCGCCCGCGTGTGCGTTGCTGGCTGCGCGCCCGCGAGCGCGGTGCCGACGATCTCGGTGATCCGGCCAACGGTCTTGCCACGCGGCATGAACGACCGGGCCACCGGGTACGCGCTGCGGCGGCCGTGCCCGCGCCGCCGCCGGGCCCGCAGCAGCCGTAGCGGGTGCGAAAGCACCGACGCGAGCGCGGTGACCTCGTCCCACGCGGCACCTGGCTGTTTGCCCACGAGGAGGATCAGCGTACGAAGCAGCGAGCCGACCACGTTGCGGCCGAGCGCGGTCAGCATCGGGCCAACCGGCAGGTTCGCAAGCAGCACGTAAAGCGCGTTCCGCCGGTCAAGGTGGCGCGGGCGGTCGCCGGCCGCGCCGCCCACCGAGATCGGCCGGTACCTTCGCGCGGACGCCTCGGCGTGGTAGACGATCGCGTCGGTGACGAGCCGGACGCGGTAGCCGGCCGCGATCACCCGCCAGCAGAAGTCGATGTCGTCGCGGAACAGGCGGAGACTGGGGTCGAAGCCGCCGAGGCGATCCCACACGTCACGGCGGATGAGCATGCCCGCACTGCTGACGGCGAGTACGTCGCGTTCGCCGTCGTGCTGGCCCTGGTCGAGCTCGTACGATTCCGCTGCGGTCTCCCTGCGGCCGGCACCGTCGATCGTGATACCCGCTTCGATGATGATCCGGCGGTCCTCCCAGTCCCTGACCTTGGGGCCGAGGACAGCGGCGCCGCGGGCGGCGCTGGCCGCGTCGAGGAGGTGCTCGAGCGCTTCTTCATCGGGTGCGCTGTCGTCGTGCAGCAGCCACACCCACTCGACGATCTCGTCCCGCCGCCACTGGCCCACGGCGACGGGCGTGTGGGCGGCACGGTGCCGCAGCGCCTGGGCGATGGCCGTACCGTAGCCGGTGCCGCGGTCCGCGCCGAACACCGCGCCGTTGCCGAACAGACTGGTGAGCAGCACGCCGCTGCGGTCCCTGCTCCCGGTGTCAACGGCGACGACGCGGTGAACCGGGTGAGTCTGCTCGCGCAGCGCGGCCGCGACCTCTGGAAGCCAGCGGGCTCCATCATGCGCGACGATGACCGCGGTTACGAGGTGCTGGGCATTGGAATCGTTAGGCGACACGGGTCCGCTTGGTGGTGGAAGGGATTTGGCCGCCGATCATGTCCGGTGCGGGCCCGGCACGACGGATAGTACGCGTGAACAATACGCGAACGCGCGCCCGCACGCGGCTGGACCCGCAGGACGCGATGTGCCCGTCATAAAGATACGCAGGCCAGCGGCGATAGCCGCGGCGCCGCCGCAGCGGGCGGCCCGTGCGTCATCGCACGGCTGGCGGCATCAGGGGCCGGGCACGAACCCAGCGGACGGCGGCGCCGGCGGACGGCGGCGCACCTACCCGGCCTGTCGCTTCAGGCGGCGCCGCTCACGCTCGGACAGGCCGCCCCAGATTCCGAACCGCTCGTCGTGCGAGAGCGCATATTCGAGGCACTCCGCGCGCACGTCGCAGGCACGGCACACCTTTTTCGCTTCCCTGGTCGACCCGCCCTTCTCCGGAAAGAACGCTTCCGGATCGGTCTGCGCGCACAGCGCGCGTTCCTGCCAGCCCAGATCCTCGACGTCATCCGCGCCGATGCCGAACGCGCCCGAGCCGTGCGCCAGCGGGATGATCACCTCGCTCAAAGCGCACCTCCTACCCCTGTCGGAGCCGCCATGGCCCGCGCCCATCTCCCCGGGGACGCAAACCACATTGATGAAATTACACGCGCGTGTCTTGCTCGAAGTCAAGCGGGATCGGTGGTATTGGCGGCGCTCTTGTCCGTGATCATGCAAAAAGTCTGGTGAACGGATGCTGGGACCCCAGGGTGAATTTCGCGGATCACGCTCGCCGCGGTCCGGCGGCCATCATCGATGGTTGGGTGAATCATCCTCGTCCTGGCCGTGGCCGGGCTGCGTGGTCTCACCCGAGCCATGATGCTCGGCAGCCGGATAGGCCTGGCGGTAGTACTGCTGGTAGGTATCGGTGCTCGGTGGCTGGTAGCCGTCCGCGCTCGGCGGCTGGTAACCCTCGGGGCTCGGCGGCGGGTAGCTGTCGGGGCTCGGCGGCGGGTACGATTCCGCGCCCTGGTGAGCCTGGCCGTAGCCCGGCTGGCCGTAGCCCTGCTGGCCGTAGCCCTGCTGGCCCTGCTGGCCCTGCTGGCCGTATCCCTGGCCGTACGACTGCTGCCCGTAGCCGCCGTCGTAACCCGGCCCGTGCGCCTGCCGCGAGTAGCCGTCCGGATAGGCCTGCTGTTGCGGCGCCCGCTGCCCGTAGGACTCATACGCCTGCTGCCCGTAACCCCCGGGTGCCTGGCTCTGCGGGCTCTCCGCCTGGCTCTGCTGACCGTACTGGTATCCGGCCCCTGCGCCGTATTGCTGGCCGTACTGCTGGCCTGCGGCGGTCTGATACTGCGCCGTCTGCGCCGCGGCCCGCTGATCCGCGAGCTGCTGATCCGCGAGCTGCTGATCGGCGAGCTGCTGAGCCGCGAGCTGCTGAGCCGATGTCTGCTGGCGCGGACTCTGCAGGCCCAGTATTTCCTCGCTGAGTGTCTGCTCGCCCGGTACCTGCTGGCCCGGTGCCTGCTGTTCCGGGCCGGGCTGGTAGCCGAGATAGCCCTGGCCCGCGGCTGGCTGATCCGCCGGATGAACCGCCACCGGCTGGCCGTAACCAAAGCCCGGGTAGGCCGCGGGTGGGCCGGCCTGCGGCAGCGCTGCCTGCCGCGGCACCTTACGTGGGCGGGCTTCCTGGAGTTCGGCGGACCGGAGCGTGACGACGCTGAAGAACAGGCCCGCCGTCGCGACCATGACGCCGACCGCACCGTCGAGGAAGAAGCCAAGCTTGGCCGAGCCACTGGCCGAGATGCCGAGCGCGATCAGCCAGGTGATCACGCCGAAGAGCAGCGCGATCCCCTGCAAGACCACGGCGAACAACGTGATCCTGCGGGCCTGCCGCACCTTCGCACCGAGGTGGGTGGCCAAGATCACGGCCGCCACCGCCATCGCGGTCAGCGGCAAAGACGTCAGCGCGTGCGACGCCACGACCGCGCGGTCGGCGAAGGTCGGTCCCGCCGCGCCGCCCCCGGCCAGCGCGATCAGGGTGCCCGCGTTCGCCGCCGCGGCCCAGCCGTCGCTGACCATGGCCATCAGGCCAAGGAACACGCTGATCGCCACGCCGCCAAGGAGCAGCCACGCCGCTGGTTGCCTCACTCGCTTGGTTTCGTCCCTGATCACAACGAACCCCCTGCGGTTTCCGGTGTCCGGGGGGAAGCCTCCCACATACCTCGCCGCCGCGTCATCCCGCCCCGGCGACCGCCGGCGACCCCAGGGCGGCCGGTCGGGGGCCGGCGGGGGCGCCGAGCCACGGCGCGGACACCGCCGTCCCGCGCACACCAGGCCAGCGGTGACGCCCACCCGGTGCCTGGCTGTGCACTCCCGCCGGCCCTGCTGGAAGACTTGTGCGCATGCGAATAGTGGTACCGGCCGGCGGAGTCGGCGCTGCACGTTTCCTGCGCGGCCTCATGACCGCCGTTCCTGACGCCCAGATCACCGTCATCGGCAACACCGGCGACGACATCACCTTGTTCGGGCTGCGCATCTGCCCGGACCTCGACACCGTCATGTACACGCTCGGCGGCGGCATCAACGCGGAGCAGGGCTGGGGCCGGTCGGCCGAGACCTTCTCCGTCCGTGACGAACTCGCCGCCTACCAGGCGGAGCCACTTTGGTTCACCCTTGGTGACCGCGACTTCGCCACCCATATCGTGCGGACGGCGATGCTCGGCTCGGGCGAACCGCTCTCCGCCGTGACGGCGGCACTGTGCGAGCGGTGGCAGCCCGGCGTCACCCTGCTGCCGATGAGCGATGACCGGGTGGAGACCCACGTCATGGTCGGTGCGTACGACGCGCGGGCGGCCGGTCTGGCCGGCCAACCGGCACGGCCGGGCAGCCAGGACGAACGTGCGCAGCCGGCCGGCCGGCGGGCGATGCACTTCCAGGAATGGTGGGTGCGCTACGGTGCGCGGATCCCGGCCGCCGAGATCACCGCGGTGGGCGCCGCGGACGCCGCACCTGCCCCTGGCGTGCTCGAGGCGATCGCGGCGGCCGACGTCGTCGTGCTGCCGCCGTCGAACCCGGTGGTGAGCATCGGCACCATCCTGGCGGTGCCGGGCATCCGCGCCGCGCTCGAACGGAAGATGGTCGTCGGGGTGTCCCCCATCATCGGCGGCGCGCCGGTGCGCGGAATGGCAGACGCGTGCCTCGCGGCGATCGGGGTACCGGCCAGCGCCGGCGCGGTCGCGGCATGGTACGGCCCCAGGCTCCTGAACGGATGGCTCGTGGATGACGCGGACAAGGCGGCGGCCGACGACCCGCAACTGGCGGGAATCACCGTCCGGGCCCGCCCGCTCTACATGCACGACGTGCCCGCCACCGCCGCGATCGCGGCGGAATGCCTCGACCTGGCCGCCGCGCTGGGCACATCACCGGGCACATCACCGGGCACATCACTGGGCACATCACTGGGCGCCTCATCAGGCGCCGTACCGGGCGCCTCGCCCGCCGCCGCACCGTCGACCGCTCCGCACACCGCACCGGGCACCCGGCGGGCGCCGTGAACACGGGCGAGGCTGCCTGCCCGGGGGGACGACCCCCCGGAACCCCCGCTGGCGTTGTGCCTGACGCCGTGCCTGCCATCGACGGCGGCCTCACGGTCGTGCCGGTCACCGGACTGCCCGAGATCGGCCCTGGCGACGATCTCGCGGCGCTGATCGCCAGCGCCGCGCCGCCGCTGGCCGACGGCGACATCCTGGCGGTCACCTCGAAGGTGGTGAGCAAGACCGAGGGCCGGGTGCTGCGCGCCACGGAGCCCTCCGCGGCTGGCGCGGCCAGCCTCCGCGACGCGGCGATCGAGGCGGAAACCGTGCGGGTCGTCGCGGCGCGCGGCGCGGCGCGCATCGTGGAGACGCGTCACGGGCTGGTGCTCGCCGCAGCCGGCGTGGACAGCTCCAACAGCGAGCCGGGCACGGTGGTACTGCTGCCCGAGGACCCGGACGCCTCGGCGCGCGCGCTGCGCGCGGCGCTGGCCGACCGGCTTGGCGTCCGGCTCGGCGTCGTCATCACCGACACCCTCGGCCGCGCCTGGCGGGTCGGGCAGACCGACACCGCGATCGGCGTCGCGGGCCTTACGCCACTGCTCGACCACCGCGGGCACACCGACGCTTACGGCAACCCGCTCGAGGTCACGATGCCCGCGGTGGCCGACGAGATCGCCGGCGCGGGGGACCTGGTCAAAGGCAAGCTCGGCAACACCCCGGTCGCGATCGTGCGCGGTCTGGCGCACCTGGTCACCGCGGCGGACGGGCCGGGCGCGGCGGCGCTGGTCCGGCCTTCCGGGGAGGACATGTTCCGGCTCGGGTCCCGTGACGTGCTGCTGGCTCGGCGGACGGTGCGGGACTTCACCAGCGAGCCGGTCGGCCAGGAGGCGGTCAACCAGGCGTTGCTCGCGGCGTTCACGGCGCCCGCCCCGCACCATTCGGTGCCGTGGCGGTTCTGCGTCGTGTCGTCGGCGCGTGCGCGGGACGGCCTGCTCGACGCCATGCGCGACGCGTGGATCGCCGACCTGCGGGGCGACGGATTCACCGCCGACCAGATCGAACGCAGGATCCGGCGCGGCGAGCCGCTGCGCCGCGCACCGCTGCTGATCGTGCCGTGCCTGGTCGCCGACGCGGCGCACGCCTACCCGGACGAGCGGAGGCAGCGGGCGGAGCGGGAGATGTTCCTGGTATCCATGGGCGCCGGGGTGCAGAACCTGCTGGTCGCGCTGGCGGTCGAAGGACTCGGCTCATGCTGGGTGTCGAGCAGCATGTTCTGCCCGGACGTCGCGCGTGACGCACTCGGCCTGCCCGGCGACTGGGAGCCGATGGGCGTCGTGGGCGTAGGTCACCCGGCCACCCCGCCCCCGCCCCGCCCGGACAGGGACGTCGAGGCGTTCGTCGCGCGCCGCTGAGCCGGCGGCCTCAGCTGGCCACGACCGGGAGCTTGCGGCGGACGGCGTCACAGACCCCGTCGCTGGCCCGCGCGGCGGCGATGCGCCCGGGCGGCGGATCGCCGTAGGTCGTGGTGCGCTGACGCAGCGGGCGGCCCAGCGGCGCCACGATCGCGGCGAGATCACTGATCGTCTTGTACGACCCGTTGGCCGAACCGGCCATCCGGCTGATCGTCTCCTCCATCAGCGTGCCGCCCAGGTCGTTGACCCCGCCCGTGAGCACGTCGCGGCACAGGTCGTCGCCGAGCTTCACCCACGAGCACTGGATGTTCGCGATCGCGCCGTGCAGCAGCAACCGCGAGACCGCGTGGACCGCACGGTTCTGCCGCCGGGTCGGCCCCGGCCTGGCCAGGCCGGCCAGGTAGATCGGCGCGTTCGCGTGGACGAAGGGCAGCAGCACGAACTCGGTGAACCCGCCGGTCCGCTCCTGGATGCCGCGGATCACCCGCAGATGCGCGACCCAGTGCTGCGGGGTGTCCACGTGCCCGTACATCATGGTGGAACTGGTCGGGATGCCGAGTTCGTGCGCGGTCGTGATGACCTCGATCCACGCCGACGCGGGCAGCTTTCCCTTGGTGAGCACCCAGCGGACGTCGTCGTCGAGGATCTCCGCCGCCGTGCCAGGCAGCGAGCCCACCCCGGCCTCCCGGGCCGCCGCGAGCCAGTCCCGGATGGCCAGCCCGCTCCTCGACGCCCCGTTCACCACCTCCATCGGCGAGAACGCGTGCACGTGCATGTCCGGGCAGCGCTGCTTGACCTCGGCGGCGAGGTCGAAATACGCGGTGCCGGGCAGGTCGGGGTGGATGCCGCCCTGCATGCACACCTCGGTCGCGCCGGCCGCCCACGCCTGCGCGGCCCTGTCCCCCACCTGCTCGATGGACAGCGTGTAGGCGTCCGCGTCGGTGCGGCGCTGCGCGAACGCGCAAAAGCGGCAGCCGGTGTAGCAGACGTTGGTGAAGTTGATGTTGCGCGTCACCACGTAGGTCACGTCGTCGCCGGCGGTGTCACGGCGGATGTCGTCGGCGAGCCCCGCGAGCGCCTCGAGTTCCGCGCCGTCGGCGTCGAGGAGCGCGAGGGACTCGGCGTCGGTCAGGCCCGCCGGGTCCGTTTCCGCGTGCCTGAGCGCGGATACCACCTCAGCATCCATACGGCCGCGCAGGCTGGCGGCCGGCCTGATCCGCGCGCCTACCTCGGCCCAGTCGCCGTAGACCTCGCTGAAGTCACTGCGCCTATCGTCGGTGCGGCCGGTGGTGTCGATCGACACGTGCAGGTCGGTGCGGCCCTGCCCGGGCTGGCCCCAGCCGCCGTCCGGCTCCTGCCACGGCCGCCCGCGGGGCATTGCTCCTGGCGCGGCGAGCCCGCTGGCCGGATCGGCCAGCGCGGCGACGTGACCGGCCAGGCGCGGGTCGAGCCACGGCTCCCTGATGTAGTCCGGGTAGATCGTCAGCCGCTCGGCGAGGGTGTATCCCGCGGCAGCCGTCAGGGATGCCAGCTCGTCGATCTGTGGCCAGGGGCGTTCCGGGTTGACGTGGTCCGGGGTGAGCGGCGATACGCCGCCCCAGTCGTCGATGCCGGCCCGCAGGATCAGGGCATGCTGGTCGTCGACCAGGTTGGGCGGCGCCTGAACCCGCGCCTTCGGGCCGAGCACCAGCCGGGTGACCGCGACCGTCGCGGCCAGATCCGCGAGCTCGGCATCGGGCACGTCCCGCATCTTGGTGTCCGGCTTGGCGCGGAAGTTCTGCACGATGACTTCCTGTATGCCGCCGTACTCGCGGGCGACCCGGCGGATGGTGAAGATCGAGTCGGCGCGTTCGGCCGGGGTCTCGCCGATGCCGATGAGGATACCCGTGGTGAAGGGGACACTGCTGCGCCCGGCGTCCTCGAGCACGCGCACGCGGACCGCGGGATCCTTGTCCGGGCTGCCGAAGTGCGGGCCGCCGCGCTCGGTGAACAGGCGGGTGGCCGTGGTTTCGAGCATCATTCCCATGGACGGCGCGACGGGCTTCAGCCGCTGGAAATCCTGCCAGCTCAGGACGCCGGGGTTCAGGTGCGGCAGGAGCCCGGTCTCTTCGAGCACGCGGATGGCCATCGCCCTGACGTAGGACAGCGTGTCGTCGTAGCCGTGCGCGCCGAGCCACTCGCGAGCCTGCGGCCAGCGGTCCTCCGGACGGTCGCCAAGGGTGAAGAGCGCTTCCTTGCAGCCGAGCGCGGCGCCCCGCCGCGCGATATCGAGCACCTCGTCAGGTGACAGGTACGGGCTCGGGACGCGGTGGGGCACGGTGACGAACGTGCAGTAACCGCAGCGGTCCCGGCACAGGCGGGTGAGCGGGATGAAGACCTTGCGGGAATAGGTGATCACGCCCTCGCGGCCGGCCGCGTCGAGACCGGCGTCGCGGGTACGGGACGCGTGGGCAAGCAGCTGGTCCAGGTCGTCGCCGCGGGCGTGCAGCAGCACCGCGGCCTCCGACTGGTCGAGCGGCTTGCCGTCCCTGGCCCGGGCGAGCGCCCTGCGCAGGGCGGTGGCGGGGGGGCGATCTTCAGAAAGGCCCATGGCCGCACCCTACGCGGCGGCCGGGCCAGCGCTTCCCGCCGCCCCGCCCCACGGCCGCCGCTGCGCCCGTCGGGTGGGGGTGCGGCTCTGTCCGCCGCTCTGTCCGCCGCGTAGGCGCACCACCCCGCGGCCGCCGCGTCGGGTGCGGCGCCCATCCGGCGGTCAGAACCTTCGGTAGTCGCGCGCGGCCAGCCGGGGGCCGCGGCGCGGTGGCGCGATTCCGCTGAGTTCCACCAGCCGGGTGGCGCGGTACCGGTGCCCCCGGTAGGGCGCGAGCAGCTCGAGCATGCCGGCATCGCCCACGACCCGCCCCGCGAGCGCCAAGCCGACCATCGAGGGCAGGTGGTAGTCGCCGACCGACACGGCGTCGGCGTCGCCCGAGGCGCGCTGGCGCACCTCCGCCGACGTCCACGGCCCGATCCCCACGATGGCCCGCAGCGCCCCGTCCGCCGCCGCCGACTCCATGGCGGCGACCTCCTCGACGCGCCGCGCCGCGCGCGCCGCCGCGATGATCGTCTGGGCCCGCACACCCTCCACCCCGGCGCGATGCCATTCCCACGACGGGATCGACACCCAAACCTGCGGGGACGGGAAGACGCGCATGCCAGCGGGCACCAGGCCGCCGCGCTCGGTGCCGGGCGCGGCCTGCCCGTACCTGGTCAGCAGCCGCCGCCAGGCGCGGGACGCCTCGGCGCCCACGACCTTCTGTTCGAGCACGGCGGGCACAAGCGCCTCGAGGACCCGGGAGGTCCGGCCGATCCGCAGCCCGGGATGGCGCGCCGCGACGTCGCGCAGCACCCCGTGCGCGGGAGCGAACCCGGCTGGATCGTCGCGCGCGCCGAGCAGTTCTGGAAGCTGGCTGAGGAGCCAGTCGGCTCCTGGTCCCCACGCGGCGGCGACCGCCGCGGTGCCCGCCGCCGCCACCCGCAGCGTGCCTGGCCCGTCCGGGGTCAGGCAGGTCCGCCACACGGCGCCGCCGGTGTCCACCTGGAAGGCGGGGTCCCCCCGCCCGCGCCTGTGCACGGCGAGGACCGAGCGGATGTGTAACGGAAACGGCGGCCGCCAGACGCGGGTGATCGGGACCGGCCGTGACACAGCGCGCCTGCTCAGACGTCTGTCGAGAACCGGATCGTGCGCGGTGCGACCTGGGCGTGGGGCCAGATCCTGATGCCGTGGCGAAGCTCGTTTCCGGCCCCGATCACCGCACCCTCGCCGACGAAGGCACCATCGAGCACCGCACGTTCGCCGACGCGCACGCGCGCACCAAGAATGCAGCCCTCGACGCTGGCGCCGGCCGCCACCGTGACCCCGTCGAGCAGCACGCTCCCGTGGACGCGGGCACCAGGCCCGACAACCGCGGCGGCGCCGACCACCGTGCCACCTGACACCTGGGCCGCCGGGTCGACCACCGCTCCTGGCAGCATGAGCGCATCCCCGCAGGGTCCTGGCATCGCCGGCGAGGGCAGCAGGCCGAGGACCAGGTCGCAGGACGCGCGGACGAACGCCTCGGGCGTGCCGACGTCCAGCCAGTACGCGCAGTCGGGGAAGCCGAACACGGGCTCGCCGGCCCCGATGAGCCCGGGAAAGGTCTCCCGCTCGACCGAGACGACGCGGTCAGCGGGGATCCGGTCGATCACCCGCCGCCTGAAGACGTAGCAACCGGCGTTGATCCGGTTCGTGACCGGCGCGGGTGTCTTCTCCAGGAACGCGGTGACCCTGCCCTCGCCGTCGGTCGGCACGCAACCGAACCTGGCCGGGTCGTCGACCTCCACCAGGTGCAGTGTCACCGCAGCGTCGGTGGCGCGATGCAGGTCAAGCTGGGCGGCGATGTCGTGACCGGACAGGATGTCGCCGTTGAGCACGAGCACCGGATCGTCGGGCCCGCTGCTCAGCCGGCTGGCCGCGTTCCTGATGCCGCCGCCCGTGCCGAGCGGCGACTCCTCGATGACGTAGTCGAGTTCCAGGCCGAGCGAGGATCCGTCGCCAAGCCCGGCCTCGAACATGTCGGCGCGGTAGGACGTGGCGAGAACCGCGCGCACGACTCCGCTTGCCGCCGCCCGGGAGAGCTGATGGGCGAGGAAGGGCACACCAGCGGCAGGCAGCAGCGGCTTGGGCGTCGAAATCGTCATCGGACGCAACCTGGTGCCCTGGCCTCCCACGAGCACGATCGCCTCGACGGGTTCCATGAGCAGGGACGTTACCAGGCCGGCCGGCTCGCGGCGGGCGGGACCGCCCGGTGCGCCGCGCGCCGCCTATGGTCACGGCGCGTGCCGCCCGGCCGCTCGCGGTCACGGCATGTGCTGCTCGGCCGCCCGCTGATAGGAGGCAAGATGAGCTTCGGCCGAGGTTTCCCAGGTGAACTCCTGCGATCGCGCATAGCCGGCGTCGCCAAGCGCCTGCCGCCGGGCGGGATCGTCGAGCAGGGCGCGCAGCGCGGCACGGATGCTGTCGGCGTCACGTTCCGTGTACGCCACCGCGTCGCCGCCGACCTCAGGCAGTGACGTGCAGTGCGTCGTCAGCACCGGTGCCCCGCACGCCATGGCCTCGAGCACCGGCAGGCCGAAGCCCTCGCCGCGGCTCGGGAACGCCACCACCGTGGCGCCGCCGAGGAACCCAGGCAGATCGGAGAAGCGCAGGTAACCGGGGCGGACGAGCCGCAGGTGCGGCGGCGCGGCGGCGACCGCCACGTCCACCTCCTCGCTCCAGCCGCAGCCACCCGCGAGCACGAGCGCGGGCGGCTCGGCCATGTCAGCGGCGGCGTCGGTCCAGCCCCTGATCAGGGCGGGCACGTTCTTGCGAGGCTCCAGCGTGCCGAGGAACGCGACATACGGCCTGCCGTGCAGGCCGAGCCGGTCGGAGACCCGGCTGAGCTGTACCTGATCGGGCCGGTGGAAGAGGGCGTGGTCCACGCCGTGGTAGGCGACGTCGATCCTGGTCGGGTCCGCGCCGAGGACGCGGACGAGCTCATCCCTGGTCGCCTTGGACGGCACGAGCAGCCGGGTGGCTCGGCGCACGGCAGTGCGGATGGCCGACTTGAAGAAGGTGGCCGTCACGGCCGTGTGCAGTTCTGGGTCGGTGAAGAAGGTGAGGTCGTGTACGGTCACGACGCACGGCACGCCCGGGCGCAGCGGGATCGAATAGTACGGTGCGTGGATGACGTCCGCACCGACCTGCTGCGCGACGAGCGGCAGTCCAGTCTGCTCCCAGGCCAGCCTGGCCGCGCGGTGGGCGATGGCTGTCGGGCCCGCGACCACCCTCGCGTTTGGCGCCAGCCGTCCGTACCTTTCCTCGTCCGCACGCTGGCAGGCAACGGCAAGGTCCGCGTCCGCGGACACAAGCGCGCCGATCAGCCCGTCGACGTACCGTCCGAGCGCACCGCGGTCAGCGGGCACGGCAGTCGCGTCAACAAGCACCCGAGGCGCCACGACCGATCTAGCTCCTTCCTTGGGCGGGGCAAACCCAATGTGCCGGACCGGGAACCGGGTGAGCCGCGATGGGACCCGGTGCGCTGTGCCAGCTGCTCGGTGTTCCAGCGGCTCAGCAGGCGAAACCGGGAGCCCAGCGAACTCGATCAGGTGTCCCGATAAAGCGGTGCTCCAAGATGAGCGTACGCCGTTTACCGGGCTGAATGGGCCGTTGGACCAGCGGCGCGACCAAGGTGTTGCGGGTCGTTATGAGGAATTCACCACACCCTGCGGCGGGCCCGGACCAACACGATGCTGCCCAGATCACGGCCCGCCCAGTGATCGCTGGCCGCCACCAGCGGAATCAGTGCGGCGGCGGCGTTGAAACCTGCCCTTCCCCCGTGTGCGGACAGGCCGAGATACAGCCGCTCCGACCACCGGGCGCGGAACTGGTAGCCATACTCGATCACCTCAAGACCGCGGGCCAGCAGCAGCCGCCGGAGCGTCTCGTGGGTATATGTGTGCTTGACGTGGTAGCGCGCGCAGTGCGCCCGGTACAGGTCGGGCCACCGGGATGCGCGGGTGAGCGCGTCCGCCGACATGACAAGCTCACCACCGGGCCGCAGGACCCGTGTCATCTCGTCGAGCGCGCGCTCGACGTCGTCGAAGTGCTCGATCGCGCAGATCGACATCACCTTGTCGAAGGATCCGTCCGCGAAGGGCAACCGCAGCGCATCGGCCTCGATGAGCGCCGGGGCGCCCGTCAGCCCGCGCCCGCGCAGCATCTTGGCGCGGGCCAGGTCGATGGACACCGCGTCGGCCCCGCGCCGTCTGGCCTGGCCGGCCCAGTACCCGTCGCCGCCGGCCACATCGAGGACGCGTACCCCGCACAGGTCGCGGCCGAGCCAGCGCAGCAGCGCGCCGGCCTCGCGGTACCTGCAGACGTGCATCTGATGGCCGGCGAAGGCGACCGCATCAGCTAGCCGCATCGCCTGACTCCCGTCGCCGTTGCCGCGCGGGCGGCCGTTGCCGCGGTCATCGCGTCGGCGCCGGGCTTGGCTTCACCGTCTGCTGCGCGGCGCTGTTCGCCTGGTCGAGTGCCTGCTTCATCAGTTGCAGTTGCTGGCCGTAGGTGGCGAAGTCCCCCCGCTTCAGCGCCTGCTGCGCCGCCTGGTAGTGGCTTTCCGCTTGCGCGAGGAATCCGCGCACCGCCGCGCTGAGCTGGCCGTTCACCGACGGCACCGACGGCGCGGAAGGCGACGCCGGCTGGCTGGGCAGCCCGCTGAACACCTGGCTGAGCGCCGCCTGCAAGGTGGCACCGTAACCGATGGCCCCGTTGAAGGACACGAAGACGCGCTGCACCGTCGGGTAGGAGCCCGCGCCGGCGCCACCCGTCGCCTGCAGGTAGACCGGTTCGATATACAGCAGGCCGCCCCCGACAGGCAGGACGATCAGGTTCCCGGTGATCACCGTTGACCCGCCCTGGCGGTAGAGCGCAAGCTCACGCGAGGCGGTCGGATAGGACTCGAACGTGTTCTGCACCTGGTTCGGGCCCGCGATCACGGTGGAACGCGGCAGTTCGAGGATCCGGATCGTGCCGTAGTCCGGGCTCACCGGGTTGCTGTCGACCGCCATGACCGCCGCCACGTTCTCGCGTCCCTTCGCCACGAAGGACGTGGCCAGGGAGAACTGCGGCGTGGTGTAGCCGGGCATGGACATGGTCAGGTAGTACGGCGGCTGGGTTCCGCCCTGCGGGGTGGTCGGGTCGCTCGGCACGGCCCAGAAGTCCTGGCCGCCGTAGAACGCCTGCGCCTGCTGCACGTGGTAGCGGGCCAGGATCGGCCGCTGGACCTTGAGCAGATCCTGCGGGTAACGCAGATGCGGAAGCAGATCAGCGGGGATCGCGCTCTTCGGCTTGATCACGCCGGGAAAGGCCTTCATCCAGGTACGCAGCACCGGATCGGCGCTCCACTCGTACAGGGTCACCTTGCCGGTGTAGGCGTCCACCACCGCCTTGACCGAGTTGCGGATGTAGTTGATCTGGTCGGCCGACTGCTCGACCGGTGGCTGCGTGCCGATCGAGTCCGCCGTGGCGCCGCCGAGGCTGACCCGCTCCGAATAGGGGTAAAGGTTGGTGGTGGTGTAGGCGTCGGCCACCCAGTCGAGCTTGCCGCCAGATATGACCGGGTACACGGCGCCGTCGAGGGTGAGGAATGGCGCCACCTTCGCCACCCGGGACAGCGGGTCACGGACGTACAGGATCCGCGACTGATGGTTCACGGCCCCGGAGAGCAGGATGTTGAGCTGCCGCAGCTTGGTCGCGTAGAGCAGCCTGTTCCAGAACGAGCCGACCGCGACGCCACCGCCGCCCTGGTAGGTGGTGTTCTGCTGGCCACTGGTGCTCTGGTTGGGGAAGTCGAGCTCCTGCGGTGCGCGGCCCGGTGGCGCTCCCACGATCACGTAGTTCGTCTCGAGCGGGCCGAAATAGATCCGCGGCTGGAACTCGGGCAGCTCGCCCGTGAAGGGAATGTTGCTCTCGATGAAGCTCGGGTCGCCGCCGCTGCCGACAGTGTTCGCCGACGCGGCGACGAAGCCGTACCCGTGCGTGTAGACCAGATGCTGGGTCACCCAGTTGCTCTGGCTGGCCGGCGGCCCTGGCATCTCGCGCACCGCGACCACGGTGTCCTGCGGCGCCGCGGCGCCGGGCAGCGGGTAACGGTCCATGTCGAGCACGCTGGCGAACTTGTAATAGCCCTTGATCTGCTGCAGCTGCTGGAAGGCGGGAGACACCACCGCCGGGTCGATCTGCCTGACCCCGGGCAGCGAACTCGCCTCCGCCGCGAGCTGTGCGGCTGGCTGGTTCGGGCTCGCCGCGTAGGGCGCTTCCTGTACACCGCTTATGCCGTAGGCCTGCCGCGTGGCCGCGATCTCCCGCTGAATGTAGGGCGACTCCTTCGCCAGCTCGTTCGGCTTGACGTCGAACTGCTGAATGATCGCCGGGTAGACGCCGCCGACCAGGATCGCGGACAGCACGAGCAGGCCGAACCCGACCGCGGGCAGCATCACGCTGCGGCGCAGCGCGCCCGCGAAGAACAGCAGCGCGCAGACGATCGCGATAACGGCGAGGATCGTCTTCGCCGGCAGCACCGCGTTCACGTCCGTGTACGACGCACCGGTGGTGACGGTTCCGCGCTGGCTGAAGTTGAGGCCGTACCTGTCGTACCAGTACGACACCGCCTTGAGCAGCACGAATATCCCGAGCAGCACGAACACCTGGGCGCGCGCCGCCACGCTGGAGCGGTCACCCGGCCCTTGCAGCCGCAGCCCGCCGTACAGGTAGTGGGTGGCGGCGGCCGCGATCACCGAGAGCACGACCAACGTGAAGGTGAAGCCGAGCACGAACCTGATGAAGGGGTAGGTGAACGTGAAGAACGAGATGTCCAGATGAAACTGCGGGTCCGCAAGCCCGAATGACGTCTGGTTGACGAACAGGAGCCAGGTACGCCAGGCGCCAGCCGCCGAAAGCCCCGATACGAGCGCGAGCAGGCCGAGACCGAAGCCCATGATCAGCTTGCGGTAGGGGTCGATGCCGCTGCGGTACCGTTCCAGGCCCTGCTGCTCCGGTGACAGCGCGCGGTAGGTGGGACGGAACCGGTAGGCCAGGTACACGTTGGCGCCGACCACCGAGGACATCAGTGCGCCGCCGATCACGAAGAGCACCAGCCTGACGGTGATCATCTTCGTGAAGACCGAGCCGTAGTTGACTGCGCTGAACCAGAGGAAATCGGTCCACACGTTCGCGAACACGATGAACACCACGATGACCGCGATGATCGCGGCAAGCACCGGGATCAGGTACCGCGGCCGGTGCGGCAAGCGCACCGGCCGGGAACGACCCGGAGAACGGAAGGTCACGCCTCCCCCTCACATCACGGAAACGTCAGACGCCGGCCGTTACGATCGATGACCCGGGCGCCCGGTGGCGCACGGGGCTCTCGGCCGTCGTGAGCGGCCCCGCACACAGCGGTCCCGCTCGTATGGCAACCTACCGGGACCGCGGCCGGTTCCGTGCGCGGCGCACGCGAGCGGCCGTTCCCGGCTGCCCGCCGTGGCGATTGCCGCCGCCGCTAACACGACGGCACCGGCCTGCCCGCCTTGATCGCGTTCAGGTCCTGCACCGCCTGGCTGAGCGTGCGCACCTTGACCACCCGCAGCCCTGGCGGCACGGAGCCGCGGACGTCCGCGCAGTTGTTCGCGGGCGCCAGGAAGATCGTGGCGCCCTGGTTGCGCGCGCCCACCATCTTCTGCTGTATGCCGCCGATCGCGCCCACGTTCCCGTTGGCGTCGATCTCACCGGTACCCGCGATGAACCTGCTATCGGCCAGGTTGTCCGGGGTGAGCTTGTCGACCAGGCCGAGCGCGAACATCATCCCCGCGCTTGGGCCGCCGATGTCGCCGACCCTGATCCGCACGGCGAACGGGAACTTGAACTGCTCGCTGACCACCACCCCGATCACCGCCTGCCCGCCGCGGGACCTGCTCACCAGCCGGACGGTCTGCGTCTTACCGTTCCTCGAGATGGTCAGCTCGACCGGGCTGCCGGGGCGACGGCCCCGGATCAGGCTGGCCGCCTTGTCGGCCGAGGAAACGAGGGTACCGTCGACCGCTGTGATCACATCGCCGCCGCGCAGCACGGAATAGGCGGGCATCCCCTTCACCGTATGGGCGACGATCACGACCGTCTTGAACCCGATCTTGAGCTCGCGCAGCGCCGCCGCGGTGGCGAGCTGCTGCGAGTCGGTCATCTGCTGGACGTTCTGCTTCTGGACCTGCTGCACGTTCGCGCTGTTGCCGAACAGCTCCTCCTGCGGCACCACCGCGTCGTGCGGCGACAGCCAGGCCCGCAGCGCCGTGTAGAGGTTGATCTCATCCCCCGGGCCGCCCTGGAAACTGACCGTCACCAGATTCAGGTTGCCCGTCGCCGGATAGACCTTGTGGCCGGAAACCGTGATGAGCGGCTTGCCATTCAGCGCGCCGAGCGTGTTGAACGTCGGGCCCGGGCTCAGTACCACGTAGGGAACGGGCAGCACAGCACCGGTCAGGGCCAATACGGCGGCGCATATCCCGGCGACGAGCATCGTCAGGGCACGTCGCGACATGCACGGAAGACTATGCCACTGTCACGGTCCGCCGGTCACGCGCCGCCGGGTCGCGCGCCGCCGGGTCGCGCGCCACCGGGGTCAGGCACTGCCGACCCACTCGCCCTCGCCGTCGTCGAAGTGCTGGTGCTTCCAGATCGGGACCGTGGCCTTGAGCTCGTCGATCAGCGCACGGCACGCGGCGAACGCCTCCGCGCGATGCGGGCACGACACCGCGACCACGACGGCGAGGTCCCCGATGGCCAGCTCTCCGCTGCGGTGCACGGCGGCGACGGCAAGCACGTCCGGCTCCGCCGCGACCTTCTCCGCCACCCGGCGCAGCTCGCTGGCCGCGGAGTCGTGCGACGTGTACGACAGCCGGGTCACGCCGCGCCCATGATCGGAGTTCCGCACCTGGCCCGTGAACACCACCGTGCCGCCTGCCGCCGGGTCGGCGACAGCGGCGAGCACCTCGTCGACCGACAGCGGTGCGGCGCGTATCCCGATCAACCGGACGACTCCCATGCCGACCACCGTACCGGCCCGGATCCGCCCGCCGCTGATTCCACTCAGCCGCTGCGGCGTTTGCGGCGGGCGCGGCGGACGATCGCGGCCGTGCCGATGACCGCGACGGTCGCGCCGGCCGCACCAGCGGCGGTGATCGTCGCCTCCTTGCGGGCGAGGCGCCGGCCAGCCACCGCGTGATGCCCGGCACGCTGCGCAAGCAGTACGGCAAGCGCCGTCTCGTTGTCGTATGCGGGCCGCCAGCCCGCGGCGCGGAGCGTCGCGCAGTCCACGACCCAGGGGTAGACGACGTAGTGCAGATCCGTCGCGGGAGCCGGGGTGATGCCCGCCCGGTGCAACCGCTGGACCGTGGCGAAGGTGAAACCGGCGGGCAGTTCGATCCCGCGCAGCCCGCTCAGTTCCTCGACCCGATCCTGCTCCAGCCAGCCGTCGCAGCCGACCGCGAACGCGCCGGTCAGCTCGCCGGTGACGGCCAGCTCGAGCGCGGATACGAGATCGTCGACGTGGCAGAACTGCCAGCGGGTCGCGCAGCCCTTCACCGTGAGCAGGCGCGGCGCCTCGAAATGCCTGGTGATCAGCGTGTCCACGTCGTCGCCGACCAGCGCGGCCGGCCGCACCACGGTGACGTGCATGCCCGGGTAGGCGCGCGGCGCCCGCCGGGCCAGGTGCTCGATCTCGAGCAGGTCACCGGCGAGGCTGGCATCCTGATCGGCGCGCAGCGGCGCCGCCTCGGCCAGCGGAACCTGGTTGTCCGGGCGGGCGCCGTACACCATCGCGCTCGTCACGAGCACCACCCGGCCGACACCCTCCGCCGCGGCGGCGGTGAGCACGGTCTGGGCACCACGCACGTTGAACGCGCGGCGCTGCTTGTCGTCGCGATCGGGGGCCAGATCCAGGTCGGTGTGCACGACCACGTCCACCCCGGCAAGACGGCCGGCGAGCACCGGGTCCCTGACATCCACCACCCGCCAGACGACGCCGGTGACCTCACCGCGGTGGTCATCGATCGCCACCACCTTCTTGATCCGGCGGGACGCGGCCAACCTCGCCGCGAGCGCATGGCCGAGGCCCTGGGCCGCGCCGGTCACGGCCACCACGGGGCCGGGCCCGCGCGCCGCGCGGCGGTCCCGGCTCCGCGCGGCCTGCGCAGGCGGCTGCGCACGCCCCGCGCGCGAACGCGGCGCGCTGGCCTGCGGCGTGGCAGCCCGCCGCTGCGCCGTGGGCGAACCTGGCTGGCAGAGGTACTCACCCTGTGTCGCTCCCGGGATAACGTGATTAGCACAGTCAACATGACCCTTCCATCCTGCCTGAGAGGTCACACCGATGGGTGACACCCCTTTCGGGTTCAGCCTGCCGGGCGAGCCCGAACGTGAACCAGGTGGCGGTGAGTCAGGCGGTTCGGGACCGGGCGGTTCAGGACCAGGCCAGCCGACGCCACCGGACCCGATGGCGATGTTCGGCAACCCACAGGAGTTCGCCGACGCGCTACGGCAGTTCGCCGACCTGATGTCCTGGCAGGGTGGGCCGGTGAACTGGGATCTGGCCACGAACGTGGCCAGGCACACGGTCGCCGCGCAGGGTGACGCGAGTATCCTCGCCCCGCAATCGGAGGAGATCGCCCAAGCGCTCCGGCTCGCCGACCTGTGGCTCGACGACGTCACGACGTTTCCGTCCGGCGTCCGCGCCAGCAAGGCCTGGAGCCGGTCCGAGTGGGTCGAGGCGACGCTGCCGGTCTGGTCCAAACTGTGCGACCCCATCGCGGCCAAGGCGGTCGAGACGATGAGCGGCGCGCTGACCGCCGGGGAGGCACTTGGCGCGGAAGCGCTCGGTGAGACCGGCGACGCCGGCGATGATCTCCGTGCGCAGCTGCAGGCCATGGCCGGGCCCATGCTCGGCCTGGTGCGGCAGATCGGCGGCCTGGTCGTCGCCAGCCAGACCGGGCAGGCGGTGGGTGCACTCGCGCTCGAGGTCGTGAGCTCGACCGACGTCGGCCTGCCGGTCGGCCCGGAGGGTACGGCCGCGTTGATCCCGGCCAACGTCGCGGCGTTCGGTTCGGGTCTGTCGGTGCCAGAGGGTGAGGTCAGGCTCTTCCTTGCGCTCCGTGAGGCCGCGCACCACCGGCTTTTCGCGCACGTTCCCTGGCTGCGGGCCCACCTGTTCGGTGCGGTCGACGAATACGCCAAGGGCATCACCGTGGATACCTCGCAGCTGCGGCAGTCGGTGATGGAGATCGACCTCACCAATCCGGAGGCGCTGCAGGAAGCGATGGCGGGTGGCACATTCCTGCGGCCTGAGGAGACACCGCGGCAGAAGGCGGCGCTCGCGCGCCTGGAGACCGCGCTCGCCCTCGTCGAGGGCTGGGTCGCCACGGTCGTGGACGAGGCGGCGAGTAAGCGGCTGCCCGGGGCTGCGGCGCTCGCCGAGGCGGTCCGGCGCCGGCGCGCGACCGGCGGGCCTGCCGAGCGCACCTTCGCCACCCTCGTCGGCCTGGAACTTCGGCCACGCAGGCTCCGTGAGGCCGCGGCCATCTGGCGCGGGCTCACCGACGAACGCGGCGCGGCCGGCCGGGACGCCGTCTGGTCCCATCCTGATCTGCTCCCTGAGCCCAGCGACTTCGACGACCCCGATGGTTTCGTCCGCGGGCGCAAGGAACTCGACATCTCGGCGCTCGACGACGCCGAGCCACCCGCAGCCGAGCGGGCCGAGGGCGCCGGCGGCCCGGGCGGTGACGCCGCTGACGGTGACGCCAGTGACGGTCACGCCAGTGACGGCGGCGCCGCTGACGGCGAGGCGGATACCGGCGGCGCGCCGGGCAGCGAGCCGCCTGACAAGGCGTGAGCGCGCCGGTGGAAGCCGTTGAGGCCGTATTGCCCCGGGATCCCCCCGCACCAACCGATGCCGCAGCCGCGGCAGCCGTTGAGGCCGTATTGCCCCGGGAGGCGACCCCCCGGGATCCCCCCGCACCAACCGATGCCGCAGCCGCGGCAGCCGTTGAGGCCGTATTGCCCCGGGGGGCGACCCCCCGGGACCCCCCGCACCAACCGATGCCGCAGCCGCGGCAGCCGTTGAGGCCGTATTGCCCCGGGGGGCCACCCCCCGGGACCCCCCCGCACCAACCGATGCCGCAGCCGCGGCAGCCGTTGAGTATCTGGCGGGGTGGCAGCCGCCCGACGAGGAGCAGCGGGCGCTGCGCGACCTGTTCGTCGCCCATCTGCGCGCTCATCCCGACGGCCTGTCGCGGGCCTGCCGGTCGGGGCACATCACGGCGAGCGCCGCGGTTCTCGACGCGCCGCGCCGGCGTGTGCTGCTGACCCTGCACGGCAAGATCGGGCGATGGCTCCAGCTCGGCGGCCACTGCGAGCCAGCGGACACCACACTCGCCGCGGCCGCCCTGCGCGAAGCCTGCGAGGAATCCGCCATCACGGGCCTTACGCTGCGGGGCGGCCCGGTCAACCTCGACCTGCACGCCGTCCCCTGCGGTCTGGCCGCGCACCCGGTGACGCCGGCGGACGCCGATCGCCCCACGTCGATGGCCGGCCCGGCGGCCGTGACCGGCGCGCCGGTGGCCGTGACCAGCAGGCCGCGGGCCGATCGGGTGGGACCGCTCGGCCCGGCCGGGCCGGCGGGCTGGACATGGCACCTCGACGTGCAGTTCGTGGCGATAGCCCCGGCTGGCGCGCACCCGATCAGAAGCGACGAATCGGACGATCTGCGGTGGTGGCCGGTGGGCTCGCTGCCAGCTTCCGCCGACGACGCGCTGCGCAGGCTGGTGGCCCGCGCACGCGCGGTCAGCGGCTGACCGCGCCGACGATGCTGACGATGCCGAGCACGGCCATCACGATGGCGGCCAGGCGGGCGATCAGCGTCAACGGCACGAATCGCACGAGGCCGCGGCCGCCGAGAATGGCCACGGCCGCCGCTGCCCACAGCGCGAGCACTGACCCGAGCAAAACCGCCACCGGGTCGTCGTACTTGGCGGCGAGATTGGCCATGATGATCTGCGTCATGTCGCCGAGCTCGGCCAGCATGATCACGCCGAAGCTGGCCGTGGAAACCTTGACGAACGAGGTGGCGGACGGTTCCTTGAAGCTGGGCTCGTCCTCGAGCCCGACGTGGGTGCGCAGCAGCACAACGGCCCCGATCAGGAACACGACGCCGACAATCACCTCCAGCGGCCGGTGCGGGAGCACGCCGAGGATGCTCCCGGCCGCCACCGCGATCACCGCGTGCACCGCGAATGCCGCGGCGACGCCCACGAAGACGTAAAGCGGCCGGTACCGGGTCCCGAGTATCAGGCTCGCGAGCGCGGTCTTGTCCGGCAGTTCCGCCGTGAAGATCAGCGCAAACACCGTTGCCATGACGGCAGCGTTCACCGTGACCGGCTCCTACCGACCCCGCCGGCGCGGCCGGACCACCACGCCACGCAGAGCCTACGCGAGGCCGACTCCGTTAGCTGCGGTGACCAACATGCTCCGGCGGCGTGGGCGGATGCCGAGCCCGCACGTTCGCGGCACCGCGCGGGCGGCGGCAGGTCTTCGTGGACATGTCCCGGCGTCTGCCTCACAGGTCAGCCAGACCGCAGCACGCCACGAGTCGCGGGCCAGCCCTCAAGCCCTGGGTCGAGGCGGAGCACGTCGGCGGGTGAGCGCAGGCGATGCCAGCCAGGTACGACCTGCAGCGCACTGCGGCGGGGAGCGTGCCCGCGCAAGCGGTCGGTCGCATCGGGGAGGTCGAGTTCCGCCCAGCCATCGCGGAGGTCCCGGGCCGTGGCGATGCCGTAGACCCAGTCGGCCAACGGCAGCCAGGCGGCGAGCGCGACAAGCCCGCCCCCGTCGGCTGGGCAAACCGCCACATCGGCGCGCCGAGGCGCGCCGCCGAGTGCTCGCAGCAGCTTGCCGATCAACAGCAGCGGCAGGTCAGGCGCGTCGGCCGCGAGCACGACGCCCTGCCCGGCGCCGAGCGCGGCGAGGGACCGCAACGTCTGGCCGACCAGCCCAAGCCCGGCGCTGTCGGCGGGGGCGAGCCGCAGCACCGCGGTTCCCGGCCACGCGCACTCCTCCACCGCACGGCGGCCAAGCTCATGCTCCGCCTCATGGCTCACCGCGACCGCCGGGGCGACGAGTTCGAGCTCGGCCACGAGGTCGCACGAATCCTCGACCAGGGCCAGGCCGAACTCACCTGGATCGACGCCGGGCGGCGCCGCGGCGCGGACGGCCGGCGTGACGAGAACCGCCGCCATCCGCCGCACCGGGTCCTGGGCGTTCAACGGGGCACGCATGTTCGGGATCGCAGGCCGCGGCGGCTGCTCACAGATGCATTTCCTCCAGGTGGGCGGCGTGAGCCACCCCTTCGAGATAACCCTTCGCGCGCTCGGTCTTCGGGTAGCCAGCCACGAGCCGCCAGAACCCAGGTCCATGGTCGGCCACGATCAGATGGGCAAGTTCGTGCACGATGACGTAGTCGAGCACCCAGCCGGGCATGCCGAGCAGCCGGCGCGACAGTCTGATCGAGCCGTCGGCGGGCGTACACGACCCCCACCGGCCCTGCTGGTTGTCGACCCACCGCACGCTTGACGGGACGGCCGCGCCGTCGAGATAGCGAGCCGACAGGGCCTGCGCACGGCTCAGCAGGCCGACGTCGGTCGGCCGCCGGCGCTGTTCGCGTGCGGCCAGCCGGTCGAGCATGTGAGCCACCCACTCTTGCTCCTCGGCCCTGGAAAACCGGGCGGGAAGGAGCACGACCGTCTTGTTTCCCTCACGGTACGCGGACACGGTGCGCCGGCGCCGCGGGCTACGGCGCACTTCGACGTCTGTTTCTGACCGCACTGATGAACGGTAACTCAGACTTTTCGTTCTCCACCGGGCGTGCGTGCCATTTCCCCAGCTAGAACGTGAGTTGTTGCACTCTCTACCCGGGCGAATTCACAGCGTCGTACCGCGGCGCCCACAACAACACACCGTAGTTTCCCCAGGTACTCCACAGGTACTCCACAGGTCCGTCCACAGGGATGGATTGACGCGGTCGCTGATCCCTCTTACGTTCCAGGGCAGGAGTCCCCGGGCCTGCGGACCGTACGTCACTCGGGGAAGGGCGGCGAACGGTCCGCGAGCGGCCCTCGCGCAGTGCGCGGACCGGTGGAGGCTGCGGCGCCGCAAGGGCACGCGCCTTCGCGCCCGGGGGCTTCGGCCACCCATCGACGGCGTGGACGCGCTGGCGGCAGCCGGGCCGGACGCGCTGGCAGCCGGGCCGGGGCCCGGCATCGGCTGATCCGCGTTTGGCACAGCCCCGGCGACGGCCGCACGGCTTATCCACAGGCCGCGAACACGGTCTCCCGCGGGCGCGTCCGCCCTGCCACGCTGACTGTCATGAGACCCGTGCTTAAGCCAGGCCTGCTCCACTTATGGCGAGACAGCGAGACAGTCCAGATCGGCGTCGACCCGCGCCGCGGCTTCGCGGTCACCGGCCTCGGTGATACGGCGGCAGCCGTGATCGCTGTGCTTGACGGGAGCCGCGACCGCGCGGCCGTGCTCACCGAGACGGCCAGGCGAGGCATTTCTGCCGACGTGACCGACCGGGTGCTCACCCTCCTCGCGGCGGGCGGAGCCCTCGACGACTTTCCGTTGACCGCACGTCATCTGCTGCCGGAGGACACGCGGGCACGGCTCGCACCCGAGCTTGCGACCGCGTCGCTGGCCCATCGAGACGGCGACGGCGGTGCGCGGGTCATGGTGCGCCGGCGGCTGAGCCAGGTCCGTGTGCACGGCGCCGGCCGGATCGGATCGAGCGTCGCGTGCCTGCTTGCCGCCTCCGGAGTCGGCCACGTCACGTGCCGGGACACCCGGCGGGCCGGACCCGCGGACGCCGCGCCCGCTGGGCTCGACCTCACCGATGCCGGTGCGCCGAGGCAGCGAGGAGTGGCGCGGGCGATCAGACGCGTGGCGCCGGATGTCCGGACCGACGACGACCGGACCCGGCCCGACCTTGTCGTGCTAGCCAACGACCATGATCCGGGGCTCGTCGCCGAATTGATGGCCGACCGCGTCCCGCACCTGACGGCCACGGCCGCCGAGGCCATCGGCGTTGTCGGGCCGCTCGTCGTGCCCGGCCGTTCGGCCTGCCTGCGCTGCCTGGATCTCACGCGCAGGGACCGCGACCCGGCCTGGCCCGTGATCGCCGCTCAGCTCGCAAGAAAGAGCCCGGCGACGCCCGCGTGCGACGCCATGCTCGCCACCGCCGTCGCGGCCCACGCGGCCGGTCAGATACTCACGTTCCTCGACGGGATCGGGCCAGCGCCCGCCGCGACCAACGGCACGCTCGAGCTTGTCCTGCCCGACTGGCGCTGGCGTCGCAGGACGTGGCCGGTCCACCACGAGTGCCGTTGTGGAAGAAACAGCAGCGCCAGCGGACAATGAGAGACGTGAGTGACTTGCCTCGCCGCGCTGTGACGCGGACCGCCAAGCTGGCCACCCTCCCGATCGGTTTCGCCGGCCGTACCGCTCTGGGGTTCGGCAAGCGGATCGGCGGGCGCCCGGCTGAGATCGTCGCCAACGAGATCCAGCAGCGCACCGCCGCGCAGATCTTCAAGGTGCTCGGGGAGCTCAAGGGCGGGGCGATGAAGTTCGGCCAGGCTCTGTCGATCTTCGAGGCGGCGCTGCCGCCGGAGATCGCTGGTCCGTACCGGGCGACGCTCACCAGGCTGCAGGAGGCCGCGCCGCCGCTGCCCGCGCGAACCGTGCACCAGGTTCTCGTGAGCGAGTTCGGCGCCGGCTGGCGCGAGAACTTCATATCTTTCGACGACAAGCCGACCGCCGCCGCGTCCATCGGCCAGGTGCATCGCGCTGTGTGGAAAGACGGCCGTGAGGTAGCGGTAAAGATCCAGTACCCAGGCGCAGGAAAGGCCCTGATCAGCGACTTCACCCAGCTAAGCCGGGCGGCGCGACTGTTCGGCGTGCTCATGCCCGGCCTCGACGTGAAGCCACTCATCGCAGAGCTCAGGGACCGCATCACCGAGGAGCTTGACTACAACCTGGAAGCCGAGTCACAGCAGGCGTTCGCCATCGCCTACGACGGCGACCCGGATATATACGTGCCACCGGTCGTGACCAACTCCGACCACGTCCTGATCACCGAATGGATGGACGGCACGCCACTATCGAAGATCATCAGCGATGGCAGCCAGGACGAGCGGAACCGGGCCGGGATCCTGCTCACGCGATTCCTTTTCTCCGGCCCCACGCGGGCGCACATGCTGCACGCCGATCCGCATCCGGGTAACTTCAGGCTGATGGCCGACAGCAAGCTCGGAGTGCTCGATTTCGGTGCCGTTGACCGGCTGCCTGACGGCTTCCCCGCATTCATCGGCAAACTGTTGCGGATCATGCACGACGACGGCGACATCGAGACCGTCGAACAAGAACTGCGCGAGCAGGGGTTCCTGCGCGAGGGTATCGGCATCGACCTGGACGCTCTGCGTGCCTTCCTCGCGCCACTCGCGGAGCCGTCCAAGGTGGACTCGTTCAAGTTCACCCGTGAGTGGCTGCGGGCCGAGGCGGGTCGCGTCACCGACCTGCGGCCCTCCAACATCAGCAGAAGTTTCAACCTGCCTCCGTCGTATGTGCTCATTCACCGGGTCTCCACGGCCGGCATCGGTGTGCTGTGCCAACTCGAATGCGAGGGTGAGTTCCGCGCCGAGGTCATCAGGTGGGTGCCCGGCTATGCCGACGAGCCTGCACCGGAGTATGAGCGCGAACCCGCACCAGGACCGTAATGCGGTCGCCCGCCACGAGCTTGGCGCGGG
>WNFJ01281125.1_pt4 | contig 42131 bp, 40 predicted proteins | sample 5400461 | NCBI WGS metagenome assembly WNFJ01 (sample SAMN13153349, study PRJNA577476) | soil metagenome | isolation source: 115 cm saprolite on Douglas fir-dominated hillslope | place: USA:California | collected 2013-09-17
GTACACCTGCCGCGACGGCCACGGCCGAGGAAGTGATCATCATTGCGCCGCGCCATGAAACGCGGTTACCGCGAAACCCCTGAACCTTCACTGCGATTCCCCCCATTCGGAGTCGGATCCGGGCAAGCTCTGATCTCGCCACGACGATGAGGCCGGCCGGCGCCAACGGCGAAAGCGCCGGCGGAACGCGGCGAATCGCCAGGGACCGGTGTGGGCCGGCGCCGGCCGGTTACCTGGCGTCAGTGGCCGATGGTCAGTGGCCCCATCGTCAGTGGCCCATCGTCAGTGGCCCATCGTCAACGGCGGTGTGTGCGGCGGGAGGTACCAGGTCTGCGCCGGCGATCTGGCGCACGTGTAGATCCGCACCTGGGTATGGGCGGCGGCCCTGGCCCGCGGGACGGTCATGCACTTACCCGACCACGGGTTGAGCAGTTCGGCGGTGGGCGCATTGACCACGCCATCCGCTTCCCAGAACTGCCCGGCCGATTTAGTGCACCTGGCCAGGACCAGTCCCGTTCCACTCGTCTTCCTCCCGGCTGCGAGGCATTTGCCCTGAACGCGCACGGTATTGTCGGCCGGCAGTGTCCAGCGTTCCGAACTGCTGCCGACGCATTTGTCGATGTCCGCGACCAGCCGCTGGCCGGCGTAGTTGGGATAATTGCTGAGGCACCTGCCGTCGATGGCGGACACGATCGCGCCGGTAACGGCGGCGGACCCCCTTGGCACCGCGGCGACCGGCGCTCCCGCGCCGCTCCACGCGGCCAGCGGAGCCAACGCGAGCACCGTGAGAAGTGCCATAGCAGTTGCCCGGCCGTGTTCCCGCAAGACGGCCGGAACTTTGTTGTGATATCGTCGCATTTCTGACCCCTGAATAGCTGCCGTAATTACCCCGGGCAAACGCAAGCATCGTATCGTATGCACGCGGCAGCATTTGGGCAAGACTTAGAATTAAGCTCACCGCCAAATTCCGCGCCGCCAGTTAAAGGGCTAAATCGCCCAATATGTGCCGGAATGAATCAGGCGGGCACGTGGCCGCGAGGATTTCAAGGACGAGACGATGCCGCGGGCGGTCAGCTCGCGGGCGTGGCGGCGGCAGTTCCGGCCGGGGGCCGCGCGAGCTCGAGGAACCGTTCTTCCAGCGTGGCGGGCATCGCGTAGATCGTCGCCTGGATCGCGCCTAGCATCTCCCGCACCTGGTCGGGAGAGGCGCCAGGAACGCGCAGGCTGCGGCCGACGAGGCCGGCCACCTTTCCGGCCCGGTCGACGGCGTCGAACGCGCTCGCCCAGTCGGGTGTCTCGACAATCGTCACCCGTGCCGAGCCGACGATCTGCGCCACCGTGCCCTCGGCGACGACCCGGCCGTCCGCCATCACCACCAGCCGGTCACACTCCTGCGCCTCGTCCATGTGGTGCGTCGTGACAAGCACACCCGCTCCGGCGTCGGCGGTGTCACGGATCGTCTCCCACAGCCGCGCGCGGGCAAGCGGATCGACGCCAGATGTGGGCTCGTCGAGGACGAGCAGGTCCGGCCGGTGGCCGAGGGCCACTGCGAACGCGACCCGCCGCTGGACACCGAGGGGCAGGCGCCCGACCGGGACACCGCTCACCGGCTCCAGGCCGGCGGGCAGCCCGCCGCCCGTACCGCCGAACGCGGCCCGCGCGAAGGCGACGTTCTCCGCGGGCGATAGATCATCGTAAAGACCGAGGCCCTGCGGCAGATAGCCGAGCCTGCTGCGGGTATCGATGGACGGCGGCTGCCCGAACAGGCGGACCTCACCGCGGCTCGGCCGCAGCAGGCCGAGCAGCATTCTGATCAGCGTCGTCTTGCCCGCGCCGTTAGCGCCGAGCAGGCCCACCACCTCTCGCGGCGCAACGTGCAGATCGACGTCGCGGACCGCGGTGAAACGGCCGAACACGCGGGTGGCGCCGATGGTCTGCGCGAGCAACCCGGTCATGACGGCTCAAGCTCCCGCGCCAGGGCGGCCACGATGACCGCGTCCTGCAGGTCCGGTGTCACCGGCCCGGGGCGGTCAGCGGACGCGGCGCCGTCGCCGCCGGTGCCCGGCGGGATCCAGACCCGCCACGTTCCCCCGCGGCGCCAGGCACGCCGGCCGGCAGCACCGCGCAGCCGTTCGGGATGAATTTCGATCCTCCCTGGAACAGCGGCGATGATCTCGTCAGGAGTCCCCTGCGCGAGCGCAATGCCCTCGTCGAGCACGAGGACCGAGGCGGCGCGCTCGGCTTCGTCGAGATAGGTCGTGGTCAGGATGACCGCGGCGCTGGCCGCCGCCGCGCGGGCGATCAGCCACCACAGGTCGGCCCTGCTCACCGGGTCCACCCCGGTGGTCGGCTCGTCGAGCACGAGCAGATCGGGCTCGTGCAGCATGGCGCGGATCACACCGAGCTTCTGCCGCATCCCGCCGGACAGGTTTCCGGCCAGCCGGCGCCGCGCGGAGGCGAGGCCGGTGCGCTCGAGATACTCCTGCGTCCGTTCCCGCGCCTGCTTGACCGGCACGCCGTAACCCGCGGCAGCGAAGGACAGGTTCTCCTCGACCGACAGGTCAGGGTAGGTGCCCGAACTCGCGGGCAGATAGCCGGTCCGGTCGGCGGCCGGGCGCCTGACGTCTCCGGCGTCCGGAGCCGCCGCGCCCGCCAGGATGCGGAGCAGGGTCGTTTTTCCCGCCCCGTCGCCGCCGACAACGCCGGTCACCTGACCGCGCGGCGCATCGAGGCTGACGCCGCGCAGCGCGGCCCGCCCGCCGAACGCGACGGTGACCCCGCGCACTCCCCAGTCCTGGCCCGCGCGGTCCGTGAGCGGAGCCAGGGCCTGCCTGGTCATCGCGCCGCCTCCGCCGCCGCCGCGGTCGCCTTGGCTTCCTCGTGCCGGTGCGTGCGCCGTGGGCTGGGAGCGAGGAACTGGCGGAAGCGCAGCGTCGCGAGCCCGGTGACGATGGCGCCGATCAGCGCGAGGTAGGCGAACGACGGCCAGAGCGCACCGATCGGCGCGCCGCGCAGCATCACGCCGCGGGTGATCTGGATGAAGTAGGTGAGCGGCAGGATGTAGCCGAGCCAGCGCACCCCGGCGGCCATCGAGGACAACGGGAAGATCAGCCCGGACAGCATGATCTGCGGCAGCATGACCATGATCGCGAGCTGGATCGCCTGGCCCTGGGTCTGCGACACGCTCGAAATGAGGACGCCCATGCCCAGCGTCACGAACAGGAAGAGCAGGGCACCGAGCCCGAATACCAGCACGGAGCCGCGGAACGGCACGGCGAACAGCGCGACGCCAAGCGCGACCACGATAGCGAGGTCCACGGCGGCCACCAGAAAATACGGAGCGATCTTGCCGAGGAACACGTCGCGTGGGCGCAGCGGCATGACGGCGAGTTGCTCGAGCGTGCCCGCCTGACGCTCGCGCACCACCCCGAGGCTGGTTATGACCATGCCGACGAACAGCAGGATCAGGCCCGCGAGCCCGGGGACCATGATGTCCGCTGTCTTGAGGCCCGGGTTGTACAGCACCTGTATCCGGGGCGCGGGCGCCGCCCCTGATGCAGGTGCCCCAGCTGCGGGCGTCGCGGGAGCGGGCGTTCCGGCCGCGGGCGTGTGCGCGGCCATCGAGGCGAGCGCCGCCTCGGCGGCTTTCGCGGTGAACAGCTGCGAGCCGTCAAGGAGCACCGTGGTGCCGCGCGGGTCCGTGACGATCGCGACCGGCGTCCTGCCGTCCCGGAGCGCGGCGACGGCGTCCGCGCGGCCCTCCCCGGGCGCGACCTTCACCGCCTGGAACGGCGCGCGCAGTTCCGCCGCGACCTGGCTGGCCCGCGGGCCCACCACGGTGGTGGCGATCGTCTTGACGTCAAAGCTCGCCGCGTAACCGAAGATGATCAGCAGCACGATCGGCAGGAAGATCATCATCGCCAGCGTCCGCCGGTCCCGCCGAAGCTGGCGGAACTCCTTGACGATCATCGCCCACATGGCTCAGCCCCTTCTGCTTGCGACCGTGCCGAGTGGCCAGACGTGGCGCATCCTGCCCAGGTCGCCGGGCCAAATCTCAACGCTCGGTGAATTTTAATCGCTGCGCGGGCTCCCGATCAAATCTTTCTTGCCGATCGGCCGGCCACGGCCTGAACCGCCCAGGCCCGGCGGTCCGTGTAGAGGCTGTGCTGACGGTAGCGTCGCCGGCGACGCGCGGCCAGCGACGCGTCGGGCCGCCCGCCGGGTGCTGGCGCGCTGTCCGGGCTGGCCGTGGCGCCGCATGGGAGCGGCGTGTACTTCGTCGACGACGCCGCGAACCAGCTCGATCTGCTCCACTGATCCGTAGGGGGAGCCGCGGGCCGGGCCCTGAACCCGGCCTGGGTCCGCGGCTGGACCTGTCGGTCGCGTCCGGCGCGCCACTTCGCGGCAGACCCAGGCGCGACTCTTCTCCCCGCGCCCCGGCGGGATTCTTCGCGCCGCGCCCCGGCGCGACACGCCGAAGCTTCTTCTACGGAAATCTAAGGTCCGTGCTAGATCGGGATATAGAGTCCGATGCCGTGGACCCGGTACGCAACCCCTACGCCCCGGGCGCTGGGCAGCGCCCGCCAGAACTCGCCGGCCGTGATCGTGAGATCGGCCAGTTCGAGGTCGTGCTCGAACGCGTCGCCCGCGGCCGCCCCGAACGCAGCATGGTGCTGACCGGGCTGCGCGGTGTCGGAAAGACCGTACTGCTCAACACCTTCAGGTCGATGGCGATCGGGCGGCTGTGGGGAACCGGCAAGATCGAGGCCAGGCCGGACCAGTCGATCAGGCGGCCGGTGGCGGGCGCGCTGCACATGGCGGTGCGTGAACTCGCGCCACGGCACCGGGCACCGGATCGCATCGAGTACTTCCTCGGTGTGCTCAAGTCCTTCGCCGCGCGCGACCCGAAGGCGGCCAAGGGCGCGCCCGCCTCGCTGGGCATCGACGCGCTGCCGGTGCGCGGCCGGGCCGACTCCGGCGATATGGAGATCGACCTTACCGAGCTGTTCGCCGACGCGGCGTCCATCGCCACCGACCTTGGGGTCGGGATAGCGCTGTTCGTCGACGAGATGCAGGACGTGCCGGCTACGGACGTGTCGGCGCTGTGTGCCGCGTGCCATGAGCTGTCGCAGACCGGCGGCCCGCTGATCGTGGTCGGCGCCGGCCTGCCGCATCTGCCGTCGGTGCTCTCGGCGAGCAAAAGCTACTCGGAGCGGCTGTTCCGCTACGTCCGGATCGACCGGCTCGACCGGGCGGCCGCGGACCTCGCGCTGATCGCGCCGGCCGAACGAGAAGGGGTGGAGTTCAAGCCGGCCGCGCTCGACGCGCTGTACGCGGCGGCCGACGGATATCCGTACTTCGTCCAGGCGTACGGCAAGGTCACCTGGGACGTCGCCACGGCCAGCCCGATCTCGGCCGGCGACGTGCGGGTCGCCGCGCCTGAGGCGGAGGGCGAGCTTGCCGTCGGCTTCTTCGGTAGCAGGTACGAGCGGGCGACACCGGCCGAACGCGAGTACATGCGCGCGATGGCGATGCTCGGCGACGAGCCCGTGCCGACCGCGAACGTCGCCGACGAACTCGGGCGCAAGCCGTCGAGCCTGTCCCCGGCGCGGGACGGCCTGATCAAGAAGGGCCTCATCTACAGCTCGGAGCGGGGGCTCATCGCGTTCACCGTGCCGCATTTCGGCCAGTTCCTGCGCACGCAGCCAGTCTGAGCGCGGCCGGGTCTGAGTGCGGCCGGCCGCGGGCGCCAGCCGGGCGCGTGCGCCAGCCGGGCGGCGCCAGCGCCTGATCCCGCGCCTGACCCGCGAGACTTGTCTGCCGCCGTCTTCGCCTGTCTACGCGTGCGGCTAGAAAGAGCTAGAAATGCCTACCGTGACACGAACCCCGGGCTGCACCGCCCGCAGCCACCAGGATCTGCGGGACACCCTAGCTCGTACGGGCGAAGTCGTCTCCTCCGCGGGTGGCCACGACCGCACCGTCCGGATCGGCGGCAGGTATCGGCTGCGACGGTATCGGCTGCGTGCGGCGGACGCTGCGCGCGAGTACCTCGCCGGTCACGGCGTCGACGATGGCGGCGCGGACGGGCGGGCTCCACCGCCGCGTAAAGACGGCGAACACGATATCGGCCTCCCGGTCGTTGATATCGCCGGAGAACACGGCGTACCGCCAGCAAAGTTCGCGCCAGACGTCGGTGGGCTCGGCGCTGGTCAGGAACTCGGCGTAACGGCGCCAGGCCCGGCTCGAGCGCAGCGCGGCGAGCGTGCGCGCCCTGGGCAGCGCGCGCCGTTCGCAGGGCTCGCGGTAACCGAGCCGGACCAGAGCCTCGCCAAGCTCGGGGGACAGGGCGGCGAGCAGGACGACCTCGGCGACGAGCGCCGCGACAAGCAGACGCGCGCCGAGCGTCCCGTGCGCCGCGCCTGGAACGAGGCCGTCCGCGGTCAGCCGGACCGGGGGCACGCCCAGGGTGGCGGCCGCCGCGATGGTGAAGAGAGCGGACCGGGCGATGGTGCGCAGGCTGATCGGGGTGCTGCTCAGGTCGCCGAAACAGCCGCACCCGATGTCGGGGCGGTGCGCCTTGAGCTCGACGAGCGCCGCCGTCGCGGTGGCGAAAAGCAGGACCACGCCGAGCCGCACCACCATCGCGGCGGCAGGCCACGCTATCGGGCGGCCCGCCGTGGCGATCAGCGCCAGCCCGAGGGCGAGTTCGATCGCGCACATGGCGATCGCCGCGGGCCTGCGCAGGTGCAGCGGGAACATGGTGGTCGGGCCGGTACCCGCCGCGATCGAGCGCGATCGTGCGGCGCGGGCCGCCTTTCCGGCGCACGCGAGCACGAGCAACGCGGCGAGCAGCGGGAGCTGCATCTCGCGGAAAGCGCTGAGCATCCTTATCCACCAATTCTGATGGTCGTGTTGAAACAGCCCTCGTGCAGTTCACCGCCAAGTTCCACGAAGCTGGTCATCGAGAGCTCGACGATGCGGCCGCGCGGCGAGATGCCGCAGGTGAGGCATCTGTCACAGAAGCGGCTCGCGACCGATCCGCAGGTGGTCACCCCGACGGCGGCGAAATCACCCGAGCAGTCGTTGCGCACGTCAAGGACGCTGCCGATGGACAGGTAAGGAAGCCTGACGCAACTCACGGCCGCATCGCAGTAGGTGGCGTCGCCGCAGCCGGACGCCGGGTCGAGGGCCGGGTAAGCGGCACCGGGCAGGCCATCGGGATCGTCGGCCGGCTCGTGCCAGCTGGCGGTGCCGCTGATGGCCTCCGGCACATGCCCGCGCAGGAGCGCGGCGCGCGGCACGTGGTCGCTGTGGTACGGCGGCTGAGAGGTCGCCGGGACGAGCGCCTCGACGACCCCGCCGCGGCGAAGCCCGATCACGTCGATCAGGTAACCGGGCTCCAGCTTGGGGAAGCGGACCATGATCTGGCCGGACGAGCGGCCGGAGAAGACGAGGACACCGCGGCCACGGGTGTGACCCTGATCGACGAGCACCGTGTCACCGGTGCGCTCGGCGATCGTGCCGGTGATGCGCCCGATGTCCGCCCAGATCCGGTCGGCGACGCGGCGCTGCCCATGGCGCCGTAGCACGACCTGGGAGCCGGGATCGAGCGCGGCGGGCGGCACCGGCCCGCCCCGCCACGCCGACGTGCTGCCGGTGAGGGCGAACCGCTCCTCCGCGCCGGGTTCGGTGGCCACGACGAGGATGTGCGGACTGGCGTCGAGCACCGTTCCCGTCACCGCGCGTGCCGGCGGTACCTCCGGGTCTTCGTCGGCTGGGTCCTTGCCGTCGGCACCCGGGTCTTTGCCGCCGGGCCCGCCGAAGATCGCCTTCTTGAGCAAGGGCCGCTGGCGCGCGGCATCGCGCGGCTGATTCGCCATGTGCCCCTCCCGGCGACGTGTGGGCCAGCGTCATGACCATGCGTATCGCCTGCCCCCTGCGTCAAGTGCTTCACCGAGTTTCCCCTGGCCGGGTCATATATGTCCAACCTTTGCGGCCAGCTGTGTCTCCCCGCCCCGATGGTGACCATCCGCTGAGCGTAATCACTACGTGTCGCGCTCATCGAGGGCCCATGCTGGGTACCGTTAGGGTGTGAGCGTCGGGGGCGATCACGTCGTGCCGGATGCGCGCGGGGGAAACGCGCCGGATTCGTGCGGGGGTCACGCGGTCCGGCTGGCCGCTGGTGCGCACGCCGAGTTCCGTGACTACGTCGCCGCGCGCAGCGCCACGCTGCTTCGGATGGCGTACCTGCTGACGGGCCACCGGGCCGACGCGGAGGATCTGGTCCAGGTCGCGCTGGCCAAGACATATGTGGCCTGGAACCGCATCCAGGACCGGCGCGCCGTGGACGGCTACGTGCGGCGCGCGATGGTGAACACGCATATCTCCTGGTGGCGGCAGCGCCGGCTGGAAGAGTACCCGACCGAGCACATCCCGGAGCGGGCTGCACCTGACCACGCAGGCGACAGCGACGTGCACGACGCGCTGTGGCGGGCGCTCGCGCGGCTGCCACCGAGGATGCGGGCCGCGGTGGCGCTGCGGTTCTACGAGGACATGACCGAGGCGGAGATCGCGGGTGTGCTCGGCGTGAGCGTGGGCACGGTCAAGAGCACGATCTCGCGGGCGGTCGCGAAGCTGCGCATCGACACCGAGCTGCTGTGCGACTTCGGCGGCCAGGCGCCGCGCGGCGCGCTGTCCGGGGCGGCAGAAGGGGAGATTCCTGCGCTGGCGGAGTGACGCGCCGCCCAGCGCGTGAGATCATCCCCGGAAGGCCGGTTTGCGTGGTTTGCTGGGAGGTAACCCGGGTGCGCAGCACGATGATGGACGTTCCGCTGACCGTTGCCGCCATCATGCGGTACGGGACCACGTCGTTCGCCGACTCCACGGTGGTGACCTGCACGGCAGAGGGCTCGCGCAGCCGGTCATACGGTGCGGCCGGGCGCCGGGCCGCGCAGCTCGCGAATGCCCTTCGCCGGCTGGGCGTGAACGGCGACCAGCGCGTCGCGACGTTCATGTGGAACAACGCGGAGCACCTGGAGGCCTACCTCGCCGTGCCGTCGATGGGCGCGGTGTTGCACACGCTGAACATCCGGCTGTCCGCGGACCAGCTGGCCTTCATCGCCAACCACGCCGCCGACGATGTGATCATCGCTGACGCGACGCTGGCCCCGCTGCTCGCTGCCGTGCTGCCCATGATGGAGACCGTCCGCCATGTGATCGTGACAGGCCCATCAGCCCAAACGGCTGCCGCGGCTGCGGAGCAGCTCGCCGGTGCGGGCCGCCCAGTGCACGCGTACGAAGACCTGCTCGCGGCGGAACCGGAGTCGTTCGGCTGGCCTGTTCTCGATGAACGGGATGCGGCGGCGATGTGCTACACCAGCGGCACCACCGGCAATCCGAAGGGTGTGGTGTACAGCCACAGGTCCGCCTACCTGCACTCGATGGCCGTGTGCATGGGCAACGCCTTCGGCGTGACCGCGGATGACCGTCTGCTCCCGGTGGTGCCGATGTTCCACGCCAACGCGTGGGGCCTGCCGTACGCCGCGCTGCTCGCCGGCGCGGACCTGGTCATGCCGGACCGGTTCCTGCAGCCAGAGCCGCTGGCCCGGCTGATCGCCACCGAGCGGCCGACCGTGGCGGGCGCGGTCCCGACCATCTGGAACGAACTGCTGCGGTACGTGCGGGCCAACGGCGGCGACCTTTCGTCGCTGCGGATCGTGCCGTGCGGCGGCTCCGCGGTGCCGCACACGCTGATGGCGGCGTTCGAGGCCGAACTCGGGGTGCGGATCGTGCACGCCTGGGGCATGACGGAGACGTCACCGCTGGCCAGCATCGCGCATCCGCCGCGAGGGACCTCCGGCGAGGAGGCCTGGCGGTACCGCGACACGCAGGGCAGGCTGCTCGGGGCGGTCGAGGCACGGCTGGTCGGCGAGGGCGGGAAGGTGCTGCCGCACGATGGCGAGGCGGTGGGCGAGATCGAGGTGCGCGGCCCGTGGGTCACCGGCGCCTACTACCGCGACGAGGATCCTGCCAAGTTCGACGACGGGTGGCTGCGGACGGGTGACGTCGGCACGATCGACCGGCGGGGCTATATCACGCTGACCGACCGGGCCAAAGATGTCATCAAGTCGGGCGGTGAGTGGATCTCGTCGGTGGAGCTCGAGAACGCGCTGATGGCCCATCCGGATGTGATCGAGGCAGCGGTCATCGGAGTCCCTGACGACAAGTGGGGTGAGCGCCCGTTCGCTGCGGTGGTGTTGCAGGAGGGTTCCGCCGTGGGACCGGTCGAACTGCGCGAGTTCCTGGCGTCCAGAGTGGCCCACTGGCAGTTGCCCGAGCGCTGGTCGTTCGTCGCCGAAGTGCCCAAGACGAGCGTCGGCAAGTTCGCCAAGACGCGGTTGCGTGACGGTTACGCCAAAGGCGAGTACGAGGTACACGAACACGGCAGCCACGACTGAGCTGTCGCGGCGCACCGTCCGTGACACTGCTTTGCCGTGCTTGCGCCGGGGCCGGTACGCTGTCTGACCGTATGGTCGTTCGGGAGGCTTCGCCTAGTCCGGTCTATGGCGCCGCACTGCTAATGCGGTTTGGGTTCGCGCCCATCCGGGGTTCAAATCCCCGAGCCTCCGCCCTGGGTTACCGACAGAACTGCGTCGGCGGTGCACATGCTGCCGATCCCGGTCGGCACGCCCTGGTGGAACAAGGTGGCGGCGATCCGCTGATGCCAGGCGCCGCGCTCATCCAGCAGGTCCTTATACAGCCGGACCACAGCCCGCGCCTCCAGGACATGGGCCGGCGGGATCCAGCATTCGGGCAGGTCCCCGGCCAGCAGGTGAACCCGCAAATGCCGGGTGTCGGTCTTGTCGGTCTTGGCGTCCGCTTGCGGCCCCGCAGCGCGGCGGTGTCAGCCGGAACCACCCGGGCGCGGCGCAGCTCCCCGGTCACGGTGTCCAGATACTCGACGGTCAGCCGCCGGCGGTGCACGTCGAAGCCGATCCGCGGGCCCAACTACCCCAAAACACCCAAAACGCCGGGAGATCAGCCCGCTTAACGCGGGATCAGCACCCCAGAAATCTTCCATAACCGCAGCGATCTGACAACTGGGCGTCAGTTGAGGCGGTTCTTCATTTATGCCGCCCGGGAGAGGGGCGGCGAGCGGGCATCGACTGGCCGGTCCTTCACCGTTCCGGATCAACCGGAGTTATCGTCTGGCAGAGCGGGGAGCGCAGGCGTGATGTCGGTGTGGCTGAAGTCGGTTCCCTTGAACAGAAGCGCTTCTCCGGTGGAGTTTGCCAGGGCGTACGCGAAGCAGTCGCCGAAGTTCAGGCTGGCCTTGTGGCCGCTGCCTTTCCCGAAGTCGCGGTAGGCGTCCCGGGCGATACGGGCCTGGTCGTGTGTCACCGGCTCGACGCGCAGTTCCGCGGTATCGACCAGCTCGTCGAAGCGGCGGCTGGCGACGGGGTCACGGCTGGCGTCGATGACGACCGCGGTCTCCAGGTAGCTGGCGGCGGAGATCTTCCGGACCTGTGCCCTCTCGACGGCGAGGGCCATGTCGCTGGCGTCGTTTTCGGCGCGAAGGATCGCGATGAGGGCGGAGGTGTCGATGATCACGCCGGGAGACCGCGCTCGTCGTAGAGCAGGTCACCGTGATCCGCGGTGCGGAACGGTTCGCGAAGCCGCGGTGCGGTGTCCCTGCCGATGGCGAGAAGCCGGTCAGCCAGGCCTGCCCCGCGGAGATGCCGGACTCTGTCGAGGCGCTCACGGACCGCGATGGTCACGGCCATCGTCTGCGTTTCACCAGTCAGCGCGGCGAGTTCCTGGACCAGCTGGTGGGTCTCGGCACTCTTGATGTTAAGGCTCATTATCTACCCTTCTACCCACTACTGCTACCAGGGTACCATCCGCTGCCTTGGCCCTGTCTGGCGTGACCATCGAGGAGTGCGAGCATGAGAGCGCAACCGAACCTCTCTGGCGGGGGGAGGTGAATATCGGAACGTGGCTGGGCCGCCCGGCGATGGCCTCACCTGCGCAGGCCCGCGCGTATCCCGAGGCGCCGCCGAAGCTCATCGGGGTCCGGCAGCATGCTGGTGTCTTTGGCCTCGGCTTCCGCGCGGCGCAGCCGCCACTCGCCGTCGTCGATCTTCGCCAGCACCCGGTCCAGCGCGGCACCCCCGGCGGCAACCGCCTCGGCGGGAGTCATACCTGCCGCGTCGCGGGCTTCCAGCATCGACAGGTACCCGAGCTCACGGTTGACCTCACGGGCGACGTCGTCCAGCGAGTGCTCGATCGGCAGGAAGTATCCCTCCAGGATGAGTTTCCGCTGCTCCGGCGGGGGCACGCCCTCGATGTCGAGCCTCCGGCACGTGGCCTCGCGGCTGTCCGGCCCGTACACAGCCTCCGGTGGCGTACCCGCCAGCTCGTCCGCAGTCAGGGCGCTGCGCTGCGTCACGTTGGCCGGGCACCCCGCGGCGGAAGCCGCCGCCAGCACGACAGCCTCCAGGTCAGCCGCCCGCCGTACGGAATTCGCGGTCACCGTGAACCCCGACACGCCGCGCCGGATGGTCCCGAGGTTGGTCAGCCGCCCCGGCTGGATCTGCCCGGCGTATTCGATCTCACTTGGCGAATTGCGTGTCCAGAAGCGCTCGGGCAGCGTCTCGAGGTAGGCATGGTAGCCGTCCACATCCCTGATCGGAGGCTGCGGCGGAGCCAGGCAGCGCCTGGTCAACAGCGGCCAGATCTTCCCGGCGGACCCAACCGCGATCGTCGTGTCGCACCACCGGTACTCATCCCCGTCCGCGGTCTGGAAGACCGGCGATGACTGACCGGCGAACTGCGACAGCAGCCGTTCCGGGAACAGCGGCACGCTTCGGGGCACGACCGGCCCGTCGGGGAACAGCGCCCCGCCCGCCTCCCGAAGGTCACGCGGCAGGATGCCCATCCCGCCGAGCGCCTGTACGTGCCGGCCGCCACCTGGCAGCTGGGCGCCGTCTGGCAGCAGCCTTCCGATTACGATGTCCAGTCGCCGGACGCACAGCGAGAACAGCCGGTCACGCTGCCAGACCCGCTGCGGCCCGCCGACCAGGCTGCGCAGGGACAGTTCCGACCCGCGCTTGACCGAACTCACCTCGTACATGTCCACCGGCTCGGTCAGCCACTCGCCGAGCAGGTCCCGCTCGTCACCACGCAGCAGGTGACCGCGTGCGGCAAGAAACCGCTCGGCGGCGCCGCCGTCGAAGATCGCGAGATCGAGCGCGAGCATGGCGGCGTGCGGTGCGCCGATGGCGTGTGCGGCCATCCGGTCGGTGACCGTGCGGTTCGGGCCTCGCTGCGCGTAGGTGGCGAGCATCGCATACACCGCGGGGGCGCGGCCCGGGAGCGGATGTACGCCGCCGTCCAGATCCTTGCTCCGGCAGCACGCCTTGTACTTGCGGCCAGACCCGCACGGGCACGGCTGGTTCCGGGATGCGCGCTCGGTGCCCGGAGCGGGCTGCCGCAGCCGGTCCAGCGGCCGGAGCAACGGCTCGGCGATTTCGTCGGAGCCGATCGCCGATGCCAGCTCCCAGGCCCGTGCCCAGTTGCCCGCGCACAGCTCGTACTCCATGGCGTCGCGGGCCGCCTGGAGCAGCATCGGGTCGAGCTTGAGGCAGGACTCGATCAGTTGCCGCGCCTCGTCGGACCGGCCCGATCCCTCGGCCGCCCGTGCCCGTAGCAGCATCGGGATGGCGGGATGCCCGCAATCCTCCAGAGCGGCGATGCCGCGTGCCCACGGGTGCTCGTCTATCTTTCCGGGTACGGCGGCGGTCTCCACCGCTTCCGCCACCAAGTCGATCACCGCTGGCTTGGCCAGCCAGGGACCCAGGGTGACGGGAGGCCCGGCCGCTAGCGCTGAGATACACCCCAGCGCCTCACCGGCGTCGCTGATATCCAATCGCCCGCGCGGGCCGAGCTCGCGGTGTATCAGCAGCCACCGGGGAACGCCGGCCCGCGTGGCGAGCCCCGCAGCCGCTGAGTCGTCACCAGCGCGTAGCGCTGCGGCGAGCTCGCGGGTAACCTCCATATCCGGCAGCTGCGCATCTCCCGCGGTCACCGCAGGAGCATAGCGCCCTGGCGGCACCGCCGGGGATTCCGGCAAACCCGATCGAGCGGGCTCGGCGCAGCTCGCCATGCCGCTCGGGCACGCGGGCCATCGGCGGCTCTAGACTGCATGGCGGTGCATGAGCGCGCTGTCCAGGTCATGCCCATGCGAGACGGGAGGCATTGCCATGAACGATCTTGAGGCGGCCGCGGAACACGCGGTGCTGACCGGGCAGGTCCGCTCGCTCGTGGCGTGGGTGGGTTCGGGGCGCAAGCTCACCCAGACCGGCAGGATCGGGCTGGCGGACGCCCGCCACCTGGTGGAACTGCTCGGCACCGGCGACACGATCGACCCGAAGATCGGCGACCGGGTCTTCAAGACCAAATCCAGCGAGGAACTCGCTCACCTCACCCGGATCGTCGAGTGGGCGAAAGCCGCGCGGCTGGTCCGGGTCAGTGGCACCCGGCTCGTGCCGGTGAAGAAGAACGCCACCCTGCCCGGTCGGCCGCTGGACCTGGTGATGACGATGCTCGAGGCCTATCCGAAGCTCGGCAAGTCGCTGTTCCCCAGGGGCGCCTACCGCCAGTCGCTGGTCGGGGACCAGTTCCGCGACGTAAGCGAGGCGCTCATCACAAACCTGCTCGCCCATGCGGGCCCCTGCCCCCTCAGCCTGCTCCGCGCGTCGGCCAGTGACATGATCGCGGACCGGTACGTGCTCGACGGGCTCAGTGAGCAGCAACTGAACTTTCTGCGGCGAACAGTGAACACCGACGTCAGCATCGCTGTGGCCGCACTCACCGCGCTCGGCGTCGCTACCCTCCATGAGGCGCAGGACACCGCAGAACTCACCGCCCTTGGCCGATTCGCAGCCGGGCGCAGCCGCGGCATGCCGCTGCCGGGCGAGCCTGTGCTACAGGTGCGGATCACACTCCTGGACGTCGCCGACCCGCCGGTGTGGCGACGCGTGCTGGTCCCCGCGGCGTTCAGCCTCGACCGGGTACACCGGGTGATTCAGGCCGCCATGGGCTGGCAGAACTACCACATGCACGTGTTCCGAGTCGGTGAGCATGGCTACGGCCCCGACCCGGAAGGCGTGCTCGGGCACCTGGAGGAGGCCAGGGTGCGGCTCGCCGACGTGGCCGGGGCAGGCGAGCGTATCGGCTACGAATATGACTTCGGCGACAGCTGGGAGCACGAACTCTTCGTCGAGGCCTGCACGAAGGCCGAGGCCAACCAGACCTACCCTGCCTGCACCGCGGGCGAAGGTGCTTGCCCGCCCGAGGACTCTGGCGGCTTCCCCGGCTACCAGAGGCTCAAGGAGATCCTCGCCGACCCGTCCAGCAAAGAGTACGAGGAGATGCGGACCTGGGCGGAGTCCCAGACCTGCGGCAAGTTCGATCCCACAAACTTCGACCTGGCCGAGGCCAGCGCAAGAGTGTCGGCCGCCTGACCCACCTCGGCATGCGGCGGTTCGAGTCCCTCGCCTACCGGTCGGGCCTGCCTGCCATCCGCTTCCACGATCTGCGCCACGGCGCTGCCAGCCTGAGCAAGGCGGCTCGGCCGGACACGAAGATAATCAGCGAATTGCTGGGTCACACCAGACCAGCTGACGTCGCCAAGGAAGCGGCCGAGACAAGAGCGGCCGTGGTCCCGCGCAGGCCGAAGGCCGGATGACGGGTGCGCGACGGGTGCACCGCGGGTGCACGGACCAACCGGAACCGGTCATCCGCCGCCGTCATCCAGCGAGAACGGAGCGACTATCTGGCGCTTGCGGGCCGCGATCGGGTGTCCTGTTACGGGCTCTGTCCCCGCAAGCGGGCCGTCCTCAGGACACCCCGGCTTTGGGCGTGTAGACCAAGACCAGCACGCCGCTGGCAAAGCGCCTGACGTCGGCCAGTGCCAATTGCGGGGCGTCTTGGATCTCCTCGAACAGGTGCTGGCCTGACCCTGCTGCTACCGGTGTCAGGAGAAGGTGGAACTCGTCTACCAGGTTGTTCGCCATGAGGGGCTGGTCCAGCGGGCCGTTCCCGTACTTCACGATGTTGCCGCCTGGCCGGCGCTTGAGCTCTCCGACGAAGTCGGCTACGTCCCCGGGGATGACGGTGGCGTTCCAGGTGGCTTCCGTCAATGTCCTGGACGCTACGAACTTGGGAATCGAGTTCATCCGGTCGACGAACGGGCTCGGGGCCATGGCCGTGTATCCGGCCGAAAGCCCTTCGTAGGTCCGGCGGCCCAGCAGCAGGGCGTCGGCCCCGTCCAGTAGCTTGGTCGCGTAGCGCGTGTGCTCGTCGTCCAGGTAGGGGAACGCCCAGTCCTGTGGCGAGCCGATCCCCCCGCCGAGGGCGACGGCAAAGCGCCTGACGTCGGCCAGTGCCAATTGCGGGGCGTCCTGGATCTCCTCGAACAGCAGCTCATCCAGGTGTGCGTGGCACTCGGCCAGCCCGCGTTCCGCGCCTCCGGCGAGGTAGAGGTCACGTGCCGGCGCAAAGCCGACGACAGGCCGGCCGATCGACCGATCCCGCCGGCCCAGGACCGCATGTCGTCGCCCCAGGATCTCTTGTGCCTTGGCCGTTGAATCTGATCGGGTCTGGCGGACGGTTGCTTACATTGGTCGCGATGCCAGCGGGAGGTGGACGGTGAACGTCGAGCCTTCGCCGGGTGTGCTGGCACAGCATATGTGTCCGCCGTGCTGGCTGCTGGGCTCGGTGCCGGTGGGCCGGATCGTGTTCACCGCGCGGGCGCTCCCGGCGATCTGCCCGTGACCTCGGGTCATGGCGGTGGATGCCGCCCGGCGGTAGGTTTGATTCACTCCCGGAGCCTGGGAGGGGGCGTGAAATGGGCAGCAGCGGTGCCGTGCCGCGTGCGATCCGGGCCGGAGCGCGCCACATCCGCGGGGTGGGCCGACGTGGGCCGGCGGGCCGGCGATGGGTATGACGCGGCAGTACGTGGCTGGCGAGTTGTCGGTGCTGCTTGCGCGCTTGCAGGCAGTGACCACAACTGAGACGGCTCGGCGTGACGCGTGGTCGTTGCGGCGCGCGGCCGAGACGGAACCGATCCCGGCATTGGGCCCGGTGACCGTGCGCGCACTGAAACTGACAGAGGGCCTGTGCTGGGAGTCGCTGAACCGGGGCGACACAGTGGCGTTCACCCGCCAGGCGGCGGTCTGCGCCGAGCTGCACGAGTTCGGGGTGTGCGCCGGCCTGCTCAAGGAAACTTGAGCAGGCCTGCCCTCCGACAGTTATCTTCCGGCGAGAGGACAAGACCATGGCAGAAAGCCAAGAGCCGCAGGGTTCTGAGGGGCAGGTCTCTGAGGCGCAGATCGCGGTGCACTGGCGGGAGGAGGAGTACTACTACCCGCCCGCGGCGTTCGTCGAGCAGGCCAACGCCAAGGACCCGGCCATCCTCGAGCGGTTCACCGAGGACAAATTCCCCGGCTGCTTTAAGGAGTATGCGGACCTGATCAGCTGGGATGAGCCCTGGCACACGATGCTCGACACCAGCAACCCGCCGTTCTGGAAGTGGTTTGTCGGCGGCAGGCTGAACGCCTCCTACAACTGCGTGGACCGGCACGCCGAGGCCAACCCGGACAAGACCGCGATCATCTTCGTGCCGGAGCTGGAATCCGATGACCACCTGGAGATCACGTACGCGGAGCTGCGTCGCCAGGTGAACGAGTTCGCGGCGCTGCTGCGCGACTTCCTTGGCCTCAGCAGCGGCGACCGGGTGACGCTGCACATGCCGATGGTGCCTGAGCTGCCGGTCACCATGCTGGCCTGCGCCCGCCTCGGTGTCATTCACTCGCAGGTGTTCGGCGGGTTCAGTGGCACCGCGTGCGGGCACCGGATCGCCGATTCGGGCAGCCGTGTCCTGATCACGATGGACGGCTACTACCGCGGCGGCCAGCTCGCGGATCACAAGGTCAAGGCCGACGAGGCGGTCGCGGCAGCCCGCCAGGAGGGCCAGGAGGTCGACAAGGTGCTCGTCTGGCGGCGCCGGGCCGGCCAGTACGCTTCAAAGACCCCCATGGCCGGCGGCCGCGATTTCTTCGTCGATGATCTGCTCAGCGAGCATTCGGGTAAGACCGTCGAGCCGGTGTCCATGTCGGCTGAGGCGCCGCTGTTCCTGATGTATACCAGCGGCACCACCGGCCGCCCCAAGGGCTGCCAGCACAGCACGGGCGGTTATCTCGCCTACGTGGCCGGGACGTCCAAGTACTACCAGGACATCCACCCAGGCGACGTGTACTGGTGCATGGCCGACATCGGGTGGATCACCGGCCACTCTTACATCGTCTACGGGCCGCTGGCGCTGGGCACCACGACCGTGATCTACGAGGGCGTCCCCAACTACCCAGACGGCGGGCGGCCGTGGCGGATCGCGGAGAAACTCGGGGTGAACATCTTCCACACCTCGCCCACGGCGATCCGGATGCTGCGCAAGGTCGGCCCGGAGGAGCCGAAGAAGTACGACTACCACTTCAAGCACATGACCACGGTGGGTGAGCCGATCGAGCCCGAGGTGTGGCGCTGGTACCACTCCGAGGTCGGCAAGGGCGAGGCGGTCATTGTCGACACCTGGTGGCAGACCGAGAACGGCGGATTCCTCGGCAGCACGCTGCCCGCGCTGCAGCCGATGAAGCCCGGCAGCTGCGGGCCCGGCGTGCTCGGCGTCTACCCGGTGATCTACGACGAGGACAAAAAGGAGATACCCGCCGGCAGCGGCAAGGCCGGCAACATCTGCATCCGCAACCCGTGGCCGGGCATCTTCCAGACCATCTGGGGCCAGCCGGAGCGGTTCGTGCAGACCTACTACGCGAAGTACAACAAGAACCCGGACAGCAAGGACTGGCGCGACTGGCCGTACTTCGCCGGCGACGGGGCAGTGCAGGCCGCCGACGGCTACTTCAGGATCCTGGGCCGGGTCGACGACGTGATCAACGTGGCCGGGCACCGGCTCGGCACCAAAGAGATCGAGTCAGCCGCCCTGATCGTCAGCGAGGTCGCCGAGGCAGCCGCAGTGCCGGTGATCGACGACATCCGGGGCCGCGTGGTGGAGGTGTATGTCTCGCTGAAGCCCGGTTTCGAGCCGGGCAAGGAGATGGAGGACAAGGTCAGCAAGGCGATCGAGACCGAGATCGGCAAGATCGCCCGGCCGAAGAACGTCTGGATCGTGCCTGACATGCCGAAGACCCGGTCGGGCAAGATCATGCGCCGGGTCATCGCGTCGATCTCCAACTTCGCCGACGTCGGCGATGTCACCACGCTGGCCAACCCCGAGATCGTCGACAGCATCCGCCATCACGTGCAGAGCGCGAAGGTCGCCAAGGACGACGTGCCGCGCGAGCTGACCGAAGCCGAGTTCGAGGAGATCAAGAAGTTCGGCGCCGACTAACGGCATCGCGACTCTGCCATGCCTCCTGCAGTACGGCGGTCACCAGGACGCTTGGCATCACTGGTCTGCGGGGGCAGGCAGGTAGCGCAGCCGGTGGTCGGGGGTGAACAGCCGCCGGATCAGGCCCAGGGCGATAACCACTGTGGTCGTGGCGGTGGCGGCGAGCACCAGGAACATCACCACGGCCTGGACGAGTACGGCCTGCAAAGGGGCAGTGCCGGCGAGGATGAGGCCGGTCATGGCCCCGGGCAGGAACACCAGGCCGGTTGCCTTGGTGGTTTCGACCTGCGGGGTCAGTGCCGCGCGCAGCGCGGCGCGCACGTAGGGGGTGGCGGCCTGCCGGGATGCCTGGCCCAGCGCCAGCCGGGCCTCGACCTCGTCGCGTTTGTCGCGCAGTTCGTCGGTCAGCCGCCGCCCGGCCAGAACGGTGGCGGTCATCGAGTTCCCGATCATCATGCCGGCGATGGGCACCAGGGTCCGGCCATTGAGCGGGAAGACATGCAGCCCGAACAGCACGCCGAGGGTGACCACCGCCGCGGCCGTGAACGAGGCCAGCGCGAGGCCGAGCAGGTGCGGGACTTCGGGGGCGCGGCGGTGGGCGACCGTGGCCGCGTAGGCCAGCATCGCGGCGACCCACAGCCACGACCACCAGATGGAGCGGCCGGGACTGATGACCAGGGTGAGGGCGGCGCCGACCAGCAGCAGCTGAACCAGGGCCCGGGCGGCGGCGATCAGGATCTGCCGTTGCAGGCCCAGGCGCTGCCACCACGAGATCCCGGCCGCGACGGCCACCAGCAGCAATGACACGCCCAGCCCGGCCCAGGAGACGGGCGCGTTCATGGCGGTCCCGCTTCCTCCGCGGCGGGACACGTCAGGCGGCCGTTGCGCAGCTGGTAGACCCGGTCGGCGACGCGGCCGGCCTGGGCTTCGTCGTGGGTGACCCACACGATGGTGATGCCCTGGGCGGCCAGGTCTTGCGCGGTCCGCTCGAACGCCAGCTTGGGCTGCCCGTCAAGCGCGGAGGTGGGCTCGTCCAGCAGTAGGGCGTGCGGCTCGGTGACCAGGGTGCGGGCCAGGCACATGCGCTGCAGCTCCCCACCGGACAGGGTGGATGCCTGCTGGCCCAGTAGCCCGGGATCAAGCGCGACCCGGTCCAGGGCGGCCGCCATCACCTCCGGGCCGATTTCCGGGCGGGCCACGGCGAGATTAGCGGCCAGGCTGCCCGGGAACGGGATGGGCCGCTGGAACACCATGCCCACCCCCCGGCGCAACGCGAGCGGGTCCAGCTCATCCAGCGGCTGGCCCCGGTAGCGGACGGTGCCCGCGCCGGGAATATCAAGTCGGTTGCACAACCGCAGCAGGGTGGTCTTGCCGGCCCCCGACGGCCCGGTGACCACGCTGATGCCCGCGGCCGGGATCCGGGCGGTGAGCTCATCGAGGACCCGGCGGCCGGCCCGCACGACCGTCACCCGCTCGAACTCGAACGCCACCGCCTGCAGCCCGCTCACCTCGGCTCGCTGCCCACGTCCGCCCGGCGCGTACCGCCGCATTATCGCAGCGGCCGGCGTTGCCGATGTCTCCGGTGCCAAACCGCACCTCCGCAGCTGCAGCACGGCCGAACAGGTCACGACGCCGCGCCAGTGAACGCGGGGCAGGCGCGCGGCTCACAGACCGCTTCTTTAATGACGGTGCGTCACGGCAGTTCAACCTGGCTGATGTCCCGCGCCGCCGTTCTGGGCGGCAGCCTGGTCGTTGTCCTGGCCGTCCGGGCAACGCCCGAACGAGGTGATCTGCGCGATCACGTGTGCGGCCGGCGCGGCGGGCGGCGCTCGGTCGTGCGTGAGCGGATGGCCGGAAGTGCCCTTGTCAGGGACTGCGACGTCGTGCCGGGCGGCGGGCGGCTTATGGGGGGCCGGGCGGGCGATGGGTACTGGGCGGCTGGCCGGTGTAGCGGCGGTACTGCCGGCTGAAGTGCGCGGGATCGTGGTAGCCGAGGTCGGCGGCGATCTGGGTGATGGTCATGGTTGATTCCGCCAGCAGGTGCCGGGCGCTCTCGATCCGGGCCGGCACGATGTAGTGGCCGGGCGCCATCTCGGTGCTGGCGCGGAAGCGCCGGGTGAACTGGGGGGTGGCCCGCCCGCACCGGTATGCCAGCACGATCGCAGGAGCCACGATGAGCGATTCATTCAAGTCCGCCTTCGAGCGTGACGGCTAGGCCGTCGCGCGCCGCCTGTTCTCCGCCGCGGACACCGCCCGGTACCGCGACCACTTCATGGCGCTGCGCCGCCGCGGCCGCTGCCTGCATGAATTGCGTCAGCCTGCTCGGTGACTGCGGTCGTCACCGCGAGATGTTTCGCCGTCCCGGCGTGCCGCCTCAGCCACCGATGTAGAGCTCGCCGTCCCGCTCGGTCACGGGTGCCCGCCCGAGTGGCAGCACCCGCGTGAGCATGCGGTAACCGAAATCCAGGCCAGGCACCTTGGCGAAGATCCCCTGTGGTCCCCGGACCATCCGGCCCGTCCCGACATCGTAGGCCGAGTGGTGCCAGGGGCACACCAGGCAGCCGTCCTCATCGATGCTGCCGCCCGCCAAGTCAGCGCCGAGGTGGCGGCACCGGCGCGTGACCGCGAAGTAGCGCCCGCCGGCGTTCCCAACGGCATAGTGGCCGACGCCCATCACCTTGCCCGGCGGGAGATCGGCTGCTGCGCCAACCCGCTGCTGTGCGCTCATCGCGCCTCCTTCTGCGGACCGTTGTCGATATCGACCCTAGGCCGCGATTGGCCCTGGTGGCACCGCGCCGGGGGAAGAACTTGGACACGCGCGGCCCACTGACGCCGAACCGCCGGTAGAGCATCAGCTCCGCGGCCCGCTGCCGAAGGACTCGGCGGCGAGGCGGACGACCTCGTCGTGCGGGACGTCGCGTTGGTGCTGGTCGAGTGCCCAGCGGTGCCCGAACGGGTCGATGAACTGGCCGGTCCGGTCGCCCCAGAACGCATCGTGCAACGGCTCGAAGACCGTCGCGCCGGAGGCCAGCGCCCGCCGCCAAACCGCATCGGCATCCTCGACGGCCAGATGCAGCGCCCCGTAGGTGCCGCCAAGCGTCAGGGGCGAGACCACTCCCATGTCAGGGAACTCGTCGGCGATCGCCAGCGTGCTGTCGCCGAAGCGCAGTTCGATCGTCAGCACCTGCCCGCCGGGCAGGGTTATCCGGCTCGTTTCCACGGCACCAAGAACCGAGCCGTACCAGGCGGCCGCAGCGGCGGGATCGCGGGTTACCAGATGACAGGTCAGCGTGCTCACCCAACCGACTGTACATAGTGTCCATACATTATGTCTAGACACAATGTGCTGTAGCGTGGGGAACCGTGCCCAGGCCACCGCGTGCCGATCAGCCGCCCCGGCGGCCGCCGGGCCGCCGGGCCGCCCGCAACGGTGAGGACCGCCCCGAGCTGCGCGAAACGATCCTGGCCGCGACCGCCGGCCTGCTCGCTGACCACGCCTTCAGCGACCTCGCCGTCAGCGACATCCTCACCTCGGCCGGGGTCTCGCGCGGCAGCTTCTACTTCTATTTCGACAGCAAACACGACGTGCTCGCGGAACTGGTCAGACGCGCGGTCGCACAAGGCCACCAGGCCGCGACACCCTGGCTGGCCGGCCCGCCCGACAAGATCGCCGCCCTCCGGGCCGGGATCACCGCGGGCGCCAGGCTCTGGCAGTCAAACGCGCCCACCTTGCGCGCCATCGTGGAGAACTGGCGCACCGACCCGCGCCTGACCGCACTGTGGCTGGAGCAGATGCAAAGTTTCACCGACGCCACCGTCGCGCAGATCACCGCCGACCCGCAGGTTCTGCGGCGGCTCGACGGCCTCGACATCGCGGCGGTCGCCAGCTCGCTCACCTGGCTCGGCGAGCGCCTGTACTACCTCGCCGCCACCGGCACTCCTCCATTCGACAACCAGGACACCCTGGTCGCCACCTTGCTGCACATCTGGACATCCACCCTCTACGGCACGTGACCGCCGCGTCGCTCATCAATCGGAATTGAACTGTTACCGCAGCCGGCTGGCCAAGGGCGGCCTGATGGTCACCGTCGGGCTGTCGGCCGCCGCCCTGGCCGCGATCGCGGCGTCGAGTGTGTACGGTGCCCGTCGCATCCGCACGTTCAGCGCGCCAATCCCGACGCCGCCGTGTTGCGTGACGTCGCCGGCCACGTCACCTCTGGCGCGTTGCGGCCCGTGGTGGAGGGCGTGTACCCGCTGGCGGACATCGCCTCGGCACACCGGGCATTCGAGCAGGGAGGTGTCGTGGGCAAGCACGTGATCGCGGTGTCCGGGTGATGTCATCGAACGGGCTGTCCATACCGGCGCGCCGGTCGTCGCCTGCACCGGCCAGGCAGCCGGAACCACCGAGCTTGATGCAGACCAGTCGTCCGCCCACACTGTCATGCCGCGAACCGAGCGCGGCGGCGCGGCTGGTCATGCGGATGGGTTGTGGAAGTAGTGGCCTTTGTCGAGGTCGTCGATGAGCCCGGGGTGGGTCGGGTGCCATCCAAGTAGCTCGTGGGTCAGCGTGCTCGAGGCCGGGCTGTCGGCCGCGAGGAAGCCAGCCAGCCAGCCGAAGTGCTCGCCTGCGTCCGCGGGAGAGATGGCGGCCACGGGGAGGTCGAGATGCCGCCCGATCACCTCGGCGACGTCGTGGATCGGCACGCCCTCGTCCGCGACGGCGTGCAGCGCCGATTCCGCCGGGGCCTTCTCCAGTGCCAGGCGGAACAGGTGCGCGGCATCGAACCGGTGCACGGCGGGCCAGCGGTTGGACCCGTCGCCGATGTAGCCGGAGACGCCCTTGTCGCGGGCGATGCCGACCAGGGCCGCCATGAAGCCGTTATCTCCTTCGCCGTGCACCGTCGGGGGGAGTCGCACAACGGACGAGCGGACGCGGCGGGAAGCGAGGGAGAGCGTGATCTCCGCAGTGGCCAGCCGAGTCCGCGGACCGCTGCCCATCGCGGCCACCGCCGGGCTGGGACCATGTCCGTCCCGTTCGGTCGCCACACGCCCCGGTGCGAGCCCCAGCGTGCCGGAGGCGATGACGAGCGGCCGGTCCGAACCCGCGAGCGCCTCGCCGAATGTCTCGACGGCGCGGCGATCCGCATCGGCAGCGCCCTGGAAGTCCCCCGAGAAAGCGATGTCGTGCTTGAACGCGAGGTGGATCACGCCATCCGACGCGGCAGCTGCGCTCCGCAGGCTGCCGGGGTCGTCAAGAGTGCCGCGATGCACCTGCGCCCCGGCCGCGGTAAGGGCAGCGGCCGAAGAATCAGAGCGAGCGAGCCCGGTGACCTGATGGCCCGCGCCGATGAGCTCGGGAACGACGGCGGAGCCGATCCAGCCGGACGCGCCGGTGACGAAAACGCGCATGAGAAACCTCCACGGGCCGAATGTCCTCGGTATAGGTTGTGCGCTCAGACAATCGATGTCAGTCGCTGCCATCACTGTAGCACCTGATGTCAGTCGCTGCCATCAAGTACGATCGGGGGATGGGTCGATGGGAGCCGAACGCGCGCGGCCGGCTCGAGCAGGCGGCCCTCGCTCTCTACGGCGAGCGCGGGTACGAACAGGCCACGGTGGCGGAGATCGCCAAGCGGGCGGGGCTCACCGAGCGGACGTTCTTCCGGCACTTCGCCGACAAGCGCGAGGTCCTGTTCTGGGGTCAGAGCGCCCTGCAGGAGCTCCTCGTGAGCACCGTCGCCAGCGCCCCTGATTCCGCAGCTCCGATCGACGCGGTCGCCGCGGCCCTGGAGACCGCGAGCGCCCTGCTGCAGGAGCGCCGCGAGCTCGCCCGGCAGCGCCAGGCCGTCATCGCCGCGAACGCAGAGCTCCAAGAGCGCGAGCTGATCAAACTCGCATCACTCGCCTCGGCGATCGCTGGCGCGTTGCGCCGGCGCGGCGTCAGCGACCTGGCCGCGAGCCTGACCGCCGAGGCAGGGATCGCCGTCTTCAAAATTGCGTTCGAGCGCTGGACCAACGAGACCAGCCAGGCAGACTTGCCGCGACTCATCCGAGAGTCGCTCGACGAGCTGAAAGCCGTGACCGCGGGCAAATGATCACCGGCAGCAGGCCGAGCGCGAAGCCGTGCCCACTGCCGGTCCGCCAGCTCCACGAGGCACAGCCGGCGCAGCTTCGCACCTTGACCTAGGTGCCTTTTGCGATCCGCCCCAACAGGCGGGCGCTTTCCTTGATGTGCCGGCGCTGCGTGTCGAGATCGACCGCGATGAGCCCGAAGCGCGGCTCGTAGCCGTCCATCCACTCGAAGGTGTCAAGTGCCGACCAGTAGATGTAGCCGCGTACGTCCAGCCCGTCAGCAACGCATCGCCGCACGCCCTCCAGGGCTTTGCCGATGAACTCAATCCGCCGGGTGTCGTCGGCGGTCGCAATGCCGTTCTCGGTAACGATCACAGGAACTCCGGCGGCAGCCACGGTCGCGCGGATCACCCGCTCGAGGCCCTCCGGATAGAACTCATACCCGAGCTGGGTGACTTCCGCGCCGGCCGGTGGCATGACCCGGCCCCGCGGCCCGGCCAGAAGGCGGGTGTAACTCTGGACGCCGACGAAGTCGTCGCCCTTGCAGTTCAGCACGAAGTCGCCGAGCTGTTCGCGCCACATGGCGCGCGCCATCTCCTCGCCGCCGTCCGCGGCCTGGATATCGGGAAGTGCGAGCGTCCAGCCGACCTGAGTGCGAGGGCTGACCTCGCGGATCGCCGCCCGCGCTCGGACATGCGACTCATTCACGATCGCTGGCTGCGAGCCGAACATGAAATCTCGCACCCTGTCCGGCGTGGTGTTCAGCTCCTCGGCGCTCGCCTTCAGCCAGCCGAGAAAGCCGTTTCCCGGGGTAGCGTCGCCCACGGGCGCAGTCACGCTGTGGGCGCTGAGCTCGTGCAGACCAAGATTCCAGCCCTGGTGGCGGATCGCCACGCCGATGTTCGCCTCGTTTATCGTGCAGACATACGGGATCAGCGATCCGAGCTCCCGCATGACCGTCCAGCAGTACGTGGCGAACCTGCCCGGCGTGGCCGGGTCCGCCCAGCCGCCCAGCTTCATTAGCCACCGAGGGCTCGTGAAGTGATGCAAGGTGACGATAGGCGTGATCCCGTACTCGTGGCACGTCCGCAGGACATCGCGGTAGTGGTAGAGCGCTGCTTTGGAGAAGGCGCCCGGCTCTGGCTCGACTCGCGCCCACTCGATGGAGAACCGGTATGCATTGAAGCCCAGTTCACTTAGTGTCCTGATGTCATCCCGATAGAGCCGGTGGTGATCACAGGCGTCCCTGCTCGGCTCCTTGAAAAGGGAGCCGGGGACGTTTTCGAACACCCAGAAGTCGCTATTGGTGTTATTACCTTCAACCTGGTGTGCGGCCGTGGCCGTTCCCCAGAGAAAATCTTTAGGAAAGGAATGTGACATGTTAGCAAACCCCCAATTCTCGCGGCGGGCGCGACGTTGCTGGCATATCGTCAAATTTAGAGACCGCGGCGGCCTCAGCACCGCTTCAGCGCCCAGTGGTCCCCGGCACCGATCAGTGCCAGGGACCACGCTTGCCCGTGACCACCACCGGTGTTCCACCCTGTCTTACCTGGGCCGCCCGTTAGAAGGGCAGCAGACGCCCGGAGGGCGTACGAAGATCGAGTGGAACATCGCTGCACTTGCAGGTGCGCTTGGTTTTCTGGATCTGACGCATTGGCGATCGCCTCCTTACCTTTTCCTTTATGCGGATCGCTCAGTCGCGCAGGGTGTGGATGCCGCCGCGTGCGCGGCGCGGCGAACGTGGCGAGTCGCGGCATTCACATCGAAGTGCCTGTCGCGCCCGGAGACGGAGATCGCGGCGAGCACGGACCGCCGCGCGCCCCAGACCGGAGCGGCGATACTGACGACACCGGGCAGCGCGTCGTCCGAGCCGAACGCCACGCCCTGCTGGCGGATGGTCCTCAGCTCTTTGTCCAGCATCAGCTGCGAGATCGCGGTTGCCCGGCGAGCGGAGCGGAGCGCACCTTCGCGGGCGCGCCACAGAGTCGGCTCGTCCGCGTAGGCCAGCAGGACCTTGCCCAGCGCCAGGGAGTACGCCGTCACCTTGGTGCCCACCCGCGGCGGCACGCACAAGCCGTTGCGGCCGTGCAGCCTCTCGGCGATGAGAATCTCACCGGCGGCCCACACGCCAAGATGAACGGTGAGATGGGTCTGTTCGTAAAGATCAAGCAGGTGCGGCAGGAAGCAGTCCCGGATTTGCGATGGGCGCCGGCCGCACGCGATGTCCGCAAGTTCGTGCAGCCGATGTCCGAGCTGGTAACCGGTGGGCTGGCGCACCACCATGCCGACCGCTTCGAGCACCTGGAGAACCCGGTGCGTGGTGGACTTGGCGAGCCCGCATCGGCGGGAAAGCTCGGTAACGCCGACACTGACTCGGCCCGATGGAAAAGATCCCAGCACGAGGTCAGCTTTTTCCACCGCGCCGAGGGGCGAATCGCGGCAGTCGCTTTCGCCGTCGGGCAGCCATGGGCCGTACACGTGTACGGTGTCCCGCAACTGCGGGGAAACAACATCGCTTACGGCTTGCATCCTTGTCTCCTGTTCGGCCGCCAGCCCAGAAAGGGCTCGATCCGGTCACCGGTCCCGTTTGATGGCCAGTGTGGCGAAGCAGTCGAGCCGGTCGCGGCTCGGCGTCGGGGAAAGTATTCTCAGCGCCTGCCTGGCTTCGCCGGCGAGGTCCCTGGCGCGCTTGACGGCCGCGTCGACAGCGCCCGTCCGCCGCACGACCTCGCAGAGATTGGCCAGCGCGTGCGCCGGTTCGTCCTGCCCGCGAAGCGCACGCTCGACGAGTTCGCGCTCCCACGACTGCGCGGACTCGTAGGCCAGGATGACCGGCAGGGTGAGACGGCCGTTTTGCACGTCGCTCGCCTGGGGCTTGCCGGTGGTCTGGCTGTCGCTTAGATACATCAGCAGGTCGTCGTGGATCTGGAAGGCGGTGCCAAGGAGATCGCCGTACGTTCGCAACGCCGCCACCGATTCCGCGCTTCCGCCGCCAAGGATGGCTCCGCTCTCGCACGCACCTCTGAAGAACGAAGCGGTCTTGAGCCGTGCCACGTCGAGGTAGGCCTCGGGATCGAACCTGGGGTTCCTCGTCAGTTCGGATTCCAGGCTCTGCCCCCGGCAAAGATCCAGCCCGGCCCGCGCCACTGCGTGCAGCGCGGCCACGACCCGGTTGTCGGGCGCCCCGGCAGAACGGCACTCGGCCAGCCCGGCGAACAAGTCGAAGATCAGCGCATCACCGGCGACGATGGCATCGCCAATTCCGTACCTGTGCTGCACAGACGGCCGCCCACGGCGCAGGTCGTCCGCGTCGATGATGTCGTCGTGAATCAGGCTGGCGACGTGCCCGCATTCCGCGCCCACCGCGGCTGGGATGACGCAGCTGAGGTTGCCTCCGACGGCCAGCGCGGAGTCGAGCAAGAGTATCGGGCGGATCAGTTTCCCCGTGGGGACGAGTGCGTAATGACAGATCGAGTCGACCAAACTCGAGCCGTTCGCCCAGCGTTTCTCGAGCTCACCGCTGATGAGCAGGCTGAGTGGCTCGGCGCTTTCCCAGATCGACATATCGCTGATCGCTGGAACTTGCTCAATGGTAGGTATTGACATGACATCCTCTATTCACGCGTGGTGCCTTGGTTCCCGGATATCTGCGAATCATGGCTACGTGGCATGACGGGCCGCGCAAGGTAGCCATTCAGTGGGGTCTTGGCCGGCCGCCGGTGCGGCATGGTTTGCGTGCGCACCCGGCGGGCCGCTTGGACCCGCCCGTTGATCTGGTCGGTGATGTGCCTCGCATCGGCCCCGACGCCGCCGACCAGGTGAGAAGCGAGCGATGACTGGAACGGAAGCCCAGCGAAGTACAGGCCGGGCGCTGCCGCGGCCACACCCCGGTGATGTACCGGCCGGCCACGGGTATCGAGCACAGGCACCCGGATCCATCCGTAATCGGTGGCGAAGCCGGTGCACCACACCACGTTCTCGACCTCGAGGACACGCCCGTCCTCGAGCATGGGCTGCCCGCCGCTGACACCCGCGACCCGGGGCAGGCGCCATACGGGCGCGTCGGCCAGGTCCTTCGGCGTGACCCGGATCAGCGGGTGACCCCGTCCCGACCCCAGCGCCGCCAGCGTCCGGCCGGGCCAGGCATGAGTTGAGAGCGTGCGCATCGCCCGATAGGCGAAGTCACCGAGCGTGACCGGTATATGGCCGGTATCGCGGCCTGCCAGCCAGGTGGGGTGCAGTCGCGCGAGTTCCAGCGCTATCTCGGCGCCGGAGTTTCCTGCGCCGACGACAAGCGCCGCTCCCCGGCGCAGCTGCGCGGGTCTGCGGTAGGAGGCCGAATGCAGCTGGACGACGGCGGGATCGAGTTGCCCGGCGAACATGGGTACCCACGGCGTGGTGTACGGCCCGGTGGCCACGACGACGTTCCGGGCGGCCAGGCGCCTGGTCCCAGCCGCGATCAGGTACCGGTCACCGTCTCGGCTGAGCTCGTCGACCCGTACTCCGAGCTGCACCGAGAGCCCGAAGTAGGCCGCGTAAGCCTCGAGATAGTCCGCCATGTCGTCCTTGCTGTGCATGCCGCCCTGCCGTGGGTTGAGGCGCATGCCCGGCAGGTGGTTGAAGCTCGGCGGCGTGAACAGCCGCAGCGAGTCCCAGCGGTTGCGCCACGCGTCGCCCGTGCGCTGCCCGGCGTCGAGGATGACGAAATCCGCGCCGCGGCGGGCCAGGTAGTAACCGGCGGCAAGGCCCGCCTGCCCGGCGCCGATCACGACGGTGTCGAATCGTTCGGTGTTCAACCGATCCCCTTCCCCAAGCGGCGGTGGTCTGGTTTCGCTTGTGTGCCGGTTCCGCATGCATGCGGCCCACGCCCGTAGTGCCGCCACGCCCAGGACGCGATGACCCATCATCGGACACGGATTTTGTGATTCCTTTGAGGCACGGGTGAGACGCGGCGCCACCCCTTGACCGAGCCGCCCCGGTCCGTCGGCCGCCCAAAGGCGCTGCACGGCGGGCCGGGCCGTGACACGCGGCGGCAGCCGTTTTGGATCATTACCCTTAACGGCTGCCGCTTGGCGCGCCACCCTGACAGCGATCACGTCTTCCGTGGGCGCCGGCAATCGTTCATCATTAGCTTTGATTTACGCCGGATGCCCTCTACTGAATGCGGACGAGACCGTGGCGACCACCGAGAACCTCCCACGCCTTCCCTTCGAACGCCCTGGCGTGCTCGGCTTACCGCCGTTGTTCAGCAAGCTGCAGCGCGAGCAGCCGATCACCTTGGTGCGGACGCCGGCCGGCGACGCCGGCTGGCTGGTGACGAGGTACGACGATGTGAAGGCGCTGCTCAACGACGACCGGCTGGGCAAAGCTCACCCTGATCCCGGGCGCGCCGCTCGCTATTCCGCCTCGGCGCTGCAAGGCGGCCCGATCGGTGATCCCGCGACAGAGCGCGAGGAATACGCGCTGATGCGCCGTCTGCTCACGCCCTCGTTCGCACCCAGACGGATGCAGGCGATTCGCCCCGTGGTCGAAAGGCTCGTTGACAATCTTCTTGCCGAGATGGGCAAACAGACGCCGCCCGCCGACTTCGAGGAGGCGGTCTCCTTTCCGCTCGCGATACTGGTGATCTGCCGCTTGCTCGGCGTTCCAGGCGGCGACCGTGCGCAGATCAGAGGCTGGGCCGACGCCACGACGGCGCTATACGACGCGGACGCGGCCGCCGCCGGATTCGCGTCGCTCGTCGGTTACGTGGACGATCTGATCAAGATCAAGCGCGAAGCGCCAGCCGAGGATGTGATCTCCGATCTCCTCGCCGCGAGCCAGCGCAACGACAACCTCACCAAGGGGTACATCGCCACGCTGGTGGCGGGAATCCTGTTCGCGGGGCACGACACCACCGTCGTGCGGCTGGATTACGGAGTTGCGCATCTACTGAGCCATCCCGATCTTGCCCAGGCGCTGCGGCGCGATCCCGGCCTCGCCGCCGATGCTACCGAGGAGGTCCTGAGAGTCGCCGCGCCCGCGCGGCCGCCGACCCTTCGCTGGGCCAGGAACGATTTCGAGATCGATAGCGTGCGGATCACGGCGGGGGATCTCGTTATGCTCGCCACCCAGGTGGCGAACGTGGACGCGGAGATTTTCACCGAACCGGCCCGTTTCGATATCAACCGGGAGCCGAACCCGCACGTGACGTTCGGCTACGGGCACCATTTCTGCCTGGGCGCCAGCCTCGCCCGGATCGAGATGCAGGTCCTGTTCGGCGCTTTGTTCCCGCGCTTCCCCACGCTGCGCCTCGCGGTGCCGCTTGAGCAGCTTCGGGTGCGTGCGGACAACGGTGGCCTCGAGGCGCTCCCCGTGACGTGGTGAGGTGTGCCGGCCTGGCGTCAGGGAACACCTTGCGCGGGCCGCAGGGTCACTCAAAACCTGTTAGAAAAGTCTTTGCAAACGGCATGAGCCCGCGTCGACAAACATTGACCCGCATATTCATGCGGTTTAGTCTCGCCATAAGTCGCTGGCCCCGGCTGCACCTCAGATCACCGCGGCTACCCGGTTAATCGTCGGTTCACCCGCCGAAGTAAAGCCCGCGGATGATGGGGCAACACTCAGACATGCAAAGACCGTTTCGACCGAGGAGCGAGCCTTGACTGACGTGGACCTGTTGAAACGCGTCGCGCACGCGGTGGAGTCCGCCGCGGACTACCTGTACCGGCGACAGCGTCCCGACGGCGCCTGGACAGATCGCCTGTCGTCGTCCGCGGCCCCGACCGCGCTTGCCGTGCTCGCGCTCGCACGGGCAGACCCCTCCGCCCATCGCGCGGAGATCACGGCCGGGCTCGACTGGCTGCGTCGCCATCAGCGCGCCGACGGCGGATGGAGCCTGGCCGACGCCGACCCGCCGAGCGACGTGAGCGTGACAGCGTTTGCCATCGCCGCGTTCAAGGTGCTCGACCCGGACAATTCGGCGCGGTGCATTGACCGGGCCACGGGATTCATCGCCCGCGGCGGCGGCGAATCCGCCGTCTTCCCCGACATCAGAACCTGGCGTGAGCTTGTTTCCGTCACCTGGGCGCTCGAAGGGCTCAGGGACGTCCGCGACCAGCCCGTACAACCTCTGGAGATCATGCTTCTGCCCGCCCGCGTGCGCAACCGGGCATCCATCGCGTTGCCCGGTGTGATTGGCCTGGGCATCGGGCAGTCCCGCGTCCTGCCGATGAGCTTGCTCGCAAGGGTCGCCCGGCGCCTGGCCGAGCCGAGAGGCCTGGCCTGGCTGCGCGCTGCGGCCGGGCCGAACGGCGGCATCGAGGAATGTCCGCTCATGGCGGCGCTCGTGTTCACCGGGCTGCGGATCGCGGGCGAGGATGTCGGCGCGGACATCCAGCGTGACTGCCTTCGCTACCTGCTGCAAACGCGCAGGCCGGACGGCTCGTGGGCGATCGACAGGGATCTGGAAATCGCGGTCACCGCCTACGCGGTCCTTGCCCTGGCCGAGTGCGGGGATGTCGCGGCCGATCCCCGGCTGCGGCCGACACGCGAGTGGTTCTTGTCGACGCAGTGGAAAGAACCGTTCAAGCCGCTGAACCTGCCCGCTGGCGGCTGGTCCTGGGCCGCCCCCTCGGGATGGCCCGAATCGGAGGACACCGCGGTCGTCCTCACCGCGCTCGCGGAGCTTGGCCTGCCGCGGGACCACCCGGCGGTCAAGCAAGGCCTGCGGTGGCTCTTTTCCATGCAGAACAGAGACGGTTCGTGGTCGGAATGGCTCCGGAACTCCAATCAGATTCACGACGGGCCGTGCGCGGGCGTCACCGGCCACGTTGTCATGGCGTTGCAGCACCTACTCGAAGAATCCGGCAGCAGGGCCCCGATCGACCGTGCGCTCCGCTACTTCCGCACCGCGCAGAATGCGGATGGCTCCATTCCCTCGCTGTGGTTCCGCGATTGTTCGCACGGCACCGCCAAACTTCTCGAAACGTACGCTGAACTCGGCATGGCCGATGACCCCGTGGCGGTCAAGGCGCACAGGTGGCTGCGGGCGAGTCAGCGGCCGGACGGATCCTGGCCAGCAAAGATAGTCGAGGGAGCGCCTGCGGGCGGCACCGTGGAAGAAACGGCGTGGGCGGCGTATTCCCTGCTGCGGGCCGGCGCCGGCGCATGGGATCACCAGCTGACCCAAGCCGTGGAATGGATACTCGACCGGCAGGATGCCGCGGGAACGTGGCGGCCAAGTGTGGTCGGCCTTTACTACGACACGCTTTATTACAGCGACGACCTGATAGCGCACACGTATGCGCTGCGGGCTCTTGGACGTTGGCTGAAATGTGCGAACCCGGTATCGTCTGGTGCGCAGGCTGTGGCTCAGGATGGTCGGGCAGCGCTGGATGCCTAGGAGGCGGAATGGGTTTGACTGCCGACGCGGAGCGGCTCGCGTGGTGGGTCACCGACGCCTGTGAGCGGGCGCTGCAGCTTGTGGCGGATCTCGACGACGGGCAGCTGGTCGGGCCGCTGCTGCCCACGGTGAACCCGCTGATCTGGGAGATCGCCCACCTGGCCTGGTTCCAGGAGAAGTTCGTCCTGCGCAACGCGCTCGGTGCGGCGCCGGTCCTGGCCGAGGGGGACGCGCTGTACGACTCGGGCGCGGTACCGCACGACACGCGCTGGCGGCTGACGTTGCCCTCGCGGGAGCAGACGATCGGTTACATGCGCACGGTCGCCGACCGGGTGGCGCACGCGGTGCGCGCGCCGGGTGCGACGGACGTGGTCTGCCATTTCGCCCGCTACAGCGTGCACCATTACGACGTGCACGCCGAGGCGCTGACCTACACCCGGCAGGCGCTTGGCTACCCGTTCCCGGCGCTGCCCGGCCTGACCGGCGCGGGTCCGCCTGTGGGCGCGGGCGCCGGGGCACTGACCGGTGACGTGGAGGTGCCGGGCGGGCGGTTTCTGCTCGGCGCGCGGATGGCTGACCCGTTCGTGTACGACAACGAGAAGTGGGCGCACCCGGTCGAGGTCGGCCCGTTCGCCATCGCGAGAGCCGCGGTCACCCAGGCCGAGTTCGCGGCGTTCGTCGACGCGGGGGGTTACGCCGACAGCAGGCTGTGGTCCGACGGCGGCGCCTGGCTGGCGGGCGCCGGAGCGGAGCACCCGCTCTACTGGCGGCGCGGGCCCGGCGGCGGCTGGCAGCGCCGGCTCTTCGATACCTGGGTTGACCTGGAACCATACCTGCCGGTGAGCCACGTCTGCTGGTGGGAGGCTGATGCGTACTGCCGGTGGGCGGGGCGGCGGCTGCCGTCCGAGGCGGAATGGGAGTTCGCGGCGACCGGCGGGAGCTGGCCCAAGCCGGTGTACCCGTGGGGCGACCGCGAGCCGGCCGCCGGGCAGGCCGCCACGGACTGGCGCTCCGCCGGGCCGGTGGACGTGGCCGCGTGCCCAGCGGGGGACAGCCCGGTGGGGTGCCGCCAGATGATCGGCAACGTGTGGGAGTGGACGGCGAGCGACTTCACCGCCTACCCCAACTTCGAGCGCGATGCCTACCACGAGAACTCCGAGCAGTTCTTCGGCTCGCGGAAGGTGCTGCGCGGCGGCGCGTGGGCGACCCGCGGCCGCTTCCTGCGGTCCACCATGCGCAACTACTTCACTCAGGAACGCCGGGACGTGCTGGCCGGTTTCCGCACCTGCGCGGCGCGGCAGTGATCCTGCTCGTTTCCCCGGCAGGTCGCCGCAGCGTGCACGGCAACGGAGTGACCGCGCGGCGGTGGGCAGGCATCCTTGGTGACCTCGGTCACGAGGTGCGGATCGCGCCGGACTACCGCACCCCCGGCCACCCCGCCGACGTCGAAGATGACGGCGAATGGGACCACACCCGGGCCGGCGTCGACGGCCACCAGGCGCTCATCGCGCTGCACGCGCGCAAGAGCGCCGGCGCCGTGCGCCGGTTCCGCGCCGCCCACCCGGGTGCCCCGATCGTGATCGCCTTGACCGGCACCGACCTGTACCCGGACCTGGCCAGCGCCGGTGTCGATCCCGCGGTGCTCGCCCTGGCGGCCCGGCTGATCGTGCTGCAGCCGCTCGGCCTGGCCCAGCTCGATCCCGCGCTGCGGGAACGCGCCCGGGTGATCATCCAGTCCGTCCCGCCGATCCCGAAGCAGCCGCCCCGGACGGACTGCTTCGAGGTGGCCTTCCTCGCGCACGTGCGGCCGGTGAAGGATCCAGCGCTGCCCGCCCGGGCGCTGCGGCTGCTTCCGGCCGCCTCGAAGGTCTGCCTCACCCACGCCGGCGAGGCCCGCGACGACGGGCTCGCGGCGCAGCTGGCGGCGGAATCGGCCAGCAACCCCCGCTATGACTGGCTCGGCCCGCGGCCGCGCGAGGAGGCGCTCGCCCTGCTCGCCCGCAGCCGGCTGATGGTACTGACATCGCGGCACGAGGGCGGCGCCAATGTGATCTCCGAGGCGCTCGCCGCTGGTGTGCCCGTCATCTCGTCGGCGATCGCGGGGTCCATCGGCCTGCTCGGCGCGGACTACCCCGGGTACTTCCCCGCCGGCGACGCGGCTGCCCTCGCGGCCCGGCTGCGCGCCGCCGAGCTGGACCGCGGCGGCTACTACCGTGAGCTGCAAGCACGCTGCGCGGCGCTTGGCCCGCAGGTCGAGCCGCGGAAAGAAAAAGACGCGTTCGCCGCGCTGCTCGCCGAGCTGGCACTGCCCGCCCCGGCATGACCGGCGCGGTCGCCGGGACCTTTGATGCCCAGGGACGCGCGCTGGCGTCCCTGGGGCATCACCACGCGACCGGGAGGCTGGTCGGTGCGTTCAGCATGGAACCGACGGACCACGTCAGCTCCGCGACCGTGGTGTCCAGGCGCAGGCCGGGAAACCGGGTGGCCAGCCCCTCGAACACAGCCGCAAGCTCGGCCCGGGCCAGGGCGGCGCCCAGGCAGAAGTGCACGCCGTGCCCGAAAGACAGGTGCCCTGCGTGGCCGCGGCTTGGGTCGAAGACGTGCGGGTCCGTCCTGGCGTGGCCGTCAAAGTTGGCCAGGTGCAGGCTGACGAACAGCTGATCGCCGGCCTCGATCCGCGCGCCCGCGAGCTCGGTGTCCGCCTTCGCCCAGCGGAAGAGCGAGGTGTCGATGGGCGCTTGATGACGAAGCACCTCCTCGACAACCTGCTCCACGGGAATGGCGCCGTCGGCGAGCCCGGCCAGCTGACCCGACCAGGACAAGATCATTACCCCGCGGGTAATGGCTTTCATCGTGGTCTCGGTACCGGCGACGAGGAGGAGCAGAATGGTCGCGATGAGCTCCTCCTCGCTGAGCGCGTCACGGCCGTCACCAGCACGGATCAGGTTCGACAGCACGTCGTCGCCGAGATTGCGGCGGCGGGTGGTCACCAGGCGGTTCATGTACGCCTGCATCTCGCCGACCGCCCGGTCGATTTCGTCCGGCGAGTACGTGGTCATCGCGGTAAACATATTTGCCCACCGCTGGAGGTCCGCCCGGTCACCCTCGGGTATTCCGAGTATCTGGCAGATCACCTGCCCGGGTAGCGGCCGCGCGAGAAACTCGACCAGATCGAGCGGAGACCCGGCCAGTTCGATGTCATCGAGCAGCGAGTTCACGATGTGCCGGATCCCGGGAACCAGCGCACGCACCCGGCGCGCCGTGAACGCCTGCGCCGCCAGCCTCCGCAGGCGCGTGTGCTCAGGGGGATCGAGCAGGGCCATGTTGGCACGGCTGTTCGGTATCGGCGGGTCGATGACGTTGCTGAAGCGCGAGGGATCCGACAGTACCTCGTAGACCAGGTCGTGGCGGCCGACCAGCCACGCCGGTGCGCCGCCCGGTCCCACCACGGCCAGGACGGGATCATCCCGCACGAGTTCGCACAGCAGCGGATCAGGCTGGCCGTCCGCCGTCACCGGCCGGGGAAAAACGACGGCCTCGGCGACGCTTGTCTTCATGCTGCTTCACGTTCCTCTGGGTCATATGGCGGGCGGTGAAATTGTCGCGGTCTCACGCCGCCGCGCTTGCCGCACTGGCACCGTTCGCCGCACTGGCTGTGCTCGTCTCGCTGACAATTTCCATTCTTCGCGATTTCCCGGTGATGATCTCGGTGATCTCGCGGGCGATATTCTGGGAAGTGAGCCCGATTTCGGTGAGGACGTTCTCCCGGCTGCCATGACTCAGGAACCGCTCGGGTATGCCGAAAGTCCGTACCGGGGTACCGGTGTGGCGGACCATCCGCGTGACCGCGTCGCCGACGCCACCGACGTGCCCGTTGTCTTCGACCACCGCGACGAGGTCGTGACGGCGCGCGATCTCCACCAGGGCGGGGTCGAGCGGCTTGACCCAGCGCGGGTCCACGACGGTGACGCCGATGCCGTGCGCGGTGAGAGTGGACGCCGCCTCCACACACGTGCCGGCCATTGCGCCGACCGCGACGATCAGGACGTCTTCCCTCTCGTCGGGGGTGATGGCCTGGGCACCGGGCCGGGCGAGGATGTCCATGCCGCCGATGGTGGCGACCGCGGGGATGTCGGCGGGTACCGCGCCCTTGCAGAAGCGCACGGCCGTTGGGCCGTCCGTCACCGCGAGGGCCTCGCCCAGCAGTTCACGCAAGCGGGTGCCGTCTCTCGGCGCCGCGATCCGCAGACCTGGTACCACCTGGAGAATCGACAGGTCCCACATGCCGTTGTGGCTCGGCCCGTCGTTGCCGGTCACGCCGGCCCGGGCGAGCACGAACGTCACCGGCAGACGGTGCAGTGCCACGTCCATCAGCACCTGGTCGAAAGCCCGGTTGAGGAATGTCGCATACAGCGCCACGACGGGGTGGACGCCGCCGAGGGCGAGGCCCGCGGCCGAGGTGACCGCGTGCTGTTCGGCGATGCCGACGTCGTATACCCGCTGCGGATACGCCTGGGCGAACGGCGCCAGGCCGGTGGGATGCAGCATCGCGGCGGTGATCGCGACGACGTCCGGGCGGTGCGCGCCGATCGCGACAAGTTCCTCCGCGAACACGTCGGTCCACGAGGTGGCTGACGCCGCGGCCGGCTTGCCCGTGGCCGGGTCGAATGCGCCGGGGCCGTGCAGGCAGTCGTCCTTGTTCTCCTCGGCCGGCCGGTACCCCCGGCCTTTCGTCGTGACGCAGTGCACGATCACGGGGCCGCCGAGGTCACGCGCGGTGCGCAGTGCGCGCTCCACGGCAGGTTCGTCGTGGCCATCGACCGGGCCGATGTATTTGATCCCGAAATCCTCGAACATCGGCTGGGGTGTCAGCGCGTCCTTGAGACCCAGCTTCGCCGCGTGCAGGGCAGTGTAGAGGGTCGGGCCGACGACAGGGACGCGGGGCACCGCGGTCTTGACGAATTCCATCGCGTGCTCATACCCAGGGTGCAGACGCAGCGACGCGAGGTGATTGGCGAGGCCGCCGATGGTCGGGCAATATGAGCGGCCGTTGTCGTTGACGACGATGACGACACGCCGGTCCTTCGACGCGGCGATGTTGTTGAGCGCCTCCCACGCCATCCCGCCGGTGAGCGCGCCGTCGCCGATGACCGCGACGACGGCCCGATGGGTCTCGCCGCGCAGCTGGTAGGCCTTCGCCAGGCCATCGGCGTACGCGAGAGCGGTAGAGGCATGCGAGTTCTCGATAATGTCGTGCTCGGACTCGGCCCGGCTCGGGTAACCGGACAGGCCGCCACGCTGGCGCAGCCGCGCGAATCCCATTCTGCGGCCGGTCAGGAGCTTGTGCACATACGCCTGGTGCCCGGTGTCAAAGAGAATACGGTCCCGCGGGGACTCGAACACCCGGTGCAGCGCGATTGTCAGCTCCACGACCCCAAGGTTCGGCCCGAGATGGCCACCTGTCTTTGATACGGCAGCGACGAGGAACTCACGGATTTCCCCGGCGAGTTCCTCGAGCTGTACCGGGGCGAGCGCCCGGACATCGGCGGGGCAGTTGATTTTCTCCAGACGGCCCATGGAAGTCCTCCCACCTGGTCAGTATTTGCAAGTATGCAGACGGCGTTGCCATTCGGCAGCTTTCGTCCAGCTCAGTGGGACAGCGCATATCCCCGGGCCGAGTGGGCGGCCGGTCTGCGCAGAATGAGCCCCACCGCTATCGCGGCCACCGCCGTCGCGTCGCCGCGGCGCGGGCCGCCGCCGGGCGGCGCGCAAACGCCCCGCTGGGTTTGCCAGCGGGGCGCGCGCGGATGACCTGCGGTCAGGTCACGTCCCGGCGGACGGTGAGCAACAGGCCGGCCGCGGCCGCGGCGGCCGCGTACCCGGCGAACAGGATGCCGCCCGGCCACGGCCGCAGGTAGCCGAGGGCGGCTTGGTGGGTCTGGGTGAAGGCATTGGCGGCCGGGCCGGGCAGGTAGATTGCCCAGCTGGCAAGTCCAGGGATCCGCGTGACGATGGGTTCGATGGCGAACAGGTAGACGAGCAGGACCACCACGGTGGTCACCTGGTCACGCAGTACGGCGGCCAAGCCCGCGCCGATCAAGCTGTAGATGACGACCGCGATGATGACGGTGGCAAGCACGCCGGGCATGGCGCCGCCGGTGAGCGTCACGTGGATGCCTTTGGCGGACAGCCAGGGCGTCGCGATCGCGGCCCCTTCGGCGGCGCAGACGAGCGCGTAGCCCACGCCGACGAGCGCATAGGTGATCAGCTTGGCGGCAATGACCCGGCCCCGCCGCGGCGTCGCGAGGAATGTTGCGGTCGCGGTCTGGTAACGAAACTCATTGGTTATGCCGAGAGCCGCGAGCACCGCGATCATTCCGCCGGCCGTACCGGCCGCGATAGAGAATACGGTCTGCTGCCCTGCGAGGGTCGACAGTGGTGGGACTTTGTTGGCCGAGCTGTCGTTACCGACGATGGTTACCCAGACGAACATGGCGGTGAGCTCCATCGCGGCGAGCAGCAGCCACAGCCACAGCCGGGTCCCGAAAAGCTTACGAAATTCGGCGGCGATCAGGCGACGCATTTCAGCTCACCTCCTTCAGGGTGGTGTTGTTGCCTGTGAGCGCGAAGTAGGCCTGTTCGAGGTCGCCGCTTTCTGAGGTCAGGCCGGACAGCGACCCTTGCCGCACAAGGCGGCCCTGGTTGATGATCACGATATGGTCCGCGAACTGCTGCACATCGAAGAGCGCATGGCTGGACACGAGCACCGTCCGCCCGTCGTCGGCGAATCTCCGCAGGAGCGCGCGCATCCAGGCGATTCCTTCCGGGTCCAGCCCATTGGCCGGCTCGTCGAGGATCAGCACGGCAGGATCGCCAAGCAGTGCCGCGGCCAGCGCGAGTCGCTGGCGCATGCCCAGCGAGTAACCCCGCACTGGACGCCCGGCCACATCGGCCAGCCCGACCATGGCCAGAACCTCGTCGGCGCGGCTGCCGGGATAGCCGCTGACGGCGCAGTAAAGCCGGAGATGACTCCGGCCGCTGCGGCGGGGATGGAAGCCGGACGAGTCAAGCAACGCACCCACCTCGTCGGCGGGCCGTGGCAGCGTGGCATAGCGCCGGCCGCCGATCGTCGCGCTGCCCGCGTCCGGTGTCACCAGCCCGAGCAGCATTCGCAGTGTTGTGGTCTTTCCGGCGCCGTTGGGTCCGAGGAAACCAGCGATCGAGCCGGGCTCGACGGTGAAACTCAGATCGTGCACCGCCGTCTTACCGCCGAATGTCTTGGTCAGGCCGGAAACCACGATCCGGCCAGCATGTTCCACCATAGATTTCGCTCCTTCTGAACTGCTGTCTGAACTACGGCCGGCACGCGACGCCGAGAATGTGCGGTGTGGTCGGCGTGGGAATCCGCGTATCCGGGAGCCTGAGCCGGTCGAGCTGTTNNTGACCTGGCTGCTTGACATCCTCACCTCCAGATAGCGGCTGCGCGTGCGGAGATCGCGGCCGGGATCTGCCCCGGGCCGGCTGCCGGCCACAATCGAGAGCTTACAACATGATGATGTAACTACACAATGTATGACTGTTCCGAGAATCCGGGTGCCGCTGGCCGGATCACCAGGTCACCGGAAGCTCGGCCAGGCCGCCGGTCAGCAGGCCCGTGCGGACCTGCACCCGGTCGAGCGGCACGGCCAGGCGCATCGCGGGAAAGCGCGGAACGAGGCGGGCGAAGACCGCCTGCAACTCGATACGGGCCAGCGGTGCGCCGATGCAGTACCTGGGGCCCTGCCCGAACGCCATGTGGAGGTTCGGCGCGCGGGTGACATCGAACTCATCCGGATCGGCGAAGGCTTCCTCGTCATAGTTGGCTGCGGCGACGTGCAGCAGCACCGCTTCCCCGGCGCGCACAGTCACGCGGCCGGCGTCAATGTCGCACCGGGCCCAGCGCGGAACCCAGCCCCCGCCCGCGCCCGTGGCGCGCAGGATCTCCTCGACCGCGGATGGCATCAGGTTCGGCCGGCGCAGCAGTAGGTTGCGCTGTGCCGGGTTGATGAGCATGAGCAGCACGCCGAGGTCAAGCCGGACAGCGGTGGTCTCGTGGCCGGCGAACAGCAGCAGCGCGCCCAGGTAGGCGGCGTCCCCATCGGCCAGCCCAGCCCCGCACAGGCCAGAAAGCACATCATCGGCCGGGTGCCCGCGCTTGCGCCCCACCAGCTC
>WNFJ01617077.1_pt2 | contig 42030 bp, 47 predicted proteins | sample 5400461 | NCBI WGS metagenome assembly WNFJ01 (sample SAMN13153349, study PRJNA577476) | soil metagenome | isolation source: 115 cm saprolite on Douglas fir-dominated hillslope | place: USA:California | collected 2013-09-17
CTCGACCTCGGCTTCTACGCGCCCTCGACGTACTTCCCGCTGATCGTCGAGGAGGCGCTCATGATCGAGCCCACCGAGACCGAGGCGAAGGAGACGCTCGACGAGTTCTGCGACGCGATGATCCAGATCGCGCGCGAGGCCGAGTCGAACGCCGCCGTGATCCATGACGCGCCCGTGACGACGCCCGTGCGGCGCCTCGACCAGACCAAGGCCGCGCGCGAGCCCGATCTTCGCTGGACCCGCCGGCCTTAGCTTAACGCCGGCCCCACGTTGCCCGTTCGCCCGTCGGTAGGCTATAGTGCCTGCCGATGACCGTACTGATTCTCAGCCTATTCCTGCGGCGCCAACTTGCGCCTTCATGGCCCAACACGCTGGAAACAAAGAGTGATGGTGACGAGCGGGGCGACAGACGGTACCAGGATAGGCTGCAGAAACTCGCAGCGTTTGCTGTGTTAGGCAGACCTGCCTATCCCGCAGTCGAATTCTAGCTAAGCGCCATGGCTGACCAAAGCCGATCTCAGCACATTACTCAGCTCGCACAAGAGCTCCTGGACGATATCGAGCTCGGGAGAACACACGCGGAGCAACTGCTACTGAAGGCATCGCGCCTCGCTCGCTGGACTGGATCCGAAGAAATACGGTACTGGTTAAAACTTGAACTCTCTGGCTACAACTCGACAGATCCGGTCTCGCTGAAATACATGGGAATTACTGGCCGTTGGGTTGATCGCGAAAAGGGCACGGGTTATTGGGGACCTCTGTCCCAGCAGGAAGCCACCATTGAGGCTGAAAAGGCTAAACTCTCTTCTCTTCGAGTCCCAGACTCCAGCGGTGAGTGGGCCAGTGTGGCCATCGGCACGGTCACTAACGAGATGCGGCGCACCGCCAACTTGATCTCCCGTCTAAGCGGGATCAAGAGCCGCGTGCTGGCGAAGCTACACGCGTTTGTCAGTGAGATCTACTACGAGAAGCTCTTCGAGAACCTCTCGGAATCGATCTTCGAACGGTACAAGGCGGATGTCGACGAGAAGATTGCGTCGGCCTGTGGACCAGTCCTCGAACAGATCCCGCACGTTATGGATCGCCTTGCAGAGGGCGACAAGGAGTCCATCAGCCAGGCACTCACGACTTGCCGCCGAATTATTGAGGCCTTTGCTGATGCGATACATGCGCCGTCGGATGGCACGGCCAAGATCGGTGGCAACGTCGTTAGTCTCGGGCCAGATAAGCATCAGAATCGGATCAACGTTTATATTCACAATGGCAGTTCGAGCGAATCCAGGCGCAAGCGACTGCGCCAGAATCTCGCTAATCTCTTCGATCGCGTATCGACAGGCGTGCATAGCGACGTCAGCGCCGAAGAAGCTAGAGCGCTTTTCTTGAATACGTATCTCTTCCTGGGTGAGGTCCTACACCTTGACCCTAGAGACGCTTAACAATTGCTTTCAGCCGACCGGCTGCGCCGGCGGCTGAAGCGAATCGTTAGGTGTCCAGGCGGAGGCTGCTAGTGGACAAGAGCGACCTACAGGAAGGTCTGGCGGCACTCTATCTCCGCTTGAATGGCTACCTCGCGAGCGGCTATATCGCCCACGCGCGGGTTGGCAACCTTACCGAGATCGACATCCTCGCTGTACGCTTTCCCGGGCACAAGGAGCCGGAGCGGGAGGTCTCTCCCTGCAAGCACCTTCACCCACCATCGGATCGAATCGATTTCCTCGTCGGCGAAGTGAAGGGCGGACAGAAGAACGCCAACTTCAATCCCAAGTTTCGTGAGAGACCCGATGCAATTCGGAAGGTCCTGTATCGCCTAGGAGCATTCTCCAACAAGGAAATTGAGGCGCGGATTCCAGAGATCATGGCGGTGCTAAGACCGCAGAGTCTCGCGAAGGCGCCTGATTTCCCCTCCTTCTCCGTTGGGGGTCTGCCCGGGCTGCTGCGATTCGTTCTCTTCTCGCCCGATCAGACGCGTAACTCATCGCGCAATCAAAGGCCGGCGATCTTTGGCGATGACATGCTCGGCTTCATTTGGACCTGCCTTCGCCCCGCGGCTCCTCGACGCGAGTGTGCGACGGACTACCACGTGGAACTCTGGGGCCACCAGTTCAACGAACTCGTTGGGTACTTCAAGGACCCGTCGCGCCGAAGCTGTGGCACGGTCGATGATCTTTATGCGCACCTACTTTGAACGGTCGGGGAGATAGGTAACAAAAGAGTCCGGGGACATGGGTTACACATGTCGACGATAGAGTCTCCCGTACTCATCCTCGCTGGTCATCCTGATCGTCGCGGCGCCCGCGCTCGTGTGGGCTTCTTCATCGACCGACGGGCTGGAAGAGGAAATCGCGCGAGAGTTGATGAGCATGTCCGGGAACTGGCGCCGATGGAAGGCCGCGCGAAAGAAGATTGCCGCGCTGCTCGCTCGGTATGGTATCCAGGATCCCTAGCGCAGTCGGGGAGGGTCTCATGAACTACGGAGTCGTGCTTCCGATCTGGCAGCTCACGGTCGCCGAAGCGGAGTCGTTGACGACGCGCGCGGAGCAGCTGGGCCTCGATGGCGTGTTCGTCCCCGATCACATCCTCGCCAAGCCTGCCACCACCCAGCATTATGGCGGCCACTGGCCGGACCCGTTTTCGCTCCTGGCCTATCTCGCCGGTCGCACGCAGCGCATCCGCCTCGGAGCGAGTGTCATCGTGCTCCCGTACCGGAACGCCCTCGTGGCGGCCAAGGCGGCCGCGACCGTTGACCAAGCATCGGGCGGGCGCTTCATCTTCGGCGTCGGCGTAGGCTGGGACGAGCCGGAGTTCGTGGACCTGCGCTTGCCGTTCCGCGAGCGCGGGCGCCTGAGCGACGACTATCTCCGGGCGATCAAGGCGGCCTGGGCCAGCGACGTTCCGGAGTACAAGGGCGGGTACGTGAGCTTCGCCGGCGCCACGTTCTCGCCCCGCCCCGTGCAGCGGCCGCACCCGCCGATCTGGGTCGGTGGCTCGCCCGGCGGCGTGTCAGCACCCGCGGTGCGCCGTTGCGCCGAGCTGGGCGACGCCTGGCACCCGTTGGCGCTGAGCCTCGATGACATCGAGAAAGGCTTCGCGACGCTGCGTGACCTCGCCGCCCAGCGCGGCCGGCGCGATGCGGTCGGTCTCGCGCCGCGCAATCTCCTCGACCTCACGGACTCGCCGAAGGGCGCCGGCCGCGCGGCGTTTCAGGGCTCGGTGGCGGAGGTGGCGTCCGACATCCGCCGGGTGCAGGGCCTGGGCGCCGGCTGGATGACGTTCGACCTGCCGCGGGCCGGCGTGCCCGCGATGGTGCGCGCCATGGAGCGCCTCGCCCGCGAGGTGAAACCAGCAGCCGCGTAGGGTGAGGGAGAAGCGTCGGCCGTAGTCCCGTGCGATGCTAGGGCCATGACGGAGCGGCCCTGGCGCCTGCTCGTGACCGAGCCGGCGGACGGCGCCACCAACATGGCGGTGGACGAAGCGCTCTGGCTCGGGCGCCGCGCGGGGACGTCGCCCCCGACCATCCGCTTCTTCGCCTGGGCGCCGCCCACCGTCTCCCTCGGCTACGGCCAGCCTCTCGACGGCCACGTGGACGTCGCCGCGTGCGCGCGGCTCGGCGTCGGGCTCGTCAGGCGCCCGACGGGCGGCAGCGCGATCTACCACGACGGCCCCGAGCGCGAGCTGACGTACAGCGTAGTCGCTCGCGCGGAAGACATCGGCGGCGGCGCTCGCGACCTGCTCCACAGCTACCAGTGGATCGGGCGCGCGCTGGTCTCGGGGCTCCGGGCGCTCGGTGCTCCCGTCGAGATGATCGGTGCCGTGCGCGAGGGGCCCACGCCCGCCTTCTGCTTCGCGCGGACGGGGAGCTGCGAGATCGAGCTCGCCGGTCGCAAGGTCGTCGGCAGCGCCCAACGGCGCTACGGGAGCGCGTTCCTCCAGCACGGCTCCGTCCTGCTCGGGATCGACCTGCCGCGGGTCCGCGAGGTCTTTCCGACGACGCGCGATCCGCTCGCGTCGCTGACGACGCTCGAGGCGGCGCTCGGCCACAGTCCGAAGTTCGACGACGTGGCGGCGGCGCTCGGCGACGCCTTCGCGCGCGAGCACGGGCTCGACCTCCGGCCCGACGGGCTCAGCGCCGACGAGACCGCGGCCGTCGCCCGGCTCGTCAGGGAGAAGTACGCCACCGACGAGTGGCTCCGCGGCCCCGCGTGAGCCGCGAGTACCCGGACCACCCGCGCGTCGGCGTCGGCGCCGTCGTCCTCCACGAGAACCGCGTGCTGCTCGTCAAGCGCGGCAAGCCGCCGGCGCTCGGCAAGTGGAGCCTGCCCGGCGGGCTCGTCCATCTCGGCGAGACGACGCGCGAGGCGGTGGCGCGCGAGGTCGCCGAGGAGTGCGGCATCCGGATCACCGTCGCGGGCGTCGCGGGCGTGGTGGACCGGGTCATCCGGGACGAGGCCGGGCGCATCCGTTATCATTACGTGCTGGTGGACTACCTCGCGTTTCCGGAAGCCACGCGCGTCACGCCGGGCAGCGACGCGGCCGACGTGCGCTGGGTCGAGATCGACCGGCTCGCCGAGCTCGACACGACCGAGGGGCTCCTCGACATGATCCGGCGGGCCCAGGCGCTCGCGAGAGGTGACAACGCGTGAAGCGCATGAACACCAAGGAGAGGGCGACCCGATGATGCTCTACGGCACTCGCCTGTACAATGATCGAGGCGAGTCTTGAGCCGCGCAGGAGGGCGTGACATGAAGACGACCCCGCGACAGCTGTATTTCCGGAAGCGCGTCGACCGGGGTCTCCGTGAGCTGAAGACAGGTCGGACTGTTTCTCACCGTCGGGTCAAGCGGAGCGTTGCCGGGTGGCTCAGGTCCGCTGGACGGTAGGGGCCAGGGCAGACGGCTGACCGGATCCTAGCGTGCCGTCGATATCGGTCTTCTTCGGGATCATCGTTCGCATGTTCTACAACGATCACGAACCACCGCACTTTCACGCAGAGCACCAAGGGATACAGGGAAAGTTCGACTTCAGCGGTGAGATGGTCGCCGGTGCCATCGTCGCGGACTGCGCTTCGTCTCATCCGTGAATGGGCTTCGCTGCACCGCAGCGAGCTGGACCAGAACTGGCGCCTGGCTAAGGCCGGCCAGCCTCTGCGGCAGATTGCGCCGCTGGAATAGGAGCAGACTCAGATGACGATTCTCCCAAGTGTCGTGAAGGCCGAGTACCGCGGGGAGTATCGAATCTCCCTTACCTTCAACGATGGGACGTCGAAGACCGTTGACTTTCTCCCGTGGCTGCAGGGACCAATTTTCGAACCGCTCCGTGACGTCGACTACTTTCGCGGCTTCTTCGTTTCCGGCTCGACGGTCTGCTGGCCGAATGGCGCCGATATCGCGCCCGAGACCCTGTACGCCGCCACGGACATCCGACAGGTGGCGTAGCCGCATGACCCGGCGGGCCCAGGCATTCGGGAGAGGAGACCGCGCGTGAAGGTCGCGATCGTCACGAAGCGGCTCGAGGCCGTCGCGGCCGACGCGCTCGTCGTCGGCCTCTACGCCGAGGAGAAGCGCCTGCCCGAGGGGCTCGCGCGACTCGACCGCGCGGCCGGCGGCCGGGTCAAGACCGCGCTCGACGCTGAGAAGTTCAAGGCGAAGGCCGGGCAGGTCGCGCACCTCCACGCGCTCGGGCGCCACGTCGTCGTCGCGGGGCTGGGTCCGCGCGCCGAGACGACGGCCGAGGTCCTGCGGCGCGCCGCCGCGGCAGCGGCGCGCCGGGCGCGCGACCTCGGCGCGCGCACCGTCGCCGCCGAGGTCCTCGGCGACCGGCTGCCCGCCCGGCAGCGCGCGCAGGCGGTGGTCGAAGGCGCGCTGCTCGGCCTCTACGCCTTCGAGCGCTACAAGAAGGAGAAGGCCGAGCGCGTCGTCGAGGAGCTCTCCGTCGTCGAGGCGGACGCGCGGCGCGGCCGCGACGTGGCCGAGGGCGTGGGGCGTGGCGAAGCCTTCGCGCGCGCGACGTGGCTCGCCCGCGACCTCATCAACACGCCGGCGAAGGACCTGAGCCCGACGGCCCTCGCGCGCGCCGCGACGGACCTGGCGAAGGCGCGGAAGCTTCGCGTCCGCGTCTACGACCGCGCCGAGTGCCAGCGGATGGGGATGGGCGCGTTCCTCGGCGTCGCCGCGGGGAGCGAGGAGCCCCCGAAGTTCATCCACCTGACGTACACGCCGCCGGGCCGCCGGAAGAAGCGCGTCGCGCTGATCGGCAAGGGCATCACGTTCGACTCGGGTGGCCTCGACCTCAAGACCTCCGAGGGCATGCTCCGCATGAAGTACGACATGTCGGGCGCCGCCGCGGTGCTCGGGATCATGGACGCGCTGCCGAAGCTCAGGCCGCCGGTCGAGGTCCACGGCCTCATCGCCGCGACGGAGAACATGCCCTCGGGCTCCGCGATCCGTCCCGGCGACGTGCTGCGCGCGATGAACGGCACGACGATCGAGATCGGCAACACGGACGCGGAGGGGCGGCTGACGCTTGCCGACGCTCTCTGCTACGCGGCGGAGAAGGTGAAGCCCGACGAGGTCGTGGACATGGCGACCCTCACGGGGGCCTGCGTCATCGCCCTCGGCCCGCTCTGCGCCGGGCTCATGGCGAACGACCGGGCGCTCGCCCGGCGGCTCCTCGACGCGGCCGAGGCCGCGGGCGAGCACGTGTGGGAGCTGCCGCTGCTCGAGGAGTACCGCGAGAACTTGAAGTCCGACGTCGCCGACCTGAACAACGTCGGCCCCCGGGGCGGCGGCGCGATCACGGCGGGCCTCTTCCTGAAGGAGTTCGCCGGCGCCATGCCGTGGGCCCACCTCGACATCGCCGGGCCCGCGTTCACCGAGAAGGACCTGGCGCTCGCGCCGAAGGGCGCGACGGGCAGCGCGGTCCGCACGCTCCTCACGTACCTCACGAGCTGAGCGTGGGCGGCCCGGTTGACCTCCACTCCCACACGACGGCGTCGGACGGCATGCTGCCGCCGCGAGAGCTCGTGCGCCTCGCCGCGCGCCACGGCGTGCGCGTCCTCGCGATCACCGACCACGACTCGACCGACGGCCTCCGCGAGGCGATGGCCGAGGCGCGCGAGCACGAGCCGCTCACGATCGTCCCCGGCATCGAGATCAACTGCGACGTGCCGGGCGCCGAGATCCACGTCCTCGGCTACTTGATCGATTGGGAAACCGAGTGGTTCCAGCACTTCCTGCACGCCCAGCGGCAGGAGCGGCGCGCCCGCGTCAGCCGGATCGCCGAGCGGCTCACCGAGCTCGGGATGCCGATCGACCCCGAGGAGGTCTTCGCCCTCGTGAAGGAGGGCTCGGCCGGGCGCCCCCACGTCGCCCGGGTGATGGTCGAGCACGGCTACGTGAAGTCCGTGCGCGAGGCGTTCGACCGGTACCTCCACGCGGGCGGCGCCGCGAATGTGCCGCGCAGGCGGCTCACGCCCGTGGAGGCCGTCGAGGTCATCCGGCGGGCGCGCGGCGTGCCCGTGCTCGCCCATCCCGGCCTGGCCGGCCGCGACGAGCTGATCCCCGAGCTGGTGTCCGCCGGGCTCATGGGCCTCGAGACCTACTATCCCGAGCACTCCGCGGCCCAGACCGCCCTCTATCGGGACATGTGCACGCGGCTCGGCCTCATTGCGACGGGCGGCTCCGACTTCCACGGCCCGCAGATCGGCCACGCTGCGCACCCGGGTACGCCGGCAATCCCGCTCGCCGTCTGGGACGAGCTCCGCGCGAAGGCCGGTGAGGCGCGCCGCGGCGCGCCGTGATCCGGGTCCAGATCTTCGGGTTCAACGACTGCCAGGAGACCCGCAAGGCGCAGCGCTTCTTCAAGGAGCGCGGGGTGCCCGTGCACTTCGTGGACATGCGGGAGCGCCCGGCCGCGCGCGGGGAGCTCCGGCGCTTCGCCGAGAAGCTCGGCGCCGCCGCGCTGATCGACCGCGCGGGCCCGCGGTTCAAGGCGCTCGGCCTCCACGTCGCGGGCGACTCGCCCGAGCGCCTGGTCGAGAAGGCGCTCGGCGAGCCGCGGCTTCTCCGGACCCCGCTCGTCAGAAGCGGCCACCGCGTGGCGATCGGCTACCGGCCGGACGACTGGCAGGCCTGGGTGGACGAGGCGCGAACCGGGAACCGGAACGCCTGACCGGGCGTTCCTCGGGCAATCGTTCTCACCAGGGACCCAGGAGGGTTGAGATGGCCAATCCGCTGAGTCGCAGGGAAGTCCTGAAGTTCGGCGCGTACACGACGGTCGGCGGCGTGCTGACGCCGGGGATTTCACTGGCCCAGGCGATCGTCACCGACGCCAAGGGCATCACAGCCCGCGACATCCAGCTCACCGTCAGCGGCACCCAGATCCCGGCGTACGACGCGCGGCCCGAGAAGCAGGGCCGGTACCCGATCGTGGTGACGATCTCGGGCTTCACCGGCAACAGCGACCACCACAAGGACGTCGTCCGCCGCTTCGCCCACGCGGGATACTACGCGATCTCGGCCGAGCTCTACCATCGCGAGGGCGGGATGCAGGGGAAGAACTTCCAGGAGATGGCGAAGATCTCGGGCGGCGTCACGCGCAAGCAGTACCTCGGCGACATCGCGGCCGCCGCCGACTACGCGAAGCAGCAGGCCTGGGCCCGGGCCGAGCGCGTCGGCGCCACCGGCTTCTGCGGCGGCGGGGCGCTCGCGCTCCACTTCTCAGCCGAGTACCCCGGCGTCGCCGCCGCGGTGCCGTGGTACGGCCACGTCAAGCGCGCCTGGGCCGACGCGCCGGGCGTGGACGCGTTCAGCCTGGCCGCGAAGCTCACGATGCCGGTGCTCGGCCTCTACGGCGGCGCCGATCCTGGGATCCCGGGCGAGGACGTCAGACGGTTCGAGACGGAGCTCAAGAAGACGAATCCGAACGTCGAGTTCGTCCTCTACGACGGGGCGCCCCACGCGTTCTTCTCGGATGACCGGCCGCAGGTCTACAAGAAGGAGGCGGCCGAGGACGGCTGGAAGCGCTGCGTTGCCTTCTTCGACAAGCACCTGAAGGCCTAAAGCGCGTCGGGGGAGGACGGGATGCGTCCCGTCCTCCCCCGACGTTCGAGCCACGCTACGAAGTCTTGATGCTCCCGGGTCGCAGGCTTCGGCGGCTGCGCGTCATGAACCGCCAGAACCTTTCCATCTCGTTGACCCGGTCAATGGAGGCCCGGATGGCCTCGGCGTCAGTCGTTACTCCCAGAAGCTTCTTCGCTCGCCGCAGAGCATGGGCGTCAACGAAGAACGATTTGCGGGTCAGCGTCTTCATCGGTATGCATCGTACTCAGGGCTGTCATGCAGTCAACGTCTTGGTTCGGATACGCTTCACAGGCGATCCGTCGGCCGCCAGACGTTGCGGCAGCGCGTCTCGGTGACGAGGGCCGCCGCCACCGCGCCGCCGGCCGCGAGCGCCAGGCACACGCCGAAGGCAGCCTGGAACGCGGCGGCGGGGTAGAGCCGCGCGCCGTCCGCCATGAGTCCCGTCCACTTCGCATCCAGGATCACGCCGGTGGCCCACTGGAGCAGCGCGAAGCCGAGGAAGATGGGAAGGTTGCAGAAGCCGACGGCGATGCCGACGAGCGCCGGGTTGTTCACCTCGCGCACGCAGCTCCAGACGAGGACGAGGCCGGAGGAGGCGAGGCCCATCAGCAGGAAGAACGGCGCCAGGAGCGCGGTGGGCACGCGGATCGCCGTGGGGAGCGCGAGCGGCACCCAGCAAAGCGCGTAGATCGCGGCGAAGACGAGCATCGGCAGACGCCGGCGCCCGAGCCAGCGGTCGGAGAGCCGGCCAGCGAGCGGCGAGCCGACGCCCATGCCGACGGCGAGCATCGAGACGACGGTCGCCGCGTTCACGCGGCCGAGGCCGTGGACCTGTGTGAGGTACGGCACGCCCCAGAGGCCGAGGAAGGTGATCTGCGTCGTGTAGACGCCCCCGGCGGCCAGGATCGGGGGCCACGTGCGCCGGTTGGCGACGACCGCGGGGACGCCGCGGATCACCTCGCGGAGCGTCGGCGCCGCGAGTCCGGCGCCCCCGGGGTTGACGGGCGGCAGCCCCAGCGCCTCGGGCCGGTCGCGGATCAGGCCGGCGGCCGCCGCGGCGAGCACCAGCGTCACGGCGCCGATCATCACGAACGTGTGCCGCCACCCGACGGCCTCCACCAGGAGCGCCAGCGGCGCGGCGGCGGCGAGCGCGCCCACGTTCCCGATCGTCTGCGTGAAGCCCGAGATCGTCGCGAACTCGTCTGGACGGAACCAGGCCGACGCGAGGGCGAGCCACGCGATCAGCAGGACCGAGGCGCCGAGGCCGACGAGGAGCCGCCCGGCGAACGCGACGTCGAAGGAGGGCGCCCAGCCGAAGACGAGCGCGCCGCCGCCCATCGTGGCGCCGCCGAGCGCGATCGTCCAGCGCGGCCCGAGCGTGTCCGCGAGGCTCCCCGCGACGAGCGCCATCGCGGCGAAGACGTAGGGATAGATGGCCGCCAGGTTGCCGAGCGCGGCCGCGGTGATGGAGAACGCGCGCATGAGGTCCGTGGCGACGACGGCGGGTGCGACGCGATGGAGCCAGGAGAACACGTAGAGCGACGCCGGCACGAGCAGCATGAGCCAGCGCGCGCTCCGAAGCGTCACGCGCCCGCGCGGACGTACGAGGGAAAGACCCGGCGCAGGAGGGCCGGGTCGTTCATCGCGAGGAGACCACCGAGCAGACGCCGCGCGGCGCCGCGCACGGCGACGAACGTGATGCGGGCGGCGGCGACGGGCCGGCCGTCCTCGGTCGCCGCGACGACCTCGGTGTCCCAGTAGCGGCCGTCGTCGGGCCGCCGGCGGACGGCGGCGCGGGCGCCCCGCACCGTGAGCGCGGCGCCGAACGGCAGCCGCGCGTGGAGCGTGACGGCGAGGTCGGTCGTCATGCCCGACTCGCCGGTGGCGAGCGCGCCGAGCCAGAACGCGGCCTCGTCGAGCAGCGTCGTGACCGCCGCGGTCGCGAGCGCGCCGTCCGACGTCTGAAACGCCGCGCGGGGTCGCCACGCGCCGCGCACCTCGGCATCGTCGAACTCGAGCTGCACGCGCATTCCGAGCGGGTTGTCCACTCCACACGCGAAGCACGTGCGCGAGATGGGCAGCGGATGCGCTGTGTCGGCGGCGGGCCGGGGCCCCTTCTCGACCACGCTAGCAACCGAACCCGCCCCGGATCTGCTCGGCGCGTTGCGCCCGGTGCCGCGTAGAAGCAACGGGTCTCGAAGGGGTCCTGGCCCGCCGCCGGCCTGCGCAGCCGCTGCAGGCGCGACACGGCCGTCGACGAGGACCACATCATCCTCGGACAGGACAAACGTGTGCGCGCCGTCAACGCGTCCGCGCGCGAGTCTCAAGGGTGTGGCGAGGGGGACGCGCCTGAGATACGCGCCGGAGATCTCGCGCGGTCCCAAGAGACCGGCGAAAGCGTCGAACGCCGCGAGCACCGAGCCCCCGTGCGCGGTGTCGGGCAAGCCCTGGAACGCGGGATCGAGGGTGAGGACGAGGTCGCCGCCGCGGTCCGCGAGGGACCCGCGCAGCAAGGAGTCTATCGTCACCATGCGATAATCGTCTGTGCCGTCCATTCTAGCCGACAATCCGTTCGTCCGCGTGACGGTCACCAACTTTTTCTTCTTCCTGAGCATGAACGGCTTCATCCTCCTGCCGCTCTACATCACGGACCTCGGCGGAACGGAAGTCGAGGTCGGCGTCGTCATGGGCCTCTACAACGCGGTCGGCATCGTCTGCCAGCCGCTCGTCGGCCCGTGGGTGGACGCGTTCGGGCGCCGGCCCTTCATGCTGCTCGGCGTCGGGCTCGCGCTCGCGGCGGCGCTCCTGGCGGCGGCGGCGCCCGCGATCTGGGTCCTCGCCGGCGTGCGCGCGCTGCAGGGCGTCGGCTTCTCGTGCTTCTTCGTCGCGAACTACTCGTACGTGATCGACGTCGTCCCGCCCGCGCAGCGCGGCTGGGCGCTCGGTATCTACGGCGTGGCCGGGCTCGTGGGCACCGCGGTCGCCCCGCTCCTCGGCGAGTGGACGATCCGCCGCTACGGCTTTCCCCCGCTGTTCCTGCTGGCCGCCGGGGTCATGGTCGTCGCCGGCAGCTTCGTCTGGGGCCTCCGCGAGCGCCAGCGCGAGATGGCGCCGCCCGTGCGCGGGTTCTGGGAGCGGGGCGGGCTCGCCGAGGCCTTCCAGCTCTCCATGGCGGTGACGCTCTTCTTCGGCCTCGGCGCCGGCACCATCTTCGTGTTCCTGCCGACCTTCGCCGAGCACCTCGGCGTGCGCGCGCTCGCGCTCTTCTACACCGCGTACTCGCTGGCGGCGATCGGCGTGCGCGTCTTCGGCGGCCGTCTCTCCGACGTCCACGGCCGGCGCGCGGTCATCGTGCCGTCCATGTTCGCGCAGACGGGGGCGACCGCGCTCCTGGCGCTCATCGCCGTCCTCGTGACGAAGACCTCGGCGACGCCCGTCGTGCCCGTGCTCTTCCTCGCGGGGCTCATGTCCGGCGGCGCGCACGGGTTCCTCTATCCCGGCCTTGCGGCGCTCGTGACCGACCGGACGCCCGAGACGCGGCGCGCCGTCGTCGTCGGCATCTTCAGCGCGGTCTTCCTCGCCGGCCAGACGACGGGCGCGTTCGTCTTCGGCTACGTGACGCACGCCGTCGGATACGCCGTCATGTGGACCGCGCTGACGGCGCTCCTCGCCGCCGGCTCGGCCCTCTCCCTGAAACTCGAGCGGAAAATAGGCTAGACTCGACCATTCCGGAGGGAGGCGAAGCCGCATGACGCGCAGGGCTCGCTACGTGTCGATCGCGCTGCTGGGCGCGGCGCTCCTCGGAGCGCCGGAGCGGGCGCACCAGGCACCCGGCGGCCCCGAGGTCGCGCCGCCGAAGGCGACGGGGCCGCAGGAGGCCGAGGTCGTCGCCGTGTTCCTGAACCAGAGCACCCAGCAGCCCATCGTGATACTCCGGGGCAAGCGTGACGGGCGGAGCCTCGAGATGGTGATCGGGCTCCCCGAGATGGTCAGCATCGCCGTGCCGCTGCAGGGCGTGACGCCGCCGAGGCCGCTGACCCACGACCTGTTCCTGACGCTCTTCGGCCGCCTCAAGGTGAAGCTCACGCGCGTCGTCATCAACGACTTCCGGGACGACATCTACTACGCGACGGTCTATCTCACGGCGGGCGGGAGCGAGCTCCAGCTCGACTCGCGGCCCTCCGACGCGATCGCGCTCGCGCTCCGCGCCAAGGTGCCGGTGCTCGTGGAGGACCGCGTCTTCGAGCGCGGCGGCGCCTCGCGGCCGCCCCGCGGTCCCTCCATCTGATGGCCGAGCCCGAGAAGAACGATCAGGAGTGGGCGCTCCAGCGGCGCCTCGAGGACGTCTTCGCGAAGCTCGGGGAGAAGTTCGGCGACCTCACCGGGCGGGTCGAGACGCGGATCCGGCCCACGGTCACCTTCGACGAGGTCGGCGGCGTCCCGCAGGCGAAGGCGGCGCTGCGCGGCTTCGCCGTCGCGCTGACGAACCCGGAGCTCTACGCGCTGTGGGGGATCACGCCGCCCAAGGGGCTCCTCCTCTACGGTCCGCCGGGGACGGGCAAGACGAAGCTCGCGCACGCGCTCGCGACCGCGTCCGGAGCGATCTTCTTCCATCTCAAGCTCGCGAACCTCACCTCGAAGTTCGGCGCGAACACGGGCGAGCTCCTCCAGGAGATCCTCCGCCTCGCGCTGGGCGAGGGAAAGGCGGTGTTCTTCCTCGACGAGGCCGAGGCCCTGTCGCTCGAGCACCTTCTCCCGCAGCCCCAGGCCCGCGAGGCCAGCGCGCGCCTGGTCGCCACGCTCTGCGAGAAGCTCGACGCCGTGGACGCCAGCGCGCGCCTCCTCGTCGTCGGGTCCACCACCCGGACCGACGCGCTCGATCCGGCGCTCGTGGCGCCGGGACGCCTCGACCACCTGGTCGAGGTCGCGCTGCCGGACCCGAACGCCCAGCGGGAGATCCTCGAGCTCATGCGCGTCCGGCTCGAGAAGACCGCCGGCCGCCGTCTCTTCGAGACGATCGTCTACGACAAGGTGCTGCCGGTCATGGGCGGCATGAGCGGCGCCGACATCTCGGTGATCGTCCAGCGCGCCCTGGAGGTGAAGGTGCACGAGGCCGCCCGGGGCGTCACGGCGTTGCCGGTGACCACCGAGAACCTGCTCGACGCGATCGACGGCTACAAGAGCGTGCGCGGCGTCGTCGAGAAGATCCGGTACGGCCAGTACCTGTAGATGGAATGGCACCTGGCCCCGCGGCCCTCGCGAGAATGATCGCCACGACGAAGCTCCGCGTCCGGTACAAGGACACGGACTGCATGAAGGTCGTCTACTACGGCAACTACCTCACCTACTTCGAGGTGGGCCGCGTCGAGTTCCTCCGCCAGCAGGGCATCCCGATCTCCGAGGTGGACCAGAAGGTCCACCTGCCCGTGGTCGAGGCCGGGGTCCGGTACGTCCGGCCCGCGCGGCTCGACGAGCTGCTCGAGGTGCGCTGCTGGGTGAGCGAGCGCAAGCGCGCGAGCTTCCGCTTCGCGTACGAGGTCTTGAACGAGGCGGGCGAGACGGTCGCCACGGGCTTCACGCTCCACGCCTGCTGGGACCCGGCCACGAGCAAGATGATCGCGCTCCCGCCCTGGCTCCAGACGATCATGCCGATCGTCGCGCGAGAGTAGGGCGCGCCGGCGTCGGGCCGGCCGCGGGCGCGCCGTCCCCACGGGCCCCGCCACGGTGTATACTCCGTAACCGGCCTCGAATGATCCAAGTCGAGAAGCTGACCAAGTATTACGGGCCGGTCACCGCGATCCGCGACGTGTCTTTCAGCGTCGCGCCGGGGGAGATCGTGGGCTTCCTCGGCCCGAACGGCGCCGGGAAATCCACGACCATGCGGATCCTCGCCTGCTTCATGCCCGCCTCGAGCGGCGCGGCGCGCGTGGCCGGCTTCGACGTCTTCAGCGAGTCGCTCGAGGTCCGCCGGCGCATCGGCTACCTCCCCGAGAACGTGCCGCTCTACGGCGACATGCGCGTGGGGGCCTACCTCGACTTCGTCGCCGAGGTGAAGGGCGTGGGCCGCGCCGAGCGGCGGCGCCGCGTCGCCGAGGTGATGGAGCGCTGCCTCGTCAGCGAGGTCCAGAACCAGCTCATCGCCAAGCTGTCGAAGGGCTACCGGCAGCGCGTCGGCCTGGCGCAGGCGATCGTCAACGACCCCGACGTGCTGATCCTCGACGAGCCCACCATCGGCCTCGACCCGAAGCAGATCACCGAGATCCGCGCGCTCATCAAGTCGTTCGCCGGCAAGCACACGGTGATCCTCTCGACGCACATCCTGCCGGAGGTCTCGATGGTGTGCGGCGGCGTCGTGATCATCAACAAGGGCGCGATCGTCGCCCAGGGGACGATCGACACGCTCGTCGAGCAGTTCTTCCCGACCTCGCGCGTCGAGGTCGAGATCGTCGGCCCGCCCGCCGCGGTGCGGGACGGCATGCGCGGGATCTCGGGGGTCGTCTCGGTGCAGGAGCTCACGACGACGAACGGCGCGGGCCGCTACCTCGTCGAGTCCGGCCGGGGCCGCGACGTCCGCGGCGAGATCTTCCAGCTCGCGGCGCAGCAGCGCTGGGGCCTGCTGGAGCTCCGCCGGGTCGGGACGACGCTCGAGGAGATCTTCATCCGCGTCGTCGCCGGCGAGCAGGCGGCGGAGGAGACGGGCGCGTGAAGCTCTGGGCCGTCTTCAAGAAAGAGATGCGGATCTACTTCACGACGCCGCTCGCGTACGCGATCCTGTTCGTGTTCGTCCTGGTCACGGGGTTCTTCTTCTACGTCTACTTCTCCGGGTTCGCCCGGGTGTCCATGCAGGCGATGATGAACCCCCAGTTCGCCCGGGACGTGAACATCACCGAGTGGGTCATGCGGCCGCTGTTCACCAGCTTCATCAGCATCATCCTCTTTCTGTCCCTCGTCCCCATGATCACGATGCGCCTGTTCGCCGAGGAGCGCCGGTCGGGGACGATGGAGCTGCTCCTGACGTACCCCGTGCGCGACGGCGGGGTGCTCGCCGCGAAGTTCCTCGCGGCCCTCGCGCTCTACGGCGTGATGCTCCTCGTCACGCTCGTGTATCCGGCGATCATGCGGTACTTCACGCCGCTCGAGCTGGGGCCCCTCCTGACGATGTACCTCGGGCTCGGGCTCATGGGCGCGACGTTCCTGTCCATCGGGCTGTTCTTCTCGTCGGTGACCGAGAACCAGATCGTCTCGGCCGTGGCCACGTTCGCGACGCTGCTGCTGCTCTGGTCGCTCGGGTTCGCCGCCGACTCGGTCGGCGGTGCCACGGGGAAGATCCTCCAGCACCTGTCGGTGGTCGAGCGGTTCGACAGCTTCTCGAAGGGCCTGCTCGACACCCGGGACGTCATCTACTTCGTGAACGTGACGGCGCTCGCGCTCTTCCTCACGCTGCGCACGCTCGAGGCGCGCCGGTGGAAGGGATGATCAGGAAGATTCTCGACTGGGCGGGCTACGCGGGCCTGGCCGTCCTCGCCGCCGGGGCGATCCTGCCGTTCGCGCGGCCGGACTGGGCGCACTACCGCGGCTTCCTCGTCCTCGGCGGCGTCCTCCTCGTCGCCTCCTCGCTGCTCGCGCGGATCGAGGACTACCGCGCGTTCTTCGGCGCCCGCACGACGCGCTACGGCCTCAACGCGGCGGTCATGATCCTGCTCGTCCTGGGCGTGACGACCATCGTGCAGGCGCTCTCGTACCAGCACAACTGGCGCTGGGACCTCACGGAGACCAAGCGCTTCAGCCTCTCGCCCCAGACCGTCCAGCTCCTGCGCGGCCTCAAGACCGACGTGAGCGCGCTCGCGTTCTTCCGCGGTGACCAGCCCGGCAAGCGCGTCGCCGAGGACCTCTTCAAGCAGTACGCGCGGTACGGCGGCGCGCGGTTCACCTGGCGGATCGTCGACCCCGATCGCGAGCCGCTCCTCGCGAGGAAGTACGGGATCGAGACCTACGGGACGATCGTCCTCGAGGCCGGCGGCAAGTCGGAGAAGGTCCTCGACGCCGAGGAGGAGAAGCTCACGAACGGCCTCGTCAAGGTCACGCGCGCCGGCAAGCGCGCCGTCTACGTCGTGCAGGGGCACGGCGAGCCCGAGCTCACCAGCACCGAGCGCGGCGGGTTCAGCGAGGCCAAGGCCGCGCTGGAGCGCACGAACTACGAGGTGAAGCCCCTCGTGCTGCTGCGCGACCGCAAGGTCCCGGCCGACGCCGCGGTCGTCATCGTGCCGGGTCCGCGGACCGACCTGCTCCAGCCCGAGCTCGACGCGCTCGACGCGTACGTCGGCCAGGGCGGCAAGGTGCTGTTCATGGTGAACCCGTTCCAGGGGGAGGCGCTCAGGAAGTACCTCGAGAAGTACGGGTTCGCGCTCGGCAACGACCTCGTGGTCGAGGCCAACCCCATCGGCCGGCTGCTCGGGTTCGAGCCCTACGTGCTGGTGGTCCAGCAGTACGAGCGCCATCCGATCACGCGCGACCTCGGCGGCGTCATGACGATCTTCCCGATGACGCGCTCGATCGGGCCGACGAAGGTCCAGCCCAAGGGGATCGCCTTCGAGTCCCTCGCGAAGACGAGCGCGCAGAGCTGGGGCGAGACGAACCGGAGCGAGCTCGAGCGCGGCGTCGCGAAGCCCGACCCCGAGGACCCGAAGGGGCCGCTCACCGTGGCGGCCGTCGCCACGAAGGACAAGGCCCGGCTCGTCGTCTACGGCACCGCGACCCTCGCCTCGAACCAGGGCCTGAACCTCCAGGGCAACCGGGACCTCTTCCTCAACACCGTGAGCTGGCTCGCCGAGGAGGAGGACCAGATCTCGATCCGCCCGAAGGAGGGCCGGCAGACGCCCGTCTTCCTCACCGCCAACCAGGACAACGCGGTCTTCCTGCTGCCCGTCGTCGTCCTGCCCGGGCTCGTGCTCGTCGGGGGCATCGTCGCCGTCGTCCGCCGCCGCGCCGCGAAGTAGCGCCCCGATGCGCTGGCAGACGACCGCGATCCTCGCCGTCGCGCTGGTCGCGCTCGGCGCCTTCTACTACGTCTTCGAGATCCGGCAGGGCCCCGAGCGGGCGAAGGCCGCCGGGCAGAAGGGGCGCCTCTGGACCGTCGAGGCGTCGGACGTCACCGAGGCCGAGCTCAAGCGCGGCGCCGAGACGATCAAGCTCCGGCGCGAGGGCGACGGCTGGCAGATCACCGAGCCCGTCAAGACGCGCGGGGACCGCGGCCGGATCGACGAGACGCTGTCCACGCTGACGACGGCGCGCGTCGACCGGGAGATCGCCGCGGCGCCGGCGCAGGCCACCGAGTTCGGGCTCGACAAGCCCGCCGCCGAGGTGACGCTCCGGCTGAAGGACGGCAAGCAGCTCGCGCTCGCCCTCGGCGGGAAGAGCCCGACGGGCGCGTGGGTCTACGCGCGCGAGGCGCAGAAGCCCGCGGTCCTGGCGCTCTCGGAGAGCGTGCTGCGCGATGCGACGCGGCCGCTGGCGGACTTCCGTGACAGGACGCTGCTCGCGTTCGAGCCGAAGAGCGTGTCGGCCTTCGAGGTCGCGACGCGCGCCGAGACGCTCGCCGTCGAGCGCGCGGAGGGCCGGTGGCGGCTCACCAAGCCCGCGGCGCTCGCCGCCGACGCCGAGACCGTCGACGACTTCCTCGACAAGCTCCGGCAGCAGCGGGTGAAGGACTTCGTCGCGGAGTCGCCGAAGTCGCTCGCGCCCTACGGGCTCGACCGCCCCGTTCGCGTGGCGATCCACACGGGCCGCGACAAGGAGCGCGCGACCCGCGAGCTGCTCTTCGGCGCGGAGGACAAGGCGAAGCAGGGCGTCTACGCGATGCGCCCGGGGGAGCCGTCGGTGCTGCTCCTGCCGGCCGCCGCGTGGGCGCTGGTCCCGAAGAACGCCGGGGCGCTGCGGGACAAAGTCGTCGTCGAGGTGGACCGCGACAAGGTCACCCGCATCGACCTCGAGAGCCCGAAGGGGACCGTCACGCTCGCCCGCCAGGGCGGCCGCTGGCGGATCACGGCGCCCGAGGCGCTGCCCGCGGACCAGGTCGAGGCGGGCGCCGTCCTGTTCAAGCTGAGCGAGCTCCGGGCGCAGGGCTTCCTCTCCGACGACGCCTCCGGGATCGCGCGCTATCTCGCGAAACCGACCGTGCGCGTGACGCTCGCGAGGGAGGGCGCGGCGGCGCCGACGACGCTCCTGCTCGCGCCGTCGCCCGAGAAGCGCGGCGGCCGGCCGAGCGCCTACGCGGCGGTGGCGGGCGCGGGGCCCGTCGTGCTCGTCGAGGGCAAGGCGCTCGACGAGCTCGCCCGCTCGCTCACCGACCTGCGCGACCGCACCTTCGTCCCCGGGCTCGAGCCGAGGGACGTCAAGCGCGTGCGGCTCCGCGCCGGCGCCACGACGGTCGTGGCCGAGCGGACCGGCGACGCCGACTGGAAGCTGGTCGAGGGCGGGTCGGGGGCCGCGAAGGGCGTGAGCCTCGAGAACCTCCTCTACACGCTCCGCGCGCTCAAGTGGAAGGCGATCGCGGCGCCGGCGAGCGCGGAGGCGGCGAAGTACGGCCTCGCGCCGCCGGCGTTCGAGGCCACGCTCCTGCGCGCCGACGGCGGCGAGATCGCGACGGTCCTCGTCGGCCGCAAGGAGGGCGACGTGATCTACGCGAAGCTCAAGGCCCTGCCCGCGATCTACGCCGTGGACCCCACGGCGCTCGGGCCGCTGCCGAAGCTCCCGGACGACCTCAAGGGCTGACGCGGCCGCGGGCTAACCCGCGGGCGCCGTCCGCGCGCGCACCCGGGCGCGGATCCGCTCGAGCAGCGCCTGGACGTGGCGCGCGTAGAAGGCCTCGGCGAACCGCGGGTCCCAGTACGCGCCGTGGCTGTCCCCCGCGCAGCGCGCGCAGAGCTCGAGGATCCGGGCGCGGTCCACGCGCTCGACGCTGAGGCCCGGCGCCCGGCCGTTCAGGCGCGACTCGAAGCCCGCCCACTCCGTCAGCTGATAGTAGGCGTCGCCCTCGTAGAGGAAGATCGTCCCGGGCGTCCGCAGCCGGTCGGCGAGCTGCGCGATCTCCTGCTCGCGCTGGATGCGGACCGCCGTGGAGTGGGGGAGCTTCCCGTGGCAGGTCGGCGCAAACGCGAGCACGCCGCCGAGCGTGGGGTAGGCGAACGCGGCCGCCTGGAGCGAGCCCCAGCCGCCGCAGCTCTGGCCCGCGAGGACGATGTTCTCGAGCGGGACGCCGCGCTCGCGGTGGAACCAGGCGACGGCCGACGCGACGTACGCCGCGTGGTCCACGACGGCGAGGTGCGAGGTGTTGCGCACCTGCGAGAACACGACGACGTCGGGGTTCTCCTCGGCGGCGCGGCGCAGAATGGGCGGCGTCCGTGGACGATAGGTCCCGGCCTGGGTGCTCGAGAAGCCGTGGTTGTGGATGATGACGAGCGTCGTCGCGGGGTCCCGCCGGTCGAGCCCGCGCCCCGCGAAGTCACCCTCGACGGAGTACGCGCACGCGCCGGCGAGGAGCGCCAGGAGCGCGACGGCGGTCGGGCGGAGCGGCATCCGCGCCGGCGCGCTAGGCGAGCAGGCCGATGGCGCGATAACGCGGCTCGACGCGCGGCGAGATCATCGAGAGCCGCTGCAGGCGCGGCATCAGGTTCTCCTGGAACAGGAAGCTGTTGAAGGCCTTCGTCGTCTGCGAGTGGGCGACGGTGTCGCGCCAGATCTCGTCGCCGTCCCAGCCGAGCTCCCGCCAGACGTCCTTGATCGACTGGAAGCCGGTCCGCTCGTCCCGGGCGTACATGGCGTCGCAGACCCGGAACGTGAAGTCCTCGAGGTACTCGCGCTTGGCGGCCTCCATGGCGGGGATGGCGCGGCGCAGCGCGAAGTAGCCGAAGTTCACGTGGCGCCCCTCGTCTTGCAGCACGTAGTCGAGGAGCTGGCCGAGCGTCGCGTCGGCCGTCTGCTTGCGCATGAGGTTGAAGGCGGCGATTGCAAGGCCCTCGACGATCATCTGCATGCCGAGGAGCTTCAGCTCCCAGAGGTTCGTGGAGAGGATCTCGTCGAGGACCGCTTTGAGGAGCGGGTCCACCGGGTAGATCTTATGGAGCTTCTTCACGTAGCGCTCGAACACTTCCACGTGCCGGCCCTCGTCCACGACCTGCGTGGAGGCGTAGAGCTTGGCGTCGAGCTCCGGGATGCCGTTGACGAGCTGGCCGCAGACGACGAGCGCGCCCTGCTCGCCGTGCAGGAACTGCGACAGGCGCCAGGCGGAGACCCGGACCTCGACCTCGCGCTGCTCCTCCGGCGTGAGCCGGCTGAAGAAGTTGGTGCCGGCGAAGGCGACCTGGACGTTCAGGACCGGCCCCTCCTTGCCCACGGGGCGGCTCCAGTCGATGGCCGTCGAGCCGTTCCACTGGTTCTTCTTGGCGGTCTCGTAGAGCATCTCGAGGTCCTGGTGGGTCGGCTCGTAGTCGTAGTCCCAGAGCGTCTCGAGCTGGTACGTCACCCGGGCGGCCGCCTTCGCGTTGGCCGTCGTCATCCGTCACCTCGCACTGAATGGTGGTTCAGTCGCGCCATTCTAGCGCAGGCTCGGCCCCTCGGGTAGGATGGAAAACCGTGGGCGGGGACACGCTGTACCTCAAGCAGATGGAGCTCGGGCCGATGCAGAACTTCGTCTATCTCATCGGCGACCCGGTGGCCCGCGAGTGCGTCGTGGTGGACCCGGCCTGGGAGATCGACACGATCGTCGAGACCGTCGAGCGCGACGACATGCGGCTCGTCGGCGCCCTCGTCACCCATACGCACCAGGACCACGTCGGCGGAAGCCTCGAGTCCTGGGGAATGCCGGGCCGCATCCCCGGCGTCGAGGACCTGCTCGGGCGCGTTCCGCTGAAGGTGTACGTCCACAAGGCCGAGCGCGAGTTCCTGAAGGGCTTCGGCTCGGACCTCGTCAAGGTGGACAACCACGACACGCTCGCCGTCGGCCGCCTCACGCTCACCTTCATGCACACGCCCGGCCACACGCCGGGCTCGCAGTGCTTCCTCGTGGACGGGCGGCTCATCTCCGGGGACACGCTCTTCATCGGCTCGTGCGGGCGCACGGACCTGCCGGGCAGCGACCCGAGCGAGATGTACTACTCGCTCACGCAGCGGCTCGCCGCGCTGCCCGACGACACGGTGCTCTTCCCCGGCCACAACTACGGCGGGCCGTCCTCGACGCTCGGCCAGGAGAAGCGCGAGAATCCCTTCATGCGCTTCGCCTCGCTCGGCGATTTCTTGCAGACGATGGGCGGAGGCCGGATCCGCCTGGGGTGACCGGCGTCGACGCGATCTAGGCGGCCGCCCGCCGGCGGCTCACTCCACGCGGCGCACCCGGCCCGTGACGGCCGGCGGGCACGTCGCGAAGTAGACGACGGCCGCCGCCACCTCCTCCACCCGCACGACGCGGCCGCGCGTCAGCCGCTTCCAGCGCGCGAGCGGGAAGCCGGGCGGCCGGAGCACCGCGCCGGGCGCCACGCAGTTCACCGCGATCCCGCGCGGGCGGAGCGCCGCCGCGAGGCCACGCGTGAGGGCCGGGATCCCTGCCTTCGAGAGCGTGTAGGGGACGTAGCCCGGCCACGCGCGGCCCGCGCCCGCGTCGCCGATGTTGACGATGTGTCCGCCGTGGCGGCGCATCACCCGAGCGGCGGCCTGAGAGCAGAAGAACGCGCCGCGCAGGTTCAGGTCGAGGTGGCGGTCGTAGGCGGCGGGGGTCGCGCCGAGGAACGGCGTCCGCTCGAAGCGCGCGGCGTTGTTGACGAGCACGTCGAGGCCGCCGAGGGCCCGCGCCGCCCGCGCGACCAGGCGGCGCGCCGCCGCGGGGTCGGCGAGGTCGGCGCGGAAGGCGGCGGCCTGCGCGCCCAGCGCCGCCAGGCGGCGCACGAGCGCCCGCGCGTCGCCCGCCGACCGGTGGTAGGCGATGGCGACGTCGAAACCGGCGCGGCCCAGGGCGAGAGCGATCGCGCGCCCGACGCGCACGGCGCCTCCAGTTACGAGCGCCCGGGGCCGGTCCGATGTTATGCTCGATCGCGTCATGTCCGGGCCCGTCCGCACCTGGTTCAAGGTCCGCTTCATCGCGGGCTTCTTCGTCACGGTTCCCGTCTTCCTGACCGCCTGGCTCCTCTGGATCTTCTGGAGCCGCATCGACGACGTCTTCGGTCCCATGTACGACAAGATCCTCGGCCGGTCGGTGCCGGGGCTCGGCTTCCTCACGGCGGTGGCCATCATCTTACTCACGGGCACGATCGCTCGAAATGTCGTCGGCCGCCGCGTGCTGGCGTGGGGCGACAACCTCCTCCTGCGGGTGCCGATCTACCGGCGGCTCTACCCGTCGGTGAAGATGCTGATCGACTCCTTCTCGCCCGAGCGGCGGAGCGCGTTCCGCGCGGTCGTCCTCGTCGAGCATCCGCGGGCGGGCGAGTACGCCTTCGGCTTCGTCACGAGCCAGCTCCTGCTCGAGACGCTCGACGGCAAGCGCGAGATGGTGACGGTCTTCGTGCCGACGAACAATCTCTACCTCGGCGACGTCGTGATGGTCGGGCGCGACGACCTGATCGCGACCGGGCTCAGCGTCGAGGAAGGCATCCGCATCATCCTCTCGGCGGGCGACCAACGTCGGGGGGAGCGACGCCGCTTCCCCCCGACACCCCCCACCGGTCACCGTCGGTGGCCGAGGCTCCGAACCGATTGCGCCGGCAAAGCCGGCGGTCGACGTGCTCCGCCTGGTTCAGGCGACGCCGTCGGGCGCCACGTGCCGCCGCGCCCAGTCGCGCACCGCCTCGCCCAGCGGGTAGAGCTTGCCGAGGAAGAAGTGGTCGGCCCCGTCGATCACGGCCGACGCGACCCACGGGAAGCGCGCGGTGAAGCGCCGGAAGTCGGCCACCGGACAGTAGGGGTCGGCGCTCCCGCACACGGCGAGCGTCGGCGCACGCTTGCCCTCCACGACGCCGAAGTCGTACGCGGTGAGCGGCGGCGCGATGAGGGCGAGGGCCGCGACGCGCGCGTCGCGGCCGGCGGCGAGCGCGGCGATCCACGCGCCGAACGAGTAGCCCGCGATCGCGAGCGTCCGGACGCCCGGCTGGCGGGCCAGGGCGTCCAGCGCGGCCCGGGCGTCCTCCTGCTCGCCGACGCCCCCGCCGTGGGCTCCGCTCGAGCCTCCCACGCCCCGGAAGTTGAAGCGGAGGGTGGCGAGGCCGAGCCCGGCGCACACTTCCTGGGCGCGCACAACCACCGGGTTCTCCATGTCGCCGCCGTACAACGGATGGGGGTGACAGATCACCACGCCGCCCTGCGCCCCGGGCGGCACGGCGAGCCGGGCCTCGAGGGCCACGCCGGCCGCCGCCGCCAGGCTCACGGGCGCTTCGGGTATCATGCCGGCATGAGAATACGGGGAGGGGGCGGCGCCGTCCAACAGCCGTGCTGACGTGCTTCAGGATCCGCCGCCGGCTCTCTGCTTACCTGGACGGAGCCCTCAACGTCGCCGCGGCGGCGTCCGCGGAGCGCCACCTCGCCGAGTGCGCCGCCTGCGGGCGCGAGGCCGAGACCTTGCAGCGCATGAAGGCGCTGCTCCAGCGCGCCCTGAGGCCGGCCGCGGTTTCCGGAGAGCCCGACTGGACCGACTTCTGGCCCGGCGTCCTCCGCGGAATCGAGACCGCGCGGCGCGTGCCCGCGGCGGCGCCCCGCCGGGCCTGGAGCGCGCGCTGGGCGCTCGGCGGCGCGCTCCTCGCCGCGCTCCTCGTCGCCGCGACGCTCTGGCGGTGGCAGGACGCATCCCCACCCGTCGTCCTCGAGAGCCCCGTGCTCGTCAGCTCCGCCGACACCGAGCAGCCGGACGCGAGCGTCATGGTCTACCACGCGCCCGAGCGCGACATGACGGTCGTGTGGGTCTTCGGCGTCGACGAGTAGCGGGGCGGCGGACTACTTCTTCAGCGCGGTCAGCCGCTCGCGGGCGAGCGGCGCTTCCTCGGCCTGCGGGAAATTGTCCAGGAGGTACTGCAGGCGCTGCTGCGCCACCTGGGGCTGCTTCAGCTCGATCAGCGCGAGCGCTTCCTTGTAGAGCGCGGTCGGCGCCTTCTCGCTGCGCGGGTAGTTCGCCAGCACCTTCCTGAACTCGAGCACGGCCTGGTTCAGCGCGTCGGTCACCTTGTCCGGGTCGCCGGACGCGTAGCCGCGCGCGAGGCTCAGGTACGCCTCGCCGAGCCAGTACTGCGCGTTGCCCGCGAGGTCGTGCTCGGCATAGCGCCGCAGGAACTCACGGAAGCCGGCGATCGCGAGCGAATAGCTGCCCTTGCTGATGTCGATGTACGCCGCCTGGTAGACGTCCTGGGGCTGGAGCGCGCCCGTGGTCGGGCGCGGCGGACCCGCGGGCGCGGGCGGCGGCGGGGCCGGCGCCGCGGGCGGCGGTGGGACGACGGGGCGCGGCGGCATCGCGGCGCGGAGCTTCTCGACGCCCGCGGCGAGCTCGTCGACGCGGGACTTGAGGGCGGTGAGGCTCTTCGTGAGCGCGTCGAACCGGTCCGCCAGCGCCTTCGACTGCTGCTCCGCCTCGGCGTCCTGCTCGCGCGCGCGGCGCTCGAGCCGCGCCGCGAGGGCGTCCACGTCGGTCTTCGCGCGCCGCGCGGTCTCGCGGGTCTCGAAGAGGTCGGTGCGGAGCTCCTGGAGGTCCTGTTGCGGCGCGACGCCGGTGACCTCGGCCGCGCTCGCACAGCCACCCGCCGCCAGAACGAAAACGAGGAGGAGGACCGCGGTCCTCCTCCTCGCGGAATGCGCGGCGGGGCTCAGCGCGGCTTGACGAGGAAGTGGGCGCGCCGGTTCTTGGCCCAGCACGCTTCGTTGTGCTCGGTGCACAGCGGACGCTCCTCGCCGTAGCTGATGATCGTGATGCGGCTCGCCTGCACACCCTGCGAGACGAGGTAGTTCATCGCGGACTTCGCGCGCCGCTCGCCGAGCGCCAGGTTGTACTCGTTGGTGCCGCGCTCGTCGCAGTGGCCCTCGATCAGGACCAGATGGTTCGCGTTGGACTTCAGCCACGAGGCGTTCGCGTCGAGGACCTTCGCGTCGTCGGCACCGATGTCGTACTTGTCGAAGTCGAAGTGGACGTCCTTCAGCTCGGCGATCGACATGAACTCGCCCGGCGCCGGCCGCACCGTGGCCGCGCGCGGCGCGGGACCGGGCGTCGAGGGCGGCGGACCACCGGGACCGGTGGGACCGGCGGGCCCGGACGGCCCCGGACCGGCGGCGGCGGGAGGCGAGGCCGGCGGCGGCGCAGACGCCGACGTGGTCGCGGGACGCTTCGCGCAGCCGACGAAGATGACTGCCACCAGCACGAGCGACATCATCGTCAGGTTCAAACGGCGCGTGACCATGACGCCTCCTTTAATTGCCTCGAGGGCGTGCTCACAAAGTCTGAGGCATCGTATCACGGCAGACGCGGGGACCATGCAGGACTTGTGTGCTCGCCGGGCCCCTGGGTGATCTGGAGCGGCGGCGCGCCGTCGAGCGTCCCCGCGAAGACCTGCCAGCTGCCGAGCCGGTTCGACTGGAACGCGAGGTGGCGTCCGTCGGGCGCCCACGTCGCACCCTGGTTGTCGCCGGGTCCCGTGGTGAGGCGGCGCGGGTCCGAGCCGTCCGCGTTGATCGCCCAGAGATCGTGCGTGCCCTGGCGCTGCGTGTAGACGATCGCGTCGCCCTTGGGCGACCAGCGCGGCTGCGTGTGGAAGCCACCCGCGGTGAGCTCGCGCACGTTGGAGCCGTCGAGGTCCATCACGAAGATGTGGGGCTGCCCGTTCCGGTCCGAGACGAACGCGATCTGCTGGCCGGTCGGCGACCACGTGGGCTCGGTGTCGATGCCGGCGTGGCGCGTGAGCCGGCGCAGCGTGCCGGTGGCCATGGTCAGCACGTAGATCTCGGGGTTGCCGTCCTTCGAGAGTGTGAGCGCGAGGTGGCGGCCGTCGGGGCTCCACGCGGGCGACGAGTTGATCCCGACGAACGCCGCGAGCGTCTGCGTCGGGCGGCGCTCGAAGGGGAACACGCGATAGAGGTCCGGGTAGCCCTGCGTGAAGGACGTGATCGCGAGCGAGCGGCCGTCGGGGCTCCAGACCGGCATGAGGTTGATCGACCCGTTGCGCGTGGCGGCGGCGGCGCCCGCGCCGTCGTAGTCCGACATCCAGATCTCCTTCGCGCCGGCCGGCCCCTGCACGTACGCGAGCTTTGTGTCCGCGATGCCGGGCTCGCCGGTGAACTGGAGGACGATCTCGTCGGCGATCTTGTGCGCGAGGCGGCGCGCCTGGGCCGCGGGCACCTCGAACTTCTTCGTCGCGATGAGCCGCTGCTCGGACGTCGTGAGGTCGTACAGGCGCATCTCGGCCTCGAGGCGCTCGCCGCGGAGCGCCAGGAGGCCGTGGACGCCCGCGTGGGCGCCGGCCGCGGCGAACTCCGACCACGACCGCCGGAGCGCGTCGGGGTTGTTCGCGGGGATCGCGCCCGTGCCCGAGACCACGCTGAAGAAACCGGAGAACGTGAGGTCGTTGCCGGCGATCGCGGTCAGCTGCTTCGCGAGGCCCGCGGGGTCGGCGCCCGTGGTCGGCGTGAAATCGGGGATCGCGATGTTGAGCTTCTTGCTGCCGCCGCCCGTGATGTTGATGTAGACGTCCACGCCCTGCGCGCGGGGCGCGGGCGTGCGGGACCACGGCGCGGCCACCGCCGCGAGCGCGACGACGGCGATCGAGAGCGCGACACACGTTCGTCTCACTTGGCTACCTCGCCGCCGTGGGGTCGTACGCGAACTGCAGGCCGACGGTCAGCACGGGCTTCTTGAAGTCCACCGGGAGCGGCGGGAACGGGTTCGCCTCCGTCACGGCGCGGACGGCCGCCTGGTCGTAGTAGGGGTTGCCGGAGCTCTTGTCCACGCGGATCCCCCGGAGCTCTCCGTCGCGCGCGATCTCGAAGACGACCGCGGGCTGCTGGCCCGCGAGCGCGTAGCCGTCCCACCGCTCCTTGATCTTCCGGTGGATCGCGGCGATGTACCAGGCGTAGGGGAAGTCGGACACGTTCAGCGTCAGCGCGCCGACGCCCTGCGGGGAGCCGCCGGGCTGACCGGGCGGCGGCGCCGTGCCGGGCCGCGGCGCCGGCGCGGGCGGGGCGGTCGCCGGTCGCGGCGTGCTCGCCGCGCGGGGCAGGTCGCGGTCGTCCGGGCGCGGCAGGCCCGGCGTGCGCGCGGGCGGCAGGCTCGGGTCGGGCAGCGCCAGCGACTCGCGCGGCCGGTCGCGCGCGGGGAGCTCCCGCGCGGGCTCGCGCTGCGGGAGCTCGGTCGGGCTCGGGCGCGCGGGGGGCGCCGCCGCGTCCTCGGGCCGCGGCGGGAGACCGGCGGCGGCGACGGCGGGCACGAGATTCACGTAGACGGTCTTCGTCCGGCTGTCGCCCCACACGGCGTTGCCCCAGAGCACCGCGACGATGAACACCGCGTGGAACGCGAGCGAGATCAGCGTGGGCCGGAGGGGCAGCCGGAGCCGCCGCAGAGCCGGGCCGAAATGGAGGCGCCCTCGCAGTCTCACTGGCGGGACCGTCGCGCGGGGTCAGCGCTCCCGCGCCGGCTCGGTGACCATCCCGAGCCGCTCGATCCCGGCCCGGCGCACGCGGTCCATCGTCTCGATCACGGTGCCGTACGCGAGGCCCGCGTCGGCCTTGAGGTAGAGCGTCTTGTCCGTCCGGTTGGCGAACGCGCCGCGGAGCGCCTCCTCGAGGCCGCCCGTCGCCACGCGCCGGTCGTTCAGGAAGAGCGACTGGTCCTTCGTGACGGTGAGGACCATCCGCTCCTCGACCGCGGTCGGCTTCGCCGAGGCCTTCGGCAGGTTCACGTCGATGCCGCGGTACATCATGGGCGCGGTCAGCATGAAGATGAGCAGGAGGACGAGCACGACGTCCACGAGCGGGATGATGTTGATCTCGGCGAGGTTCGTGCCGATGCGCCGGGAGCCGCCGGTGGGCTCGACGTTGAACGCCATCGCGCTCAGCGCGCCACCTTCGGCGCGGGCCGGGACAGGAGGTTCAGCAGGTCGAGCGTGAAGCCGTCCATCTCGGTCGCCCAGTGCTTCACGCGGTTCACGAAGTAGTTGTAGCCGATGACGGCCGGGATCGCGGCGCCGAGGCCGGCCGCCGTCGCGATGAGCGCCTCGGAGATGCCCGGCGCCACGACCGCGAGGCTCGCGGAGCCCTGCTGGCCGATGCCGTGGAAGGCGGCGATGACGCCCCAGACGGTGCCGAACAGGCCGATGAAGGGCGTGGCGCTCGCCGTCGTCGCGAGGAAGGGCAGGTACCGCTCGAGCTGCGCGATCTCGTGGGCCGTGGCGCGGCGGAGCGCGCGGTTCACCGCCTCCAGCCGCTCGGCGGGGAGCCCGTCGTCGGCGTCGTCGAGGCCGCGCTCCGAGGCCTCCGAGAAGCCGGCGACCTCCTGATACGCGGCGTTGTAGAGCTGGGCGAGCGGGCTCTCCCGCAGCTTGCGCGCCGCGCCCTGGATGACCGACGGGCGGCGGCCCTCGCGGTAGGCCCGGAGGAACTCGAACGTCTGGAGCCGCACGCGGCGGAGCTGCCAGGCCTTCTCCACGATGAGAGCCCAGCTCCCGATCGAGAAGACCAGCAGGACGATGAGGACGACCTTGGCGATCGGCCCGGAGTTCCAGACGAGCGCGAGAATGCCGGTGTCTACGCTAGGCACAGCCACTCCTTTGGTTTGCGTTCATGATACCGAGCCATTATAACCATGGACGTGGTCCGCGCCGCCGTCCTCGTTTCGGTTCTGGCGCTGCTGGTCGCCGGCGCGTGTCGCCTCGCGGCGCAGGACGCGCGCGCCGCGGTCGAGGCGTTCGTGGCGCGGCTCGCCCCGGTGAACGTCACCGACCTCGACATCGTCCAGAACCTGACCCTGTACGATCCGGGCGGCCGGCATCCCCAGTCGACGGGCGAGCAGCGTGTATTATTCAAGCTGCCCCTGCGCCAGCGCCTCGAGCAGACCGTCGAGGGTCAGCGCGAGGTCCAGCTCACGATCGGCGACCGCGTCTGGGTGCGGCGGTCCGACGGCCGGCTCTACGAGATGCCCGCGCTCGATCGGGCCGGGAGCCGCGTCCACCTGCTCGTGCCCGCGAAGCGCACCGCCGCCGATCTCCTCGCCGAATGGCGCGCGCTCGGCGTGCGTGACGACGTGAGCCACGCCGAGCGCGCCGGCGGGCGGATGGTGACCGTCATCGGCGCGAAGCCCGGTGAGCGCGACGTGGCGGCGGTCTGGCTCGACCCCGAGTACGGCGTCGTCCGTCTGGTGGCGCGCGAGACGCTGCCGACCGGCGTCGCGCTGATCGACCGGACGTACTCGGAGCACCGCCCGCTCATCGGCGGCTTCGCCTTCCCGTACCGCCAGGAGTTCTTCGTGAACGGCAAGCTCCTGATGCTGATCACGGTGCGCTCGGTCCGCGCGAACACGGACCTCCCCGACGCGCTCTTCGATCCCGAGGCGCTGCGCCGGGAGCCCTGATGCGCTTCGCCTTCCTCGGCACGTCCGGCGCGGTCCCGTCGTCCGCGCGCGACACGACGTCGCTCGTCTTCGTCGCCGAGGAGGGTGCTGCGCTTGTGCACTGCGGCGGGAGCCCGGTGCAGAAGCTCGGGCTGGCCGGCGTGGACCCGCTCGCCCTCCGCCACGTCCTCGTCACCCACATCCATCCCGACCACGCCTACGGGCTGCCCTCGCTCGTGCAGAACCTCCGATTGCTCGGGCGGAAGGACGCGCTGAGCGTCTCCTGCCGGCCGGAGCACGTCGAGCGGCTCCGGACGCTCCTCGAGCTCTTCGGCCTCCGCGACCGTCCCGGGGCGTTCCCGCTCGAGCTGCGCGGCCTAGCACTCGACGCGGGAGCGCCGGCCTTCGCGCTCGGGTCGCTCCGGGTGAGCACGTCGCCGAACGATCACGGCGACATGCCGAACGTCGCCGTGCGGGTGGACGTCGCCGGACGGGCGTCGAGCGTCGTGTACTCGTCCGACACGCGCCCCTGCGACGCCGTCGTCGCGCTCGCGCGCGGCGCCGACACGCTGATCCACGAGGCGACCTTCCCCGAGCGGGATCGAGGCCGCTTCGGCGCCCACTCGACGGCGGCCGACGCGGGGGAGATCGCCGCGCGCGCCGGCGTGCGACGGCTCATCCTGGCCCACATCGCCGCCGAGTACCACGGCGAGCTCGACGCGCTCGCCGAGGAGGCTTGCCGGCGCTTCGCGGGCGTGGTCGAGGTCGCGCGGGAATTCGTGCCGTATCCGCTGTAGGCGCCGCGGGCGGTCGAGCCGAAGCGACGCCCAGAAGCTACGGGTCTCGGGCAGCGCCGCGCCCGCGGCTCCCGCGCCGGGCTCGTCCCGACACGCACGGGTGGCCCGCGAGCCAGAAGCGGAGGCGCAGGCCGACCGAGCGCGTGATCCCCACGCGCGGCCCCGAAGCGATGCGGAAGTCGCGCGGCCGGTCCGGCGGCTCGACGGTGAGACGCCCGGCCGTGAGATCGGCGCCGTTGTCCCGCACGCTGACGCCGAGCGCGCGCGTCAGGTTCCCGGGCCCGCTCGCGAGCCGCGGAGCGTCCTCGCGGACCCCGCGCCGGCGCGCCATCGTCGCGAGGCCCGCGACGGGCTCGAGCGCCCGGATCAGCACGCAGCCCGGCCGCCCGGCGCGCCCCGCGATCGCGTTGAGGCAGTGGTGCATGCCGTAGTTCAGGTAGACGTACGCGTGGCCGCCCGCGCCGTAGAAGAGCGCGCGGCTCCCGGGCCTCGTCGCGGCGTGCGACGCCTCGTCCTCCGGACCGAGGTACGCTTCCGTCTCGACGATGCGCCCCGCGGTCAGCGCGGCGCCGCGGCGCGAGACGACCACGCAGCCGAGGAGGTCGCGCGCGACGGCGCGCGCGGGGCGCAGGTAGAAGCGCCGCGGGAGCGGCACCTACCGGAGGCGCTCGGTCACGAGGCGCCGGAGCGAGTCGTAGTCGAACGCGGCGCCCGCGCGGCTCGGCGGCTCGGCCTCGGTCTTGAGCCCCGTCTCGCTCACGATGACGCAGATCGTCTGCGCGGGGTCGAGCCGCTTCGCGGCGAGGAGACGCGCGAGGACGGCGAGGGTCGCGACGCCCGTGGGCCCGGCCCAGACGCCCTCGGTCCGCGCGAGCCGGCGCTGCGCCTCGAGGATCTCCGCGTCCTCCGCGTCGCCCGCGAGCCCCTTCTGCTCGCGAAGGAGCCGCAGCACCCAGGCGCCCTTCTTCCCCGGGTCCCCCGCGGCGAGGCCCTCGGCCACCGTGTAGCCGATCTTGAGCGGCGTGATCGCACCGCCTTCGCGGAACGCGCGGACGATGGCATTGGCGCGCGTCGCCTGGGCCGCGACCATCAGCGGAGCCTTCGCGATCCAGCCGGCCTCACGCATCTCCCGGAACGCGCGCGCCGTCGCGATGAACGTCTCGCCGACGGCGACGGGCGCCACGACGACGTCGGGCGGGACGAAGCCCGTCTGCTCGGCGATCTCGTAGGCGAGCGTCTTCTTGCCCTCCTGCTTGTAGGCGTTGCGCGAGGCGCCGCAGTCGAAGAAGAGCTTTTCCTCGACGAGCCGGTCCCAGAGCGAGATCAGATCGTCGTAGACGCCCTTGTAGATGACGAGATCCGACGTCGTCGCCGCCATGTGCAGGAGCTTCGGCGCCGAGGCGCGCTCGTACGCGAAGATGAGCGAGCGCAGCCCCGCACGCGCCGAGTAGGCGGCGATGGACGAGCCCGCGTTGCCCGAGCTCACGACCGACGTCGCCGTGTAGCCGAACTGGAGGGCCGCGCCGACCGCGGTGGCCGACGAGCGGTCCTTCACCGTGCCGGTGGGGTTGGGCCCGTCGTACTTCACGAGGAGCCGGCGCACGCCGAGGTCCCGCGCGAGGCGCCGGCAGTCGAGGAGCGGCGTCTGGCCCTCGCCGAGCGTCACGCGGTGGACGGGGTCCGCGATCGGCAGGACCGGCGCGTAGCGCCAGAGCCCGGTCCCGGAGAAGATCGCCGGGCCGGCCTTCGCGAGCCGCGCGACGTCGTAGTGGAGCTCGAGGAGGCCGCGGCAGCGCTCGCACTCGAGCCGGTAGCCGAGCGCGTGGTCGGCGCCGCAGTCGATGCAGACGAGGCTCCGCGCGAGCGACTCGCTCACGCCCGCCCCCCGAAGCGTTCGTGCACCGCGGCGAGGATCTCCTCGATCCGGTGGCGCAGCGTGTGCTCCGCGAGCGCGCGCCGCCGCGCGTTGGCGCCGATCGCGCGCGCCTCGTCGGGGTGGGCCAGGTGGAAGTCGAGCGCGCGGCGGAGCTCGCCGAGGTCCCGATACGCGACGACCTCCTCGCCCGGCTTGAAGAGGTCGCGCAGGTCGTCTTTCAGGTCCACGACCTGGCAGGCGGCCGCCGCCGCGAGCTCGAAGGTGCGCGTGTTGACGCCGACGATGTCGTTCATCGGGTGGTGCTGGTTCAGCGACAGCGTGGACGCGGAGTAGACGCAGAGCTTCTCGTGACCCCACACCGGCGGCCCCGCGAGCGCGCGGATCGCGGGATCGCCGGTCTCGGACCAGCCGTTCCCCCAGAGCCGCAGGGGATACCCGGTGAGCTCGCGCACGAACCGCTCGCGGTACGGGTAGCGGTTGCCGACGAACGACACCGGCGAACCCCAGCGGAGCACCTCGTCGTCGGTCGGCGCGACCGGGTGATGCGCCGAGGGCACGCAGTACATCGGCAGGTAGTGGAGGTTCCGGAGACCGGCCTGCTGGAGGCTCCGCAGCGCGTAGCGCTCCTTGGTGAAGAAGAGGTCGTACGCCTCGATCGCCTCGAACGGCAGCATCCACAGCGGGTTGTCGGGGAAAAAGTTCAGGAAGAGCGTGTCGACCCGCGTCTTCACGCGCCGGATCAGTCCCGGCGTGATCGGCCCGCCCTTGACGACGAGCACGAGCGACGGGCGCCACGCGAGGCAGAGGCGCTCGAGGCGCCGGAGGATCCAGATCTGGTAGGCGGCCTTCGTGCCCCGGTTCTTGTAGAGGGGGTTGTCCTTCCGGTACTCGAACGTGCGGACCTCGTGGCCGAGCGCCCGAAGCTCGTCGGCGAAGTCCATGCCCATGAGCCCGGGGCGCTCGAACGGGAGCACGATCAGCCAGCGCACGCGCCGTAGCGTAGCACAGCGACGGCGCTGTATTATGGGCGCGCCGTGGAGTCCCGGACGCTCCGCCGCTGGCTTCCCTCGCTCGTGCTATTCGGCGCGCTGCTCCTGCTCTGGCAGGTCGTCCCGCCGCTGCTGCGCATCCGCGAGTACCTGCTGCCCGGACCCGTGGCGGTGGCCCGCGCCGCGCTGAGCTTCCAGATCCCGTGGCACACGCACATCTGGATCACGACGCTCGAGATCGTCGGCGGCTTCGCCCTCGCGGGCGTCGCCGGCGTCGTGCTGGGCGTCGCCGTCGCGTGGTCGGAGACCGCCGCGCGGGCGCTGGTGCCGTTCCTCGTCGTCGTGAACACGCTGCCGAAGGTCGCCGTCGCGCCGCTCTTCCTCCTGTGGCTCGGCTACGGCCTCGTGCCCAACGTCCTGATCGCGGCGCTCATCGGCTTCTTCCCGGTCGTCATCAACACGGCGGTCGGCCTCACGCAGGTGGACGAGGAGCTCCTCGACCTCGGGCGCGTCTTCGGCGCGCCGAAGTGGAAGGTGTTCCTGAAGATCCGGCTGCCGAACGCGCTCCCCTACGTGCTCTCGGCGCTCCGGATCACGGCGACCGCGGCGGTGGTCGGCGCGATCGTCGGCGAGTTCGTCGCCTCGCAGGCGGGGCTCGGCATGGTCATCGTGAACGCGCAGACGAATCTCAACACGCCCGTGGCGTTCGCCGCGCTCCTCTGGATCTCGGTCATCGGCCTCCTGCTCTACGGCGCGGTGGGCCTGGCCGCGCGCCGGTGGGCGCCCTGGGCCGACACGGTGTGAAGGGAGGCCCCATGACACGCGCGCGTCTCGTGCTCGTCGCCCTCGCTCTCGTCCTCGCGGCGGCCGCCGCCCCCGGGGCGCAACCGGCCCAGAAGATCGTCTTCGCGCTCAACTGGTTCGCCGTCGGTGACCACGCGGCTTACTGGGTGGCGCTCGAGAAGGGTTACTACAAGGCGCGCGGGCTCGACGTCGAGCTGCAGAACTCGAAGGGCTCCGGCGACTCGATCGCCAAAGTGGACACGGGCCGGGCCGACATCGGCCTCGCCGACGCGGCCGTCGTCGTCCCCCGGATCGCGCAGGGGGCGAAGGTGAAGATCGTCGGCGCGGTCTTCGACAACACGCCGCTCAACTTCTGGATGTGGAAATCGAGCGGCATCACGAGGCCGAAGGACCTCGAGGGCAAGACGCTCGCCGCGCCGCCGGGCGACGCCCAGCGCCAGCTCTTCCCGGCGTTCGCGAAGCTCCACGGGATCGACGTCGCGACGGTGAAGTGGCTCAGCATCGAGCCCGCGGCCAAGTTCGTCACGCTCTCCGAGAAGCGGGCCGACGTCGTCGCCGACTATCTGACGGGCCTGCCCTTCTACGAGAAGGCGCTCGGCCGGGAGAACGTCGCCAGCATGCCGTGGTACAAGCACGGGTTCGACATCTACTCGATGTCGATCATCGCCGGCGAGAAGATGCTCGCCGAGCGCCCCAGGGTCCTCCGCGACTTCGTGGCGGCCTCGTACCTGGGCTGGCGCGACGTCATGGAGAACCCGAAGGCCGCGCTCGAGATCTTCAAGAAGCGCGTGCCCGAGATCGACCTCTCGCTCATCGAGCCCAACCTGCTCCTCGGGCTCGAGCTGATGAAGACCGAGCGCTACGCGAAGAACGGCATCGGCTGGGTGGACCGCGGGAAGATGTGCGCGACGGTCGAGCTGCTGAACTCCTACATGCCCGACCTGCCGCGGAGGGTGGGCTGCGACGAGGTCTTCACCAACGAGTTCCTGACGAAGATCGAGCCGCCCAGGCGTTGATCGTCCTCGACCGGGTCGGCATGACGTACCCGGCTGCGTCCGGCCGGGTCGAGGCGCTCCGGGACATCTCGTTCGCGGTGGACCGCGGCGAGCTCGTCGCCCTCGTCGGGCCGTCGGGCTGCGGCAAGTCCACGCTCCTGCGCATCATCGCGGGGCTGCGCCCGGCGACACAGGGCGCGGTCACGGTGGACGGCCGGCCCGTGACGCGGCCCATTCCCGCGGTCGGGATGGTCTTCCAGTCGCCCGTCCTCCTCAAGTGGCGGCGGATCGTGGACAACGTGCTGCTGGCCGCCGAGCTGGCCGGGCTCGATCCCGCGCGCCACCGGGCCCGGGCCGAGGAGCTCCTGGCGCTCGTCGGGCTCGGCGAGTTCGGCGCGAAGCTGCCGCGCGAGCTCTCGGGCGGCATGCAGCAGCGGGTCGCGCTCTGCCGCGCGCTGCTCCTCGACCCCCCGCTCCTCCTCATGGACGAGCCCTTCGGCGCGCTCGACGCGATGACGCGCGACGAGCTGAACCTCGAATTGCTCCGGGTGTGGGGTGAGGGGAGCCGCGCGCGGAAGACGATCGTCTTCGTGACGCACTCGATCGCGGAGGCGGTCTTCCTCGCCGATCGCGTCGTGGTGCTGACGCCGCGCCCGGGCCGCGTCGCCGCGGGCGTCGCCGTCGGCCTGGCGCGCCCGCGCACCGTGACCTCGCGCGCGTCCGCGGACTTCGGCGCGCTGGCCCTCCGGATCCACGAGGCGCTCGGGCGCCGCTAGGTCGAGCGCGGGCTTCGCCCGCGCAACCGATCCTGGGGGGAGGTATCGGAAGGGGGGCGAAGCCCCCCTCCGAGGGAACTAGGCGACGGCGGTGGCGCGCGCCTGGCGGAAGCGCGCGGCGAACAGCGGATTGAAGAGCGCGGCGGTGGCGACCAGGGTCGCGTCGGCGCCCTCGCGCAGGAGGTAGTGGGCGCGCTCGACGGTCGAGACGCCGCCCACGGCCAGTACGGCGCGGTCCCACGCCCCCGCCCGGCGCCACGCCAGCATCTCGAGGACCTGGCGCGACGCGACGGGGAAGATGCCGTGGCCGACGACGTCGGCGCGCTCGCGCCCCTCGCCCTCGAAGGCCGGATTGCCCTTGTCGTCCACGGTGCGGCGATGGATGCCGTGGACCATCACGAAGCCGCTCGTCCAGGAGGCGAGCTTCGTCGCGGTCTCGTGGAGGGCCCGCGGGCTCCGGAAGACGCCGAGCTTGGCGAGGACCGGCACCGCGACGCTGGCGCGCACGCGGTAGACGATGTGCGCGGCGAGCAGGGCGTTCTCGTAGATCATCTGCGGCTGCGCGGCGAAGGGATCGGGGACCGCCAGGTGCACCTCGACGGCGTCGGCGCCGCTCTCCGCCGCCCACGCCGCGCAGCGCGCGTAGTCCAGGACCAGCGCGTCCGCGTCCCGGCCGGGTCCCGGCGTGCCCGCGACGCTGACGATCAGGATCTGACCGGGGCCGAGCCGCTCCTTCGCGCGGCGCACGTCCTTCCGCCACACGTCCGGCTCCATCGAGGGCCCGCCGAGGGACACCGCGAGCGTGGGGGCGCGCGTCGCCTGCGGGCGGCGGGTCACGACCGCCGCCAGCTCCTGGTTCTCGACGTTGCGGATGTTCGGCAGGCCCCACGCCGGGTGGAAGGCCGAGCGCACCGTGGCGTAAGTCAGGATATCGTAGCCGAGCCGCGCGTAGGCCTCCACCCACTTGGCGTTGACGAGCGGACCCGCCGAGATGCCGAGGCTACTGTTCAGGCGATAGTCGAAGAGCTTGCCACCCGGACCCTGGGGCACCCGCCGGGCCCGGGGCAGCGCCGGCGTGTGGCTATAGTTCCACTGGTAGGATCGATCGAGCCGCCAGACGCTCTGCGAAATCGCCCTCACACTCCAAACACTCCAATCCACGGGCGAAGTGCCCGCAAGTGCATAGTTTATCAATCTTTACGTGGCGTTACAACCAAAACGTCGCTCAGCGGAATGCCGGCATCACCTCCTTGGCCACGAGCTCGAGCTCCCGCATGATGTGGGCGTGCGGCATGCCGGGGAAGAACGTCCGGCAGATCAGGTGGGTCATGCCGTACTCGGTGACGAACCGCCGGATCTTGGGGATGCACTGCTCGGGGCCGCCGATGATGAAACGGTCAGCCATCAGCTTGTCGAGGTCGGTGGCGATCGAGGCGTCGATGAAGGGGTGACGCCAGCCGCCGGCGTACTCCTTCCGGTAGGCCACCATGATGTGCTCCTCGGCGAGCTCGTGCGCCTTCCGGTCGGTGTCGGCGATGATCAGGTCGCGGGTCAGCGGCCACTCGGTGATCGCCGCCGTGCGCCCGGCCGCCTTGCGGTGCTCGAGGAACTGCTTCTTGCCGTCGAGGAGGCGCTTGAGGTCGGCGGTCGGCCCCGGGATCCAATTGTCGCCGAGCGTCGCGGCGCGCCGGAGCGTGATGTCGCCCCAGCCGCCGATCCAGAGGGGCGGGTGGGGCTTCTGGACGGGCGCGGGCTCGAGGCGCCCCTCGACCGTGTAATAGGTGCCCTTCACGCTCACGCGCTCGCCGCTCCAGAGCCCCTTCATGATCGCGAGCTGCTCCTCGAAGCGGGCGCCACGCTTCTCGAGCGGGACGCCGTAGAGGGCGAACTCGTCCGGCTTGTAGCCGATCGCGATCCCGAGCGTGACGCGCCCGCCCGACATCACGTCGAGCATCGCGACGTCCTCGGCCAGACGCACCGGATGGTGGAACGCCGCGACGGCGATGTCGGTGCCGAGCGTCACGCGCGACGTGCGCGTCGCGAAGCCGGCGAGGACGGCGAGCGGCGAGGGCCAGTAGTGGTTCGTGACCGAGTGGTGCTCTTCCATCCACACGGAGTCGAAGCCGAGCGCTTCGGCGCGCGTGACCTCCTCGAGCGATTCCTTGTAGTAGTGGCCACCCTCGATGGGGATGAAGCCGATCTTGAGCCGTGGCATGGCGCCTCCTCGTGACGGGGTCCGAGCCTAGCATGGCGGCGGGCGGGGCGTCACTGACGGGGCGCCCGCCCGGGCACTTGACCTGCGCGGCCCGGATCGTTAGCGTGGCAGCGTGAGCCGTACCATGACGCTCGCGCCGCCCCCCGCTCAGGCGGACGGGGCACGCGTCGCTCGCCGGGCCAAGGGCCTCCTGTGGCTGACGGTCGCCTGGAACTCCGCTGAGGCCGTCGTGGCCGTGGGCGCGGGGTTGCTCGCGGGCAGCGTCGCGCTCGTCGGCTTCGGCTTCGACTCGGGGATCGAGATCGCGGCGAGCCTGGCCGCGCTCTGGGCGCTGTCGGGCGCTCGCGCGGAGCCCACGCTGGCCGCGCGCGACCTGAAGGCCCTCCGGATCATCGGCGCGTGCTTCCTGCTGCTCGCGGCCTGGGTGCTCTACGAGGCCGCCGCCTTCCTCGTGGAGGGCCGCGCGCCCGAGCGGTCCGTCGTGGGGATGGCGCTCGCGGGCCTCTCGCTCGTCGTCATGCCGCTGCTCGTGCGGTGGAAGCGCCGCGTCGCGACCCGGCTCGGGAGCGGCGCGCTCGAGGCCGAGGCTCGGCAGACAGGCCTTTGCGCCTGCCTGTCGGCCATCCTGCTCGTCGGCCTCGGCCTGAACGCGGCGCTCGACTGGTGGTGGGCGGACCCGGTGGCGGGGATCGCGATGACGCCGATCATCGCGCGCGAGGGGTGGGACGCGATTCGAGGAAAGACCTGCTGCTCCGTGTGACGAGGGAGGGACCATCGATGCCAACGCTCAAGGGATTCGCCGCGCTCAAGCGCCTGCCCGAGGAGAAGGTGACGGACAAGATCTCACGCCGGGTCCTCGCGGGCGAGAAGGAGATGGTCGTGTGGTGGTCGATGAAGGCGGGCGCGCACGCCGCGGCCCACAAGCATCCCCACGAGCAGATCTTCTGGGTGGTCTCGGGGACGATGGAGTTCCGCCTCGGCGGTGAGAAGCGGACGTGCGGCCCGGGCGACCTCGGAGTCATTCCGGGCGACGTCGAGCACGAGGCGTGGTTTCCGGAGGACACGGAGGTCGTCGACGTCTTCGCGCCGCGGCGCGAGGACTTCCTGACGGGCGAGGTCCCCGCCTACATGCGCAAGGGCTGAGCCGCGCGTCACCTGAGGGCGTCGGCGATGGCGCCCACCAGGTAGTCCATGTGGGCGATGTAGTCCTCGGTGCCCTTGACGGCGCCCGGCGTCTGCGGCACGACGAGCATGCGCGCGCCCGTCTCGCGGGCGACGCGCTCCGTGATGTCGCGCGGGTACCAGCTCTCGTGCAGGATGACCCTGACCTTCTCGTCGCGCATCTGGCGGATGAGCCACGCCAGGTGCTGCGGCGACGGCGGGATCCCCGGACGATCCTCGATGATGCCGCCCTCCACCAGCCCGAACGCGCGGTAGAAGTAGGGCCAGCTGTCGTGGAAGCTCACCACGCGGGCGCCGCGGAAGGGCGCCAGCGTGGCCTTCCAGCGGCGGTCCGCCTCCGCGATCTTCTCGAGGAGCGTGTGGCGGTTCGCCTCGAACAGGCGCGCGTGCTCGGGCGCGGCACGCGCGAGCCCGGCCGCGAGGCTCTGCGTGACGATCACGAGGTTGTCCGGATCGAGCGTGTAGTGCGGGCTTCCGAGCGGATGGACGTCGCCCATCGACCGGTCGACGCGCCCGGCGGGGATCTTGAGGACCTGGATGCCCTGGGACGCGTCGATGACGTTGCGCGAGCCCGGGATCACCTTCGGGTTCGCCGCGCCCCGTACCATCACCTCGACCCACGCGTCCTCCTCGAGGCCGTTCTTCACCAGGACGTCGGCGCGACGCAGGAGCAGCATGTGGCTCGGGCGCACCTCCATGTCGTGCGGGTTCTGGCCGAAGCGCGCGATCAGCTCGACCGTGGCCGCCTCGCCGGCGACCGCGCGCGTCAGGACGAAGAGGTCGGGGAGCGTGGCGGCGACGCGCAGCTTCGTCTCGGCGGCGGACGGCGCCGGCGCGGCGCCGGCGAGCGCCAGCGCGAGCGCCCCGACGCCCGCCGCGCGGCGGGCGTGGACCCACCCCGCGCGCCTCACCCGCCGTAGCCCCAGTTCCAGCAGGAACGTCGCTCGAGCCAGAACCAGTCGTCGCACAGCTCGTCCGCGCAGCGCGTCCCACACTGTCGCTCTGTCAGCTCCCCGAGACACCGCAGCTCGCCCGTCGCTCGGCAGTAGCAGGCCCCGGTCAGGGTGAAGCGCGCGCGTGTATCCGTGGGCTCGGACGCCGCGACGGCTCCGAGTGCGAGGAGCGCCAGGAGCGTGACCCATCGCGTGATTTGGCGGGCACGCATCGCGCCGTTATATTCTCACGGCATGCGCCGCCCAGGCACCGCGCTCGCGACGCTCCTCCTCGCCCTCACGCCCGCGTCCGCCCTCGAGGCCCCGGCGCTCCGGCCCGTCGCGCTCGCGGGCCAAACGGCGCCGGGCGGCGGCACCTTCGAGCGTTTCGGGGTCGAGGCGCTGCCGGTGGTCGCGCCGGTGAACGATCGGGGGCAGGTCGCGTTCTTCGCGTCGCTGCTCCGCGGCGCGGCCGGCGAAGGCCTGTTCCTCGCCTCCGGCGGCCGGCTCACCAAGGTGGCCGTCGAGGGCGACCGCGCTCCCGCCGGCGGGACGCTCTCGGGCTTCGCCAGGCACCCGATCCCAGCGCTGAACGCCAGCGGCTCGGTGGCGTTCGCCGCGGCCGTCGCCGGCGGCGGGACCGTCGAGGGCATCTTCCTCGCGGCGAGCGGCCGGCCGCTGCGCGCCGTCGCCGTCGCCGGGCGCCCGGCGCCGGGGATTCCGTCGGGCACGCTCGCCGCGCTCGACGCGCCCGCCCTGAACGACCGCGACGACGTGGCGTTCCTCGCGACGGTCCGGCGCGGGCGCGACACGCTCGAGGCCGTCTACCTCTCG